>OCHI01001367.1_pt1 | contig 17992 bp, 14 predicted proteins | sample 1538691 | NCBI WGS metagenome assembly OCHI01 (sample SAMN04571718, study PRJEB22368) | human gut metagenome | biome: human gut; material: stool | host: Homo sapiens | place: Luxembourg | collected 2012-09-21 | reverse complement strand
GCGCAAGGCCGACCAGCTCGGCAAGAAAGCCACCAAGGGGCTCCGTCGTGAGGGACTCGTACCTGTAGTCCTCTACGGAGGTGGCGAGACACAGCACCTCGTCGTCAAGAGCGACGACATCAACAAGCTGATCTACACGCCAGACATCTATCTCATCGAGCTAGACGTCGAGGGCAAGCAGATCAAGGCTGTACTCAAGGATGTACAGTTTCACCCAGTAAGTGACAAGACGCTCCACGCAGACCTCTACGAGGTGAGCGAGGATAAGCCTATCGTCATGAGCGTACCTGTCGTACTCGATGGTCACGCTGTTGGTGTCAGAGCCGGTGGTAAGCTGGTACGTGAGAAGCGCAATCTACGCGTACGTGCTGTCTATGACAAGATCCCCGAGAATCTAGTTATCGACGTAACTAACCTCAAGCTCGGCAAGACGATCCAGGTGCACGAGCTATCCTTCGAGGGGCTTGAGCTTGTAGACGCTCCACAGGCTGTCGTCTGCGGTGTCAAGCAGACACGCGCTGCTCGTGGCAAGGATGCTACCGAGAGCGAGTCTGAGGAGACTGAGGAGGAGAGCAGCGAGCACTCCGAGGAGCACCAGGACGCTGAGTAACGCCTCAGTGCGTCCGGCCTCACACTTGAGGAGTCTCTAGCAGTACTTCTTGAGAAATTGGGTAAAAAAAGAAGACATTCAAGTGTCTAGCAAAGAGAGCCTACAGTCCACCAGGATTGTAGGCTCTCTATATATTTAGAGGTTAGAGATTGGAGGTTAGAGGTTAGAAGCGTGTGACGATTTGCCGAAGATCTCCCTGGGGGGACTTGCAGTTGTGACTCTTTTTATATACCTTTGTGATGCTGTCTAAGATAGTAGCTCTAGTAGTATGAGCTGCGAGACTAGAGAAGCATTTGTAATACTTAACATAAACAGATAAAGCAACATGACACACGAACTAATAAAGCTCCCCTATGCAAACGATGCACTTGAGCCAGTAATCAGCGCTGAGACGATCCAGTATCACCACGGTAAGCACCTCAAGGGCTACGTAGATACACTCAATAAGCTACTCCCCGACTCTGACCTGAAGGATGCCTCTCTAGAGGACATCGTCCGCAAGGCTGAGGGCAAGCTGTACAATCAGGCTGGCCAAGTGATGAACCACAACATGTACTTCCTGCAGTTTGCGCCTAAGGCTGGCGGTCAGCCCGAGGGTAAGCTCGCTGAGGCTATCAAGCGCGACTTCGGTAGCTTCGAGGAGTTTCAGAAGGCCTTCAACGATGCCTGCACCTCACTCTTTGGCTCAGGCTGGGCTTGGCTAGCTAGTGACAACCAGGGCAAGCTCTCGATAGAGAAGGAGCCAAACGCTGGCAACCCACTACGCAAGGGGCTCAAGCCTCTGATGTGCTTCGACGTATGGGAGCACGCTTACTACCTAAGCTATCAGAACCGCCGTGCCGACCACGTCAAGGATCTCTGGTCTATCATCAACTGGAAGGAGGTCGCTCGTCGCTACGAGGCTTAGTAAGATAACACTCTAGTGGAGAGATCGGGAGCTAGTGCGTACGACCCTTGCAGGTCTGGTGACCAGCTCTCGATCTTTTCCTATTCTAGACAAGAGATAGCGTATCAATCATTTCAACAAGTATAAAAACACTATGAGTTTCGTATCACAAGACAAGCTGGTCATCGTCGGCGCTGCCGGCATGATCGGATCAAACATGGCGCAGACGGCTGCCATGATGCGCCTCACCCCAAACATCTGCCTATACGATCCCTACGCTAAGGGGCTCGAGGGAGTCTGGGAGGAGATGCGTCACTGTGGCTTCGATGGAATCAATCTAACCTTTACCTCTGACATCGCTGAGGCTCTGCGAGGAGCTAAGTATATCGTATCTTCTGGCGGCGCACCTCGTAAGGAGGGCATGACCCGCGAAGACCTCCTCAAGGGGAACTCCGAGATAGCCGCTGAGCTGGGACGCAATATCAAGAAGTATTGCCCTGACGTGAACCATGTGGTCATCATCTTCAACCCCGCAGACATCACGGGTCTAGTCACGCTGATACACTCAGGCCTTAAGCCTTCACAGGTGACCACCCTTGCTGCGCTCGACAGCACACGTCTGCAGAGCGAGCTAGCTAAGCACTTCGGTCTCCAGCAGAGTCAGGTGACGAATACACGCACCTATGGTGGTCACGGAGAGCAGATGGCCGTCTTCGCCAGCACAGCCCGCATCGACGGCAAGCCCCTGACGGAGCTCATCGGCACCGATCGCCTCACGCATGACCAGTGGGCTGCACTCCAGCAGCGTGTCATCAAGGGCGGTGCAAACATTATCGCACTACGTGGTCGCTCTAGCTTCCAGAGCCCCGCTTACGTCTCCATCGAGATGATTCGCGCAGCTATGGGCGGTGAGCCCTTCCGCTGGCCCGCAGGGTGCTTCGTCAATGACCATCGCTACAAGAACGTGATGATGGCGCGCGAGACGACCATAACTCGTGAGGGCGTAACCTACAAGGAGGTAGAGGGTCTACCCGAAGAGGAGGCTGCTCTAGACAAGAGCTACAAGCATCTAGAGGGTATGCGCGAGCAGATCATCGAGATGGGTGTCATACCTCCCGTAGCTGAGTGGCACAAGGTCAATCCTAACCTATAGGATCTCGTATCGTCTGTCTGGTAAGGCAGCCGTACTCCTCCCATTACAGGGGTGGAGATACATAGTTAGCGGTCACGTGAAGACATCCAGCCTTCACGTGATCGTTTTTTCTAAAGAACAGCTAGCAAAAAGCTCTCTTTATCGGCTCTTTTTACTACCTTTGTAGCTACTGTAGCTATGATCGACATCTGGCTCTGCTTAGGTGCTACCTAGGAGAGCTGCTATTCACCCTATACCACACGCCACAAGCACTATGACCACAAGACCTATCCGGCGAGCCCTCATATCAGTCTACCACAAGGAGGGCATCGATCGCATCGCACGTATACTACATGCTGCCGAGGTAGAGATCGTCTCCACAGGAGGCACGCAAGAGTATATCGAGTCGCTCGGTATACCCTGTACTCCCGTTGAGTCGCTGACCGCTCTACCCTCTATCCTAGGAGGACGTGTCAAGACACTCCACCCGATGATCTTCGGCGGTATCCTCGCACGGCGAGACAATGCGCATGACGAGGCGCAGGTGGCGCAGTACGCCCTTCCCCTGATAGACCTTGTCATTGTGGATCTATACCCCTTTGCTGAGACGGTCGCTAGTGGCGCCAGCGAGGAGGAAATCATCGAGAAGATCGACATAGGTGGCATCTCCCTCATACGTGCTGCAGCAAAGAACTACAACGACGTGCTCATCTGCTCGCATCGTGATCAGTACGACGGACTTATCGATCTGCTGGAGCGTGACGGATGTACCACGACCCTCCCCGAGCGGAGGAGCTATGCACTGCGCGCCTTTGAGGTGACGGCGACCTACGATAGCGATATCTTCAACTACTTTGACGCGGGTGCTCATACGGCACTACATATCTCGGGGCGCAACCCACGGGTCCTACGCTATGGCGAGAACCCCCACCAGATGGGCTTCTACTACGGCGACCTGGATCACTACTTTGACAAGCTACAGGGCAAAGAGCTATCCTACAACAATCTACAGGATCTAGACGCTGCTGTGCATCTCATACAGGAGTTCGAGGCTCCGACCTTTGCCGTGCTTAAGCATACGAACCCGTGCGGTATAGCTTCACGAGAGACGATCTCGGAGGCTTGGCAAGCAGCTTATGAGGCGGACACGGAGTCAGCCTTTGGCGGCATCCTGGTGGCAAATAGAGCGATCGACAAGGAGACGGCAGAGCAGATCTCACACATCTTCTTTGAGGTTCTCATCGCGCCAGACTTTGACACCGAAGCTTTGCAGATATTAGGTGAGAAGTCGAAGCGCATCCTCCTGCTACAGAAAGCTCCCCTACCAGACCTAGAGAGCCAGTCGTCTACACCTCTGTCACGGAGGCTACGCCCACCGAAGATGAGATGGCCGACATACGTATGGCCGAGAGCATCGTCAAGTACTGCAAGAGCAATGCACTGGCTATCGTCCGTGACAGCCAACTACTAGCGACAGGCATCGGTCAGACTTCTCGTGTCTCAGCGCTCAGGCAAGCGATCCAAAAGGCGCACACCTTTGGCTTTGATCTCAAGGGGGCTGTCCTGGCGAGCGACGCTTTCTTTCCCTTCCGTGATTGTGTGGATCTAGCAGCCGCAGCGGGTATTACGGCTATCGTACAGCCTGGCGGATCGATACGAGACCAGGAGAGCATTGACGCATGCAACGAGCAGGGCATCGCCATGGTGACGACAGGGGTACGCCACTTTAGACATTAATCATTAGTCACAACCAAACGATATATGGGACTATTCAAACTACGACAAGAATTAGCTATTGACCTCGGTACAGCTAATACGATTATAATGAAGGATGGGAAGATCGTCTTCGACGAGCCCAGTGTCATCGCCTTCGATCGGCGCAATGACGAGGTGATCGCCGTGGGTACGAAGGCGCGAGAGATCTATGAGAAGGGTCACGAGTACATTCGCTCCGTGCGTCCTCTCAGAGATGGCGTCATAGCGGACTTTGACGCAGCTGAGAAGATGATCCGAGGCATGGTCAAGCAGATCAATAAGAAGTCGCACTCGCTCTTCTCCCCCTCGCTACGTATGGTGGTCAGCGTGCCTTCGGGCAGTACGGAAGTAGAGATACGCGCCGTCAAGGACTCAAGCGAGCACGCCGGCGGTCGTGACGTCTACATGCTCTATGAGTCGATGGCTGCCGCTATTGGCATCGGCATAGACGTCCTCGCCCCTGAGGGCAACATGGTGGTCGACATAGGCGGTGGTACGACCGAGATAGCAGTCATCTCGCTCGGTGGTATCTCCTCAAAGCAGTCGATACGTGTAGCTGGCGACGAGTTCACCCACGACATCATGGAGTACATGCGCCAGAAGCACAATGTACGTGTCGGCGAGCGTACCGCAGAGCAGATCAAGATCGAGGTAGGTAGTGCTCTGGCTGAGCTAGACAACGCTCCCGAGGACTTTGTCGTCACCAGTGCCGACCTGATGGACTCACTGCCACGACAGATCAGTGTCTCCTATCAGGAGATCGCTCAGTGTCTCGACAAGTCTATCGTCAAGATCGAGAGTGCTATCCTCAGGACGCTCGAGAGTACGCCTCCTGAGCTCTACTCCGATGTGACGCAAAACGGCATCTCCCTGACAGGCGGTGGCGCCCTACTACGTGGCCTGGCCGAGAGACTGACACGTCGCTTCGCGATACAGTTCAACGTCCCCGAAGACCCACTACGCGCTGTGGCTATGGGTACCGACAAGGCACTCAAGAATGTAGATAGTTACAACTTTCTCATTCACTAAAGGGCAGTCACGTGGTGCTATAAGTAGTAATAAAAGACAGCAATGCGTCGTCTCCTCGAACTCCTTCGTGCTAACCTGCACTGGGTGCTCCTAGTGGTGTGTGAGGCGATCGCCTTGCTCCTACTCTTTCATGGCAGTCTCTACCACTCATTCGTGGGAGCGGCTGCCAGTTCGTCTGTCGTGGGGAGGATTCACACCGAGGGGGCCCGCTGGCGCTCCTACCTCTCGCTACAGCAGGAGAACCAGCAGCTCACGGCACAGCTGGCGACGCTCGAAGGGCACTATCTTTCCTTACAGAGGCAGTTTGAGTACCTCCTTGCAGACACCGTGGTACCGCAGGTACTGACGCCTTTAGACTCCTTAGACACCCTCGTTCGGGAGGATCCCAGCTTTACCTTTGTGACAGCACGGGTCGTCAGCTTGACCTATCTCAAGGCAAACAATATGATGACCATAGATCGTGGCGCTCGTGACGGCATCAAGCCTAATATGGGTGTTGTCTCGCAGAGCGGTGTCGTAGGCATCGTCGCTCAGGTGGGGCCTCGCTACGCTACGGTCGTGCCGCTCATCAACGAAAGCTTGACCCTCAGCTGCATAACCCTCCGCGAGGGGCATGTAGGAGATCTCTCGTGGCGACAAAAGCTCTCCCCCACGGAGGGCATCGTGCGGGGCTTGCCCAAGCATGCACATCTAGCCGTCGGTGATACGATCGTGACGAGTGGCTACTCCGCCATCTTTCCCCCAGGCATGATGATCGGCAGACTAGAGGGCGAAGGCGCCGAGGGCACGCCCCTGACCTATCGTAAGGAGCTACCAGTGCTCCTAGCGACAGATTTCGGGCAGCTACACCACGTCTATGTGATAACGGGTGGCGATGCGATCAATCTAGAAGAGCAAGAGCGTAAAGAGGATCTATGAGACTACAAATGATATGGACGACACTAGGCATCGTGCTGCTGGTACTCCTACAGGTGGAGGTCTTTAACTACATACAGCTCTTTCGCTATGCGACCCCCTCGGTCTATCTCTTTGCGCTGCTACTCTTTAGCGTAGATACTCCGAGAGAGTGGCTCACACTCATCGGAGCTCTCGTCGGTCTCTCCGTCGACCTCCTCAGTGGCACCCCCGGACTGCACATGGCCGCCTTGACACTCGTCGGCTTCCTGCGCAACTACCTCCTAGCTCCCGTCGTAGACATTGAGAGCAACCTACACCGCGCACCCTCCATGCGCATACATGGCTTGGGCATCTGGCTCGTCATCCTAGAGATGGTCGCGATCCATCAGTTTGTCCTCTTCACGCTAGACTCTCTAGGCGGCTTCGACTGGGAGTACTACGCTCTGCGGATGGGTAGCAGTATGCTCCTGACCTATCTCATCGTGATGATCCTGCAGATGCTCTTCCTAGAGCACCTACCACGGCATCAGAGCTAGCGGATCAACTATGGAGCGTCCACGCCATCGACTACGCATCGCCGTCCTCCCGATGATCGCCATAGGCATCGTCGTGCTATACGTCATACGGCTCGGCTACCTGCAGCTCGTCAGCTCTGAGTACAAGGAGCGCGCCATGCGCAATGCTCTATATGAAGAGGTCATCTTCCCCGATCGAGGCGTCATCTATGACCGCAAAGGGACACTACTCGTCTACAACGAACCAGCCTACGACCTCCTCGTCACTACCAAAGAGCTAGCCGACACTCTCGACACGCCTCTGCTCGCCAACCTCCTGCACACCTCCGAGACAGAACTACAAGAGCGCATGGTGGCACTACGAGACCGCTCCATCAATCCCGGTTACTCGCCCTTTACGCCACAGCTCTTCTGGTCACAGCTCACTAGTGAGGAGGCGGGATTCATACAGGAGCAGCTCTTCCGTCTACCGGGCTTCACACTCCGCCCCCGAGCTGTGCGTCGCTCCGACCAGCCCAATGCCGCTCTGCTACTCGGTTATCTAGGCGAGTCCAGTCCTGAGGAGCTCAAAGCCGACAGCACCCTCGCGCTCGGTCAGTATGTCGGCAAGAGCGGCGTAGAGCGCACCTACGACAAAACCTTGCGGGGACGCAATGGTGTCAACCTCTTACTTCGAGATGCCCGTGGTAGGATCCAAGGAAGCTACAACGACGGAGCCGACGACATAGAGGCAATCCCAGGCGAAGACCTAACCCTCAGCATTGATATCGGTCTGCAGAGCCTAGGCGAAAAGCTTCTGCAGGGCAAGCGTGGTGCCATCGTCATGATCGAGCCCAAGAGTGGCGAAGTGCTCTGCCTCGTCTCATCGCCCACTTACGACGTGCGAATGCTGCAAGGCAAGGGCTTAGGCAAGGCGCATCAGCAGCTCGTACTACAGGAGGGCAAGCCGCTCTTCAACCGAGCCATCATGGGTACCTACCCCCCGGGCTCTACCTTCAAGCCTGCCATGGGTGCCTTGATGCTTCAGGAGCGTCTCGTCACTCCCTCCACGCTCCTTTCTTGCGCTCGGGGCTATCCTCGTATGCGTGGACGACCCGCCTGCCACGGACACGCCTCTCCGCTCAATCTGCGCAGTGCCCTGACCACCTCCTGCAACGCTTACTTCTGCTGGGGACTGCACTTCCTTCTAGACGACCGCACACGCTACCCCAGCGTGCAGGATGCGCTCAATAAGTGGCGCGACTATATGGTAGACTTTGGCTTCGGATACAAGCTCGGCATCGACATCGCAGGCGAGAACCGTGGCTTCATACCCAATAGCTCCGTCTACGACCGCGTATATAGCCGCTGGAACTCCTCCACCATCATCTCCCTCTCCATCGGTCAGGGCGAGGTGCTCCTCACTCCGCTACAGATGGCCAACCTCGCGGCCATCATCGCCAATAGAGGCTACTACTACAAGCCCCACGTCGTCCGCAAGATCGAGCACACCCCACTAGACTCCGTCTATAGGACTCCCCACCACACGGTCGTGTCGCCAGGTTACTGGGAGGAGATCGCACAGGGGATGCATGGTGCCGTCCTAGCGGGTACCTGCCGTCGGGCAAACTTTGCCCCAGGCGAAATCAACGTATGCGGTAAGACCGGCACCGCCGAAAACCGCTTTGGCAAAGACCACTCCGCCTTCATCGGCTTCGCTCCCCTCGAAGACCCCAAAGTGGCCATCAGCGTCTATGTTGAGAATGGAGGCTTCGGAGCCACCTACGGCGTACCCATCGGGCGCGTCATGATGGAGTATTACCTACGCGATGGCGAACTCTCAGGAGCCTCCCAAGCTATCGTGGAGCAGATCAGCCGACAAAAGATCCTCTACACACACGACACCTAAGAATCAACAAGCAGCATGCCATACCTTAGCAAGCAACGACGTAGCAACCTACTGATGCGCCTCGACTGGCCGCTCATCATCCTCTATCTCCTGATGGTGGCTGGGGGGTGGCTGGCAATCTGTGGAGCTACGTACGACTTCACACCGGGGCATCTCCTAGAGATGGGAGGCCGACCGATGCAGCAGCTGATATGGATCTCTCTAGCACTGGTACTAGGCGGCGTCGTACTCCTCATCGACGAAGATCTTTTTGAGTCTGGAGCGCCCTACTTATACATCTTCTTTATACTCCTGCTCATCGTGACTGCCATCGTAGCACCTGATATCAAAGGCTCCCGCTCGTGGCTCGTCATAGGGCCTGTCAGGGTGCAGCCCGCTGAGTTTGCCAAGCTTGGTACCGCTCTGATGCTCGCCTACTGGCTCAATCGCCCCGAATTCAAGCTCACCACCCTGCGGGGCTATCTAGAGGTCTTTGCGATCATACTCTTGCCCATGGCGATCATCATCCTACAGAGCGAGACAGGGTCGGCACTCGTCTTCTGCGCCTTCTTCCTAGCACTCTATCGTGAAGGCCTCTCAGGTGCCTTCCTCCTACTCGCCTCGCTAGCGGTGATGCTCTTTGTGGTGGCACTCATGCTGGCCGACGTTAGCTGGGGCGCTACTGACGCTAGTCGCCTCCTCATCTGTAGCATCATCTCAGTAGCTACGATCCTCTACCTCAGTAGCATCGTACGGTGGAAGCAGCGTGAGCGACGCATCTTATGGATCGTCACCACCATCTACTTCGTCGGCATGTATGTCTCTCTGCGCTGGCTGCAGATCGACTACAGCTATGTCGCTCTGGCAGTGATGAGCTGCACCATCCTCTTCTGCTTCGTTCGCGCCCTGCTGCACTACTCCCGCTCCTACCTCTTGGTCGGCTTAGCCAGCTTAGGCTTGCTCGCCTTCTCGCTCTCGGTAGAGTACGTCTACAACGACATCCTCGCACCGCACCAGCAGATGCGTATAGCGGTTTCTCTAGGCATCGAGCAGGATCCACGCGGAGCTGGGTACAATGTGGATCAAGCCAAGATCGCCATCGGCTCAGGCGGACTCACGGGCAAAGGGTTCCTCCAGGGCACCCAGACTAAGCTCAAGTATGTTCCCGAGCAAGACACCGACTTCATCTTCTGTACCATCGGTGAGGAGCAAGGCTTTGCGGGCTCCGTCGGTCTGCTCCTCCTCTTCCTCGCTATGATCCTACGCATCATGTGGCGAGCGGAGCGGCACCCCTCCACCTTCGGTCGAGTCTATGGCTACTGCCTAGCGTGCGTTTTGATCTTTCACCTTATGGTCAATGTGGGGATGGTGCTGGGGCTGGTACCCGTCATCGGCATCCCGCTCCCCTTCTTTAGCTATGGGGGCTCCTCGCTCTGGGGCTTCTCGCTGATGCTCGCCATCTTCCTCAAGATCGACGCTTCGGGTAAGCGGTAGCCACACCTCCCCCTCCCTTCTCCAAAAACTTCACCCGCCGAAAGACCCAGCATACGAATAGCCACGTGGATGTTTGGGAATCCCTCCGTGGGGATCATTTCGTCCCTCCCTTGGGATCATTTCGTCCCTCCCTTGGGATCGTTTCGTCCCCCCGTGGGGATTTTGAAATCCCTCCCTTGGGATTTTTTCGACCCAACGCAGGTGGGATATTTTTGTCCCATCAGTATGGGACGACCATTCCGAGCTATTCGCCCTATTATAAAGGTTTGCCAAGCCCGCGCAACCCGCTGTAGAAACGCACACCAGTGTCGAGAGTCGGAGGGTGTCCATCTCCGTTAACCCCTCGATGCTGTAACCTGTGACACAACGGACGCAGAATGAGCCGAGGGTGCCTCTTTCATTGCGTGGCACCCTTTTTATTAGTAGCTTTGTAACAACAAACTCAAGACAACTCAACTCTCATGGAGCATTACTATTGTGTCATCATGAGTGGCGGGGTGGGAAGTCGCTTTTGGCCTATCTCACGTCAGTCACGACCCAAGCAATTTCTAGACTTCTTCGGTACGGGGAGTTCACTCCTACAGGATACTTACAAGCGGTTCCTGCGGATCGTTCCTAAGGACCACATCTACATCGTCACCCATGCCGACTATGTAGACCTGACTCTCGAGCAGCTCCCAGAGCTCAAGCGTGACCAGATCCTCACCGAGCCTCTACGACGCAACACAGCTCCATGTATCGCCTACGCATGCTACCATATCCAGCAGCGAGACCCGAAGGCATCGATCGTGGTGGCGGCTTCGGACCATGTCATTATGAACGAGGACAATTTCGTCCAGACGGTCAGCCAGTCGCTCCGCTTTGCATCACTACACCCCTACCTCCTGACGCTAGGCATCAAGCCCACAGCTCCCGAGACGGGATACGGATACATACAGGTAGACTCTAGCGAAAGCCCTCTCGACGGACAGTATCACAAGGTCAAGGTCTTTACCGAAAAGCCCAATCGTGAGATGGCCGAGATATTTGTTTCCTGTGGCGAATTCCTCTGGAACAGCGGTATGTTCGTCTGGCACGTCAAGACGATCCTAGATGCTTTTGCTAAGTATATGCCCGAGGTGAGCAGACTCTTTACCGAGAGGGCTAGCGACTTTGGCACTGATCGTGAGCGGGAGGCGATCGAGGAGATCTACCCCTACTGCCCGAGTATATCGATCGACTACGGGGTTTTGGAAAAAGCAGACAACGTGCTGGTCACGCCCGCTACCTTTGGCTGGGCTGACCTAGGCACCTGGGGAGCGCTCTATGACCAGAGTTCCAAGGATCAGACGGGCAATGTGACAAATCACGAGAAGACCCGATTCTACGAGTCGATGAATAATATCCTCTACATCGATGACCCAGACCTCCTAGCAGTCGTGCAGGGTATCGACGACTGTATCATCGCTAAGCATGGCAACGTGCTGCTGATCTGCAAGCGTGAGGCGGAGCAGAGTATCAAGAACTATGTCACCGATGTGGAGATAGAGGCTGGACAGGACTACATCTGATCTGACCAAATAGACGATGCAGGAGACGTGGCTACACCAGATATGGGGCAATAGGCTCTACGAGTCGCTCACCTTCGAGCCACACCCCTGCATCCCCGAGGGGGTGACGCCGATCGTCATCGACCCGGGGCGATACAATACCAATGGCGGGCCCGACTTTAGCAATCTCAAGCTACGTATAGGCTCCCTGACCTGGGCGGGCAATGGCGAGATACATTGTCATGCGACAGACTGGCTACGCCATGGGCACCAGCTAGACCCGGCCTACAATAATGTACTGCTACATATCGTACTGCAGGACGATGGTCCCATCTCTCTGCAGGCTGGCACGCCGCCTATCACCTGCCGTATGCAGATCAATCCTGACTTGCTGGCTATAGCACAGCAACTCACCGAGGCTCCGCAGATACCTCGCTGTGGGGAGGCTTGTAGCCAGCTACCTGAGGAGGTGCAGGCCGACTGGTTTGCACAGCTTACGCGCGAACGACTGGACAAGAAGTGCGAGCAGATAGAGGCGGCGATGAGCTTTTTCAAGGGAGATTTAGCAGCGGTGACCCATCTCTTCCTAATGCGCTACCTAGGGGGGAAAGTGAATAATGATGCGTTCGAGCAGATCGCTCGTCAGCTCTCTCCGTCGATCCTGCTCAAGCACAAGACTTCGACGCTAGCCCTCGAGGCTCTACTACTAGGTATGGGCGGACTGCTAGAGAGTGACCCGATATCCCCAGAGGTAGACCAGTATAGGGAGCGACTGGGTGAGGAGTTTACCTTCCTAGCACATAAGTACCACCTGTCTCCCCTACCGCCAGGCACCATCCGTATGCTACGGCTGCGCCCGAGTGCCTTCCCGCATCGTCGGCTTGCCTACCTTGCAGCACTGTACTACCACAGTGACAATCTGCCGGGAGAGCTACTCCGCACATCGTCGCTGGCTCATCTCGAGCAGCTGCTCACCGTCACACCCACCGACTACTGGCAGCGACACTACCACTGGGGGAGCGAGACGAAAGCTCAGCTTGGCACCATAGGACGAGCAACCATCGAGAGCATTGCGATCAATGTGGTCATACCGCTTCAGTACTACCTCACACAGGAGCGTGACCTGCTCGGGCTCTCCCTAGCGAGCAACTCGCTGATGAGTGCACACGACCTCCCCGCGGAGCGCAACAGCGTCGTGCATCGCTTCGTCCACGAGGGGCTGCGCCCCCGCAGTGCTTACGACTCGCAGGCACTCCTGCAGCTCTACGGGAGCTATTGTGAGCCACGTCGCTGCTGGCTGTGTCCCGTAGGGCGTACGCTCCTACAGAGCTACGGTGCCATGACCCTACCGCCCTCTGTCGGGGAGAGTCAGGAAGAGCGCAAATAAGGCAATTCCACACCTCTACAAGAGGCAGGGCAAATTTCCCTCGGCTTGCTACAATAATTTAGATCAGACTATATGTCGAAACGGCACTGTGTCGGAGAAAACTGATCTCCACGTGGATATTTCGAAATCTCCACGTGGAGAATTTTTATTTCCCAGGTAGGAAAGAAAAAATTCTTCGGAGGAATCAAATGAAACTTCGGAGGAAATGAATGACGCCCACGTGGAAAATAAAAAATATCCACCTGGAGATTTGAGATTTTCCACGTGGAGATTCGAGAAAGGAGGGAATCGGACGAATTTCTCCGTAAAGATATGTACAATTAGAGGTTAGAGATTAGAGATTAGAGGTTAGAGGTCCGATCACTCTGATAGCTCCGATGGTTCCGATAGCACCGATGGTTCCGATAGCTAACAGCCAATAGCCAATCCATGGCTGACACATTATATATAGTGACCTCATCTATTTCTCGCTTGTCGCTCATGGGTAGCTTCTGACAGAGCGATTATAATGCGTCAGCCCTGGTACAAGAGGCCCTTGACAAGACGTCCGAGGGTCTCTACATCCTGAGACTTTTTGCATTCTGGGGCTTTACATCAGGTATAGCGTTAAAGTCAAGTTGCTGTGCTGGCAGGTCGACAACTCGTACTGGCTTGAGCCTATTCGTGGGAGCTCTAGTTGGTGGCGGGAAGTATTTGATCCTATAAAGCAACAAAGAAGCACCTCCGTCAGGATGACCGAAGTCGTCCTAACGGAGGTGCCTTATCTAGCGCGATACTTATCAGCTCAGTGACAAGTATCGACTGTCAACTATTAGTTGAAGTAAAGCTCCTCAGCCTCAGCCTTGCGACCCATCATGTCAAGCGCGATAGCTGTGGGTAGCTTAGCACGACTATCAGACTGGATGGTAGAGAGTACTCGGTATGCTTCCTTAGCATTCTTGTCATACTGAAGGAGCGCATTGGCATAGTTGAGCTTAGCAACAGGATCGTTAGCGTTTTGCTCATAAGCCGTGCGATAGATAGCTACAGGGTTCTCGCCCTTTGCCACCTTCTGATTAGCTAGCGTATAGAGTTCACTGAGACTTAGTAGCTTAGAATTGGTCGTGTAGATGTGTGCCAGCTCAGAGACCTCGAAAGGACGTACGCGATAGCTCATCGTGAAGGTAGTGTGACGGAGCTTAGGATAGTAGTTGTCGAGAAGGTCACGATAAACCTTGCCACCATCGAGAGCCTTGATGTCTGCCTCGCGCTGCGTGTCTGTATCGTACTTGTCGATAATGTCGAGGATCGTCTGACGCTCAGGCATACTGCTAGCATCTACGAGCTTGCGTAGGCCATCCCAGTCCTCGCCCTTGCCCTCGGCAACGACCTCGACTTTACTGAAGAGTGCCTTGTGAGTGCTCTTGACATAGTTATAGAGGGTCTTGGTACGACGATCAGAGAGTGCTAGGTTGTAGTCAAAGGGAGCCTCGGGAGATGCGTAGCCATAGATGTAGACGGTGTGTAGCTCTGCACCCTCGATCTTAGTTGCTTTCTTTACAAACTGATCAAGACTTGCTAGCTCTGCAGCATTGTTCTTGAAGTCCTTGCGAAGGTCGTGCTTGTCTACAACGAACTGAATGTTCGCATCAAAGCTCTCTGCGTACTCCTTAAAGGCAGTAGCAGCAGGCTCTATGTAGTTGTACTTATAGTCTTCAGGACCAAAGGCTTGAAGAGACTGTGGGTCGCCCTGTGCTACGAGTGCACCCTTAGGACAGTTGCCACAGCTATAAGTATCGATCTCTAGCTCCATGTGTCCGTTAGACATCCAGCTCTCGAAGGGACGCTCGTAGACCATGTGAGGTAGGTCCTTGATGCCACGTGCATAGACAGAGCCCTCGGGGCGTGAGTATATCTCCTTAACTAGTGAATCACTGTTGTAGAGGTTGTGTTGACGCTTGAGGATCTTGTAGCGAGCATTACCTGCTACATAGATGTTGGGTAGTCTTAGGGACTTACTTCTGTCTGCAGAGACGTAAACAGGAGTAATGCGCACGAGCTGCTGTGAGCGTACATTGGCATAGGGAGCTGCATCTAGGTTGATGCATAGCACATTGCGCTCTATGTCTCGTGTGATCGTGCAGTGCTCTGCTGATAGAGCAATCGTCTGTGTCTCCTCCGCCTTGGAGTATTGCTGAGCACATAGTGTCCCTCCGACGGTAAATAGTAGCGTCGAGAGGAGTATGAGTAAGCGGGATATCTTGATATTCATAGTCTTTGTGTCTGTATTATTAGATGTGCTACTGACGATTACTTGAAGAAGAAGACGTACGAGATCGTAGCCTTCGTAGGACCGACATAGTTGGCATTGCCCTCATCGACCTTAGTACCACAACGCTGGCAGGGGAACTTGTCGTAGTTTATACGAGCATAACCTGCACCGAGAGAGAACTCGAGCGAAGAGCGCGTCGAGAGTACCCACTGGTAGCCTACGCTGAGACCACCTCCGTAGAACCACCCCTCGTAGCGGTGATCCTTCATGATGGACTCTTTGTTTTCCAAGATGAGGGGATAGGGGATGTTGACCCCACCTACGTTCATCTGACCTACATGTCCATGTAGACCGAGGAACCATCCATTGAAGACATCGCAGAACCAGTAGCGAAGCTCTGGTTGAGCCATCCAGTGTGCCCACTTGGTCTCACTATAGTTGGGGCTACCCGCATCGAGATTGAAGATGAACGAGTTCCAACCGACCTGGGTGTCGAAGGTAAACTTATTGCCCATCGCAAACTCAAGTGAGAGGTTGGGCGTAAGGAGGGCATCGTAGGCGAAGTTATGCTTGAGAGCAACTCGCTGTGCCGTGGCCGCAAATCCAATGGTGAGGACGAGGCCGAGGGTAATCACTATCTTTCGTATCATAGTAAGTGGTTTGGCTACATTATTTTCAACTATTTCTGTGGGACAAAGTTACGTGTTTCATTTCAAACAAACTAATTTATTAGGGTAGTTCGACTTATCAAAAGCGGTATTTCTTTTGACATTTTCAATATTTCCGAATCTACGAGCATTGTCAAAAGGATATTTGCCCCATATAGTTAAGGCGACAACACACTCCTAATCTAACAGAGCCTTGTGCTGTCGCCTTATCCTTGTTTCATTGCGAAGTGTCGCTGAGGTGCCTTAGCCGAAGTTATCGAAGTTGATCTGCTCGGGCGGTACGCCTAGATTGTCCAGCATCGTAATAGCTGCTGCCGACATAGGGCCAGGACCGCACATGTAGTACTCGATATCCTCAGGAGCCTCATGATCCTTGAGGTAGTTGTCATAGATGGCTTGGTGGATGAAGCCCGTCAGACCCGTCCAATTGTCCTCAGGCAGTGGTGCCGAAAGCGCAATGTGGAAGGAGAAGTTCGGGAACTCACGCTCGATGGCGCGAAAGTCCTCCTCGTAGAAGATCTCGCTGCGTGAGCGTGCACCATACCAGAAGGAGACCTTGCGAGTCGTATGCTCCGTGAGGAATAGGTGTAAGAGCTGCGCACGTAGCGGAGCCATACCTGCGCCTCCACCGATGTAGAGCATCTCGGCATCAGAGTCCTCGTGGATGTGGAAGTCTCCGTAAGGACCACTCATGGTCACCTTGTCGCCAGGCTTGAGGCTGAAGATGTAAGAGGAGGCGATACCTGCGGGCACCTTCTGCCAGGTGTGAGTCACACGATCCATCGGAGGCGTGGCAATACGTACATTGAGCGTGATGATATTACCCTCGGCAGGATAATTTGCCATAGAGTAGGCGCGGACGGTCTCCTCGGTGTTCTTTGCCGTGAGGCTCCACATATTGAACTTGTCCCAGTCGCCACGGAACTCATCCTCAACAGCGTAGTCACTATACTTGACCTCGTACTTAGGGATCTTGATCTGGGCGTAGCTACCGCTCTTGAACTCCATGTGCTCGCCCTCGGGGAGCTTGACGACAAACTCCTTGATAAAGGTAGCAACATTCTTATTGGAGATGACTTCGCACTCCCACTCCTTGACACCAAAGACACTCTCGGGGACGATTACCTTCAGATCTTCCTTGACTTTGGTCTGACAGCCGAGACGCCAGTGTGCCATCTGCTCTTTGCGAGAGAAGAAGCCCTTCTCTGTAGCGAGAATCTCTCCCCCACCCTCTACGACGCGACAGCGACACTGACCACAGCTACCACTACCGCCACAGGCACTAGAGAGGAAGATGCCTTCGTTCTGTAGCGTGTTGAGGAGCGTACCGCCCATCGGCACCTCTAGATCCTTGACATCATTGACATTGATATGTACATTGCCAGAGGGGATGAGCTTACTCTTAGCTACTAGGAGTACCACGACGAGGAGCAGTACGACCAGCAGGAAGACCGCTACACTCGAGACTATTATTAAGGTCATTTGATCCATATCTGTAGGCGATTAGAGTTTGACACCAGAGAAGCTGAGAAATGCTATACCCATCAGACCAGTGACGATGAGCGTGATACCAAATCCTCTCAGGGGCTTCGGTATATTACTATAAGCTAGACGCTCACGGATAGCTGCCAGACCAACGATGGCGAGTAGCCAACCGATGCCAGATCCGAAGCCGTAGACCGTCGCCATACCTGTATTGATGAAGTCACGCTGCTGCATAAAGAGCGAGCCACCGAGGATCGCACAGTTCACAGCGATGAGCGGTAGGAAGATACCGAGCGAGTTGTATAGCGAAGGGCTGTACCGCTCCACGACCATCTCTACCAGCTGTGTGAAGGAGGCGATGACGGCGATGAAGACGATGAGCGATAGGAAGCTTAGATCGACCGAAGCGAACTCCGCTCCGAGCCAGCTCAAGGCTCCCGCCTTAAAGACGTAGGTCTCCAGGAGGTAGTTGATCGGTAGTGTACAG
>OCHI01001356.1_pt1 | contig 18152 bp, 16 predicted proteins | sample 1538691 | NCBI WGS metagenome assembly OCHI01 (sample SAMN04571718, study PRJEB22368) | human gut metagenome | biome: human gut; material: stool | host: Homo sapiens | place: Luxembourg | collected 2012-09-21 | reverse complement strand
TTTAATATCGGTCATATCCCGGCTGTATTTGCTTCGATTGTGGAGGGAGCATTTCACCCGGCGGCAGTGACCGGTGGAGCAGTGGGAAGCTTCTTTATGAGTATGAAAAAAGGTGTCTCCCGTGGAATTTTTTCAAATGAGGCCGGACTTGGCACGGGATCAATTGCACATGCCTGTGCAGATACGAGAAAACCGGTCAAACAGGGATTTTTTGGAATTTTCGAGGTGTTTGTAGACACGATTGTGATCTGTACGCTTACCGCGCTGGTTATTTTGTGCAGCCAGGTTCCGGTCAGTTACGGTCAGGCGGCAGGTGCTGAGCTTACCATCAGTGGATTTACCGCAACATACGGAAACTGGGTATCTGTTTTTACTGCGGTTGCCATGTGCTGTTTTGCATTTTCCACCATTATCGGATGGGGATTATACGGGACGCGCTGCATCGAGTTTTTGTTCGGCTCCCGTGTCAATAAGCCGTTCATGCTGGTGTATGCACTGGTTGCCATTGTGGGTGCGACCATGGATCTGGGTCTGATGTGGAGTATTGCGGAAACGTTTAACGGACTCATGGCAATTCCGAACCTGATTGCAGTATTTTTGCTTTCCGGTGTCGTTGTTAAACTGGTGAAGGAATACTTTGCCGGAGAAGGTGCAAAAAGTTAGGGGAAGCTGGAAAGAAAAAGGGCGAAAAACTTGACATTTGTGCGTTTATCATAAATAATAAGGTACTGAAAAAACAAAGGAGGAACTTGTTATGAAAAAATTTGGAATCAAAGAAGTTGTAGCAACCGGTATCGGAACCGCATTGTTCATTGTTTTGACAGAAGTGCAGATTCCGCTGGGAATTATCCCGAATACATCCATGCAGCCACGTGCAGCAGTGCTGGCATTTCTTGCAGCAGTGTTTGGACCGGTTGTCGGAGGAATCATTGGTCTGCTGGGACATGCACTCGGAGATGCACTGTTTTACGGTGGTGTATGGTGGAGCTGGGTATTCCCAGATGCGATCTTTGGAATTTTAGTTGGTTTATTCGCAAAGAGATTTGAGATTAAGGCCGGTGGGTTTAATAAGAAGAAAGTAGTTCTTTTTAATGTCGTTCAGGTGGTTGCAAATGCAATTGCATGGATCGTTGTTGCACCGGTGCTTGATATTCTCATTTATGCAGAGCCTGCAAAGAAAGTATTCTCACAGGGCGTATTTGCGTTTGTAGCCAATATCATCATTGTGGGTGTACTTGGTTCATTACTCGGACTGGGATATACAAAGATTGGAGCAAAATCATCAAGTCTTACAAAGGAAGACTAAAAACGTATGGAACCGATTATTGAATTTGAAAACTTTACATTTAAATATCGGTCACAGATGGAGCCGACACTCCGGGATATCAATTTGAAAATTTATCCCGGAGAGAAGGTGCTCATCATTGGACCATCGGGATCAGGGAAGTCGACATTATCAAATTGTATCAACGGACTGATCCCTTTTTCGTATGAAGGAGACAGTACCGGAACTTTAAAAATCGAGGGAAAAGATCCGAAAAACCTTGGGATTTTCGGACTTTCCAAGATGGTCGGAACCGTGTTGCAGGATACGGACGGACAGTTTATCGGTCTGACGGTTGCGGAAGATATTGCTTTCGTGCTGGAAAATGACTGTATGGCACAGGAAGAGATGTTTCGCAAAGTAGACGGTGTGGCAGAGACTGTAGAGGTAAAAGAACTGTTGCATCATGCACCATCGGAGATGTCCGGCGGACAGAAACAGAGAGTTTCCATGGCGGGGGTTATGATTGATGATGTGGATATTCTGCTGTTTGACGAGCCGCTGGCCAATCTCGATCCGGCGACCGGAAAGAAAGCCATTGCATTGATCGACCGAATCCAGAAGGAACAGAAGAAGACCATCGTGATCATCGAGCATCGTCTTGAGGATGTGCTTTATAAAGACGTGGACCGTATCGTTGTGGTAGGCGAGGGAACGATTGTGGCGGATATGAAGCCGGATGATCTGCTGGCTGGAAATATCCTGAAGGATCCGCGAGCCGCTTTATGTCACGGCACTGAAACATGCCGGATGTACGATTGCGGCAGAAGATCATCCACAGCATGTGGAGACCATGAATTTTGAGCCGTACAGAGCGCAGGTTCGGGAATGGTTTGAGACAACGAAGATTCCACAGAAACAGGAAGCAGAGGAAAAGGTGCTCAACGTGGATCATCTGCATTTTTCTTATCAGCCGGGAAAGGCGATTCTTTCGGATATCAGCTTTGATGTGAAAAAAGGGGAAATGATCAGCATTGTCGGGAAAAACGGTGCCGGAAAGACAACCCTTTCCAATCTGATCTGTGGGTTTCTCGAGCCAAGCAACGGAAAAATCGAACTGAATGGAAAAGATATCTCACCGCTTTCGGTCAAAGAGCGTGGGGAGCATATCGGAATCGTCATGCAGAATCCGAATCAGATGATTTCAAAACCCATGATTTATGAGGAAGTGGCGCTTGGTCTGACGGTGCGTGGGGTTCCGGAAGAAGAAATTCGTGAGCGTGTGTACGAGACACTGAAAATCTGTGGTTTGTATCAGTTCCGGAACTGGCCGGTTTCAGCATTGAGTTTCGGGCAGAAGAAGCGTGTGACGATTGCATCCATTCTTGTCATGAAGCCGGAGATCCTGATTCTGGATGAGCCGACAGCGGGACAGGATTACCGCCATTATACGGAAATTATGGAGTTTTTAAAGACGATCAATGAGAAACAGGGAACGACCATTATCATGATTACGCATGATATGCATCTGATGCTGGAATATACCAACCGCGCCATTGTTGTGGCGGATGGACAGCTGCTGACGATTGATACGCCGGCGAAAGTGCTGACGGATGAAACCATCACGGCTCCGGCATATCTCAAGCAGACATCTCTCTATGAGATGGCGGTCAAATGTGGAATTGAAGATCCTTCCCAGTTCGTGCAGCGGTTTATCAATTACGAAAGGGCGGTGCGGTAATGGCAAAGTTATTGACCTATGAGCAAAAAGATACCTGGATGGATCGGCTGTGCGGTGTCACAAAGCTGATCTATTTTCTGGCATGGTCCATCACAAGCATGCTTACTTATGATACCCGTGTACTCGCCGTGATGCTGGTTTTTAGTCTGATCCTGTTTAAGATTTCAAAAACAGAGTGGAAACAGGTCGGTTCTATTTTTAAGTTCATTATGTTCTTTCTGGTCATCAATGTGCTTGCCATTTTTATTTTTGCACCGGATCAGGGAACAAAAATTTATGGTACAAAGCATGTACTCTGGCAGCTTTCGGCGCATTATCCGATTACCGCTGAGCAGCTGTTTTATGAGCTGAACATTATTTTGAAATATTTTACAATTATCCCGGCGGTGTTCATTTTTGTCGTGACCACCAATCCGTCGGAGTTTGCAGCATCGTTAAATCGTATTGGAATCAGTTACAACATCGGCTATGCGGTGGCAATTGCACTGCGTTATATTCCGGATGTGCAGGATGATTTCCACAAAATTAAAAATGCGCAGGAAGCGCGTGGAATCGAGATGTCTGGAAAAGCGAAGTTGATGAGTCGGATTAAGAGTACAGCCTCTATCATTTTCCCGCTCATTTTTACAAGTATCGGCCGTATTGACACGATCAGTAACGCAATGGAGCTGCGTGGATATGGGAAACACAGAAAGCGTACCTGGTATATGGGAAGAAAGTTACAGCGCAATGATTATCTGTGTATTGCGCTGGTGCTTGGATTTGCCGTGGTTGCACTTGTGATTACCTATCATGATGGCAGCCGGTTTTATAACCCGTTTGTATAAACAGTAGAGATTGCGCAGCTCGTTTTAATAAAATTAGAAAAGGAGCTATCGCACCAGCGAATATCAGCGGCACGACAGCTCCTTTTGTTTTCTATGTCTGTTTTTAAGCTTCGGTTGAAGCATCAGATGCAGGTGCTTCGGTCTGGTTTTCGGAAGCATTTTCCGACACGGTCTCAGAAGCTGGTTCCTCAGACGGCTGTTCCGGAGGAATCACCTCGACATCCTCTTCCTTAACCGGTTCCGGCTTTGGCTTTTCCGGCATTTTCTGTCCACAGGCACTGCAGAATGCAGCATCGGCATCCACGCTTGCACCGCAGGATGGGCAGATCGCTACACCTTTCATCTGGTGAATGCTTTCACGGCATTCCTTAATTCTGGCTTCGGAAACGGCAATCGCATCCAGCCAGGTTTTTACATCTTCTTCGGCATCTTCGCGATGTTTTTCCACATACCATTTTCCAATCTGTTCGTATGCAGTATCAATCTTGCGTTCTTCCTCGGAGATATTTAAGTTTAATTTTGCAGTATCTGCCAGATCTTTTGTTTTTTTAATGGTAGTCTGGCTCACATCACTGATCTTTTGTCCTAAGTTGTTAAAAAAAGACATATATTTCACTCCTTTCCTATATCAAAAACCTTATGTTATGAATTATCATAACATGCTGTCTGAAAAACACAAGGAAGTTTACAGATTATTTATGTCTTTTTCTGTTTTTCTTCCGGGACATGCGTGGTGCTTTAACGGATGGTTTTGCAGCCGGAGTATTTTCGCCAGCTGGAGTTTCCACAGTAGCAGATTCAGCCGGTGCCGGAGCTTCCACAAGAGCAGATTCCGCTGGTGCCGAAGTTTCCACAGTAGCAGATTCTGCTGGTGACGGAGCTTCGGATGAACCGGTGATAATTTCATTTAACAGCAATGCTTTTGCAAGATTTCCTTCCGCAGAAATTTTCCCACTCTGGTAAGCTTCGAGAATGTCAAGGCTGCCCTGCGCGAGTGCAAGCAGATCAGCAGCTGAAGTTGTGACTAAAATGTCACGGTCGTAATATTCATATGGTTCAACATGAAGCTGTCCGTTTGCAATTTCCAGATACAGGGCACCTTCGGCTTCTCCCTGTATGTTAAACTGGATGGCAAGATGTTCGCTGATTTTGGAAGCATCTTTCTCCTGATAAGTATCTTTTAATTTTGAAACTAATTCCTGATAGGTCATATTCTGTTATTTCTCCCTTCTCCATCTGCTAATTAGATTGGTGATTGCGCAACTCGTTTCTGCGGGCTGTCGTTTTGTCGGGGACACCGTCTGAGCGATTTTGTGTCTGCCTTAGAGGGAAGCTTCGAATAAGCACGCCCACGGTTCTATTTGCGCAGTCACAGAGTGACATATTGAAAATAAAGTAAATATCAAGACAAATGGGGAGTGGGCGTAATAAACGTTTCGAAGATTCCCTCTTAGGCAGACTAGAAATTGCGAACGGTGTCCCCGACAAAACGACAGCCCGCAGAAACGAGTTGCGCACCCACCTGTTTGCTAATTAGAGTATAGCTTTTCTGTTATGCTTGTCAAGCAAACTTTATGAAATTATCATTGCGGGAAGCCGCTAAAAAGCGTACAATAGGGATAACAAAATTTTAAAATAAAGGAAGGGATCAAGATTATGAGAAAAACCAAAACGCACAATGTACTCAGGCGTCTGCTTGCGTTTGTCCTGATTGTTTCACTGCTTCCACTGGGGTATGCGGGCAATGTGATGGCTGCAACAACCGGTACACGGAACGTAAGTATTCAGGTTACATACGGACAGACGGATGCCAGAAATGTCTATGGCATGATTAACAGTATGCGCAGAAATTTATCCGATGCATGGTACTGGGATGCAAACAATTACACGAAGACATATTGTAATAATCTGCAGCCGCTTACTTACGACTATGCACTGGAGCAGGTAGCCATGAAACGTGCAGCGGAGATTGCACTTTCGTATTCACACACCAGACCAAATGGCACAAATTATTATACTGCTTACAGTGAAAACGGTGTCTATGCGGGAGTTTATGCAGAGAATATCGGTGTGAATTATTCTTCAGCATCTGCACTTCACAACGCAATGCGGGAAGACAATGCAAATTATTCCGGACAGGAACAGCGTAGAAATATGTTAAACGGCCAGTTTACAGCTGTCGGAATCGGACATGTATATTACAATGGTTACCATTACTGGGTAGAGGAATTTGCCAACACGGTAACCAGAACATCCTATACAACACCGAACAACCAGACGACAACGGTAAACAATATTCAGATTGCGGAAAGCAATATTACCTCAGATCAGATTGTTGTTCCGTCATCCATTGGAAATTACATTCAGATGTCTGCGGGTCAGACCATTGATTTATCTGGATGCTATGAAAACATTAAAGTATCGAATCATTGGCCAAGCAATGCAAACTGTCCGATTGTACAGGGACTGAATATGTATGTATCCAATACTGCGGTTGCCTATATCAGCGGAACAAAACTGATCGCAAATACTGCAGGTTCCACAACACTGACACTGAACCGTCCGGATGGAAGAATTCCTCTGCAGATTCCGGTTCAGGTAACAGGAACCAATAACAGCAATAATACCTATTCGTACTATATTCCAAATGCTTCGGTAGGTACAATCGTTGATCAGACATACACTGGATATGATATTCGTCCGTCTGTATCGGTATGGCTGAATGGCGGCTATCTGTACGAGGGAAGAGATTATACACTTACTTACAGCAACAACCGCAATATCGGTACTGCATCCGTAACAATTAACGGAATCGGAAATTATTATGGAAGCAGAACAGTTTATTTCCGTATTGTAAATCATGGAAACGGAAATACAACGGTTTCATCCAATAATCTTGCAAATGCAGTGATCAGCAAAATTGCAACACAAAGTTATACGGGATCTTCCGTAAAACCGGAAGTTACCGTTACATTAAATAACATTGTTTTAAAAGAAGGTTCGGATTACTATCTGAATTATAGTGACAATGGTGCACCGGGAAAAGCTGCTGTTATGGTAGTGGGAACCGGTAATTATACGGGATCTGCAAAGACAAGCTTTATTATTAAGCCGGAGAAGCCGGTTATCACAAGATTGCGTGCACACGGATCAAAAGTCCGTATCACATGGCTGCCAGGTACTTCCGTTACCGGCTATGAAATCTACCGCTCCAAGGGAGCATATGATTATGGATACAAGAAGATTGCGGCTACAAAAGATGGTGAGATGCAGTCTTATACAAGGGCAAAACTCACCAAAGGAACTTATTATTACAAGATCCGCAGCTATGTTACTGTAGATGGAACAAAGTATTACAGTCCATACAGCAGTGTGAAGTCTGTAAAGATCCGCCGCTAGGATCAAAGCATAATTGAAAATAAGAATTAAAAATGTCGGTAGATATCTGTCAGATATCTACCGACATTTTTGGTATACAAAGTTAAAAGATTTATTTCATCTGTGCGACCCGGTCAAATTCCTCTTCGATTTCTTTGGAAGGCTTTGGTGTCAGCAGACTGACGATTACGATCGCAGCGCAGGCAATCAGGAATGCAGGAAGCAGTTCATAGATGTTCCAGATACCACCGAGCGGGCGGATCAGGTATTTCCAGATAAATACCATGGAACCCCCGCAGACCATACCGGCAAGTGCACCCCATTTGCTGGTACGTTTCCAGAACAGGGAAAACAGAACAACCGGTCCGAATGCGGCACCGAATCCAGCCCAGGCGAAAGAAACGATGGCAAATACGGAACTGTCCGGATTTCTGGCAATGAATGCGGCAACGACAGAAATTACAAGGAGTGTAATTCTTGCGGCTGCCATGCTTCCGTTTTTGTTGGAAGAATCTTTGCGGAAAGCACCGAGAAGGTCGGAAGAAACCGCAGAAGATGCAGCCAGCAGCTGAGAGTCCGAAGTGGACATGGTGGAAGCTAAAATGCCGGCGAGAATCACACCCGCAAGCAGGGCAAATATCACACCGTGCTGGGAGAGCAGGGCGGAAATTTTTACGATAATGGTTTCGGAATTCGATCCGGTCAGCATCTCCAGTGCGCCGACCTTGCTCATGGTATAACCGATCACACCGATAAAGACGGCAACGAACAGGGAGATTACGACCCAGATGGTTGCAACGCGGCGGGACAGTTTCAGTTTTTTCTCATCCTCGATTGCCATAAAACGGAGCAGGATATGCGGCATACCGAAATATCCAAGTCCCCATGCGGCAGTGGAAACAATGGTCAGGGCACTGTAAGGAGCGGCCTTTCCGGTGTTTACATCATAGGAAAGTGTCATGGAGAGATATCCCGGAAGCTCGGAGGCGTTGTGGATAACGGCACCGATACCGCCAGCAGTTTCTACACCAAAGATCAGAACTACAATCAGAGCAACCGACATGATGATACTCTGGATAAAGTCCGTTGTGGAAGCAGCAAGAAATCCGCCAAGTGTCGTGTATGCCACAATTACGATAGCACTGATGATCATGGCGGTCAGATACTTTACCCCGAATAAGCTGGAAAAAAGTTTTCCGCATGCGGCAAATCCAGAGGCCGTATAAGGAATAAAAAAGATAACAATAAAAATAGCAGCAATGACCTGCAGCATCTTTTTTTCATCGCGATAGCGGTTGCTGAAGAACGATGGGATGGTAATGGAATTGTTGCAGGTGTGCGTATAGCGGCGGATACGTTTGGCAACGATCAGCCAGTTAATGTATGTACCGGCAGCCAGTCCGATTGCTGTCCATCCGGCATCTGAAATTCCGGTGAGGTAAGCAACGCCCGGAAGTCCCATCAGAAGCCAGCTGCTCATGTCGGAAGCTTCGGCACTCATCGCGGTTACGAAAGGACCGAGTTTTCTGCCACCCAGATAGAAATCGTCAGTACTGTTGTTTTTCTTGGAACATCGGAAACCAATATAGATCATACCAATAAGGTATACGATAATGGCAATCATGATGCATATTTGTGCAGATGTCATAAATAAATCCTCCTCTTTTGTACGCTTTCACACGCTAATTGTTCATAGTATAGCACAGATGATAATTATACCGCAACCGGGAAATCCTGTTTGACACTATGGGCAATAAGATGATAAACTGTCTTTGTCTATACATGAGAAAAGCAATTCCGTTTGGCCTTCAACATGTGCTTGCCATGTTTGTAGCAAATCTGGCACCCGTACTGATCGTCTGCAGTGCAGCTCTGGTTCGGGGCATGGTATCATCTGCTGGTAGGTGCTCTGACACTTATCGTGTGTCTGGTGGCAAGATATGTGTTAAAGGGCGTTTATAAGAATCTGAATATTCTGGTAGGACTTATTTTCGGATATATTCTTTCTATTATATTTACGGTTGCAGGGATTGCACCTATGGTGGATTTCTCCGGAATTCAGGAGACCATTGATCAGGTAGGATTTTTCAGCATTCCAAAACTTGTGTTTTTTACCAGTCACAAGCCGGTATTTAATCTTGGAGCCTTTTTAACCATTGCGATTGTTTTTCTGGTTTCTGCAGCAGAGACAACTGGCGCGACAACTGCTGTGTGTACCGGAGCACTTGGACGTGACCTTAAAATGGAGGAACTTCAGGGCTCACTTGCCGTGGATGGATTTTCCAGTGCAATTTCCGGATGTTTTGGATGCCTGCCACTGACATTGTTCAGCCAGAATGTCGGACTGGTTACGCAGGAGTGTTTGTTGTTTCCCTTCTGCTGAGCCTTCTTTTGCCGAAGAAGAAACAGGCAAATTAAATACACGTTGTTAAGGTAACGTTAAGGTGCAGCGATTTTTAAGATAAGGATTTGGTGTTATGATGATATCATCAAAAGGAAATGGAGGAATTTGATATGTGGAGTCGCGCACAATTAAAGGGAAGGGCGAAAGCAACATTTAAACGAAATTATTGGAAATGTATTCTGATCAGCCTATTGCTGACACTGATTGCAGGGGGAAGCGGAGCTGCTTCGGGCAACCTCAGCAGTGCAACCGGTTCCTTACATGGATCGGAGAATCAGGCAGGCAGTTCCTATGATTATGACAGCAGTTATGACAGTGATGATGGTTCACTACGCGATTTTGAGGCTGGGCTTGAAGAAGGCTTTAAGGACGGACTGAAAGCAGGAAACAGGGGAATGATGGGCGGTATGGTCGCAGCAGCGATCGCCATCGGCATACTCATAGTTGTTTTTCTGGTGATTTTTGTCCTTATACTTCTGGTTGATGTATTTATCATAAATCCGTTGGAGGTTGGATGCAGGAGATTCTTTATCCGCAACTTAAACGAGCCGGCACAGATTGGGAACATCGGATATGGATTTGACAATAATTACAGGAACGTTGCAAAGACAATGTTTTTCCGTGATCTGTTTACGGTTTTATGGTCATTGCTTTTTATCATTCCGGGTATTGTAAAAGCATATGAATATATGATGATTCCGTACCTTCTGGCAGATAACCCGCAGATGACCAAAGAGCAGGCATTTGCGGAAAGCAAGCGTATGATGCAGGGACAGAAATGGAAAGCATTTGTTTTGGATCTGTCCTTTATCGGATGGTACATTTTATCCGGACTGACACTTGGAATTCTTGCAATCTTTTATGTGTCACCATATGTGAATGCAACACATGCCGCACTGTATGAGGCACTGTGCTATGAAAACCCGGCTGGTTCAAACGGATTTACACAGCAGGAGGATCCGGTGAATTCACCTTTCCGGCAGGAGAATGTATGAATTATACGATTTTAATTGCAGATGATGAGCCGGAGATACGGACGCTTCTCCGGCTGTATCTGGAAAATGAAAATTATCAGATTATTGAGGCAGAAAACGGGAAGCAGGCACTGGAACTGCTGAAGAAAGAACATGTGGATCTGTGTCTGCTGGATATTATGATGCCGGAGATGGACGGATACCATGTGTTGCAGGAATTACGTAAAACAAGCAATATTCCCGTTATGATACTTTCGGCAAAGGATGCGGATTCCGAGAAGATTCTGGGGTTAAATCTCGGGGCAGATGATTATCTGGCAAAACCGTTCAATCCTTTGGAGGCAGTAGCACGTGTCAATTCAAATATCCGTCGGTTTTATGCTCTGGGGACAGCGGAACTGTCATCCGGTATGCTGACCGTCCGGGATCTGGAACTGGATCCGGAAGGCTGCGTACTCAAAAAAAATGGAGAACCGATTGAACTGACTTCGGTAGAGTACCGGATCATGGAGTTATTTATGAAGCATCCGGGAAAAGTGTTTACCAAACAACAGATCTATGAACAGGGATGGGGTGACACTTATGTGGTTGCAGACAATAATATTATGGTCTGCATCAGCAAGCTGAGGGCAAAACTTGATGAAGACCCGGCAGCTTATATTCGAACCATCCGAGGATTGGGCTATCGGCTGGAGAAATAGCAATGCGTGATTTACAGGCATTTTTGATCAAACGGTTTATTTATATCCTTGTACTGGTGACAGTTGCACAGTCGCTGATCAGTTTTTTGATCAGCCAGGCGGTTATGCCTGTGGTGATGAAAGTTTTTTTCCCGGATTACCAGAGGCAGTCATCCGTTGGAAAGACGGATCTGTTTATTTTTATCATATGTGTTCTGTTATTGCTGATAGTAAATGCCGTCCGGATGCTTTTGCCATCACCGCTGCAGGGAATGATGCAGTGGACAGGGGAAAGGTTACAGGACTGGCTGGGCAATGCACTTCCGGCGACTAGGAGTTCCGTCGTCGTACAGGAGATGGAAGGATGGAAAGCCATCCTGCTGTTTGTGGTTCTTCTGCTGTTAATGGTGTGTATGCTGCTTCCTTATATTTTGGGTGCGATAACGTTCGCGCGGATTGTGATGGCGGAATTTCATCAGATCCAGGAGGAGCGCGAACAGCAGCAGAGAGAGTTTGACCGCAAGCGGAATCTGATGCTTTCCGATATCGCACATGATCTTCGGACACCGGTCACGACCGTATCCGGCTACGCAAAAGCGCTGGCGGATCATATGGTACAGGAACCGGAAAAGCAGCAGGAATATCTGGATGCCATCCAGAATAAATCCGTTCGGATCGGAAATCTGATCAATTTGTTGTTTGAATATGTAAAACTGGATAGTGAAGGGTTTGCATTAAATGGAAAAACGCTTGATTTGTGTGAACTTCTCAGAGAAAATGCGGCAATGCTGTATGCAGAGATGGAAGAAAACGGAATGACACTGACAGCAGATATTCCGGAGGAAACGATACCGGTCTGGGCAGATGAACTTCAGTTATCCCGTGTAGTGACAAACCTTCTGACAAATGCCATGCAGCACAATCCAAAGGGAACAAGAATCGGACTGTTTGCTTATAGGGAGCTGGAGCGGATTTATGTATTGGTGGCAGACAGCGGAATTCTAATTCCAGAGGAACAGGCGCAGCATTTGTTTGATCCTTTTACGCGTGGGGACAAAGCGCGGGTAAGCGATGGGAGGAACGGACTTGGACTTTCCATCGTGTCAAAAATCGTGCAGATGCACGGATGGGACTTAAAACTGGTGCAACAGCCACAGATTCAGCATTATGCAAAAGCAGCCGGATTTGCAAAAGCATTTGTGATTCGGATGGAAAATGCCGGTATGTATTCTGTGCATTCGCCAAAATAAAAAAGTGGCAGAAAAGAGGGAGAGTCTATGATAATTATAAGAGCGATGGATCCGTATGAATTGCTTTGGATGGTACTTTTGATTGTGTTTGTTCTGGGAGAACTTGCAACAATCGGACTAACGTGCATATGGTTTGCCGCAGGTGCACTTGCGGCACTGGTTATGGCAATGGCAGGGGTAAATCCGGTGGTGCAGTTTCTGGTATTTTTAGTGGTATCCATTCTTTTGCTTGTTGCGACAAGACCGTGGGCGCGTAAATATGTAAATGCTAAAATGCAAAGAACAAACGCGGATAGCCTGATTGGGGAAAATATACGGATTTCCGAGCGCGTCAGTAATATGGATCAGACCGGGATGGCAGTTGTTCATGGACAGGAGTGGACGGTACGTACCCGTAATGATAATGAGATCATTGAACCGGGAGAAGAAGCAAAAATTCTGGCAATCAGTGGTGTCAAACTTATAGTAGAAAAGGTATAGGTAAAGGAGGAAAAAGTTATGCCTGTTGTAATTCTCATTGTAGTGATCATTGCATTGGTCGTTATTGTGAACTGTGTGAAAATTGTTCCACAGGCGCATGCGGTAGTTGTGGAGAGACTTGGAGGGTATCTTACCACATGGTCGGTAGGGCTGCATTTTAAGGTGCCGTTTATTGACCGTATTGCAAAAAGGGTATTGTTGAAGGAACAGGTGGTTGATTTCCCACCACAGCCGGTAATCACAAAAGATAACGTAACAATGCAGATTGATACGGTTGTATATTTTCAGATCACGGATCCAAAGCTGTATGCATACGGTGTGGAAAATCCAATCATGGCAATTGAAAATCTGACTGCTACGACGCTTCGTAATATCATTGGTGATCTGGAACTGGATGAGACACTGACATCGCGTGAGACCATCAACACCAAGATGCGTGCAACGCTGGATGTGGCAACAGATCCGTGGGGTATCAAAGTAAATCGTGTGGAGTTAAAGAACATTATTCCGCCAAAGGCAATTCAGGATGCCATGGAGAAACAGATGAAGGCAGAGCGCGAGCGGCGTGAAGCCATTCTGCGTGCAGAAGGTGAGAAAAAATCTACAATTCTGGTTGCAGAAGGAAATAAGGAGTCTGCAATTCTCGATGCAGAGGCTGAAAAACAGGCTGCAATCCTGCGTGCCGAGGCACAGAAGGAAGCAACCATCAAAGAGGCAGAAGGTCAGGCAGAGGCTACATTAAAGATCCAGCAGGCCAATGCAGATGGTCTGCGTATGCTCAAAGAAGCTGCTCCGGATAATGCGGTACTTCAGATTAAGAGTCTGGAGGCATTTGCCAAGGCAGCAGACGGTCAGGCAACCAAGATTATTATCCCATCGGATATTCAGGGGATTGCAGGACTGAGCAAATCCATTGTGGAAATTGCAAAAGAAAACGGATAACACAGATACATCTGTGATGCATTGGACGAAACTGCTCCATGAAAATGGGGCAGTTTTTGTTATCTCAGTAAGGTCTTTATTTTGCACAGGGAAAATGTTATACTATAGATTATTGATGTGGGGGTATATTCCACAGTTGGGCGATGATGTGGAAAGAACAGGAGCGTAAATGAAATCAAAGGTTCGGTTTAAGGGAAAACTGAGATCGTATCTCTGCTGGCCATTGTGGCTGACGATCCCGATGACACTCGCAGATGTGGGGCTTTATTTTTACGATGTGACGGCAGGCTTTTTGCTGACGGTATTTATTGCTATCTATTTTGTACTGGAACTGGGATTATATTATAATACCAGACCGCGGCTTGCAAATGAGATTATCAATTTTGCCACACAGTATGCAACGGTACAGAAAAAACTTTTGAATGAGTTTGAAATTCCATATGCGCTGTTGGACTATACAGGAAAAATTCTTTGGGTGAATGAACGCTTTTCCGAGCTGACGGGAGTGGGGAGAAACTATCATAAATCAATTACAACCCTTTTTTCCAATATTACCCGTGAGTTTCTTCAGAAACACGAAGATGCACAGAATATTACGATTGAAAAAAAGGAGCGCATTTTCCGGATTTCCCTGAATCGTATTTATTTTGACGATATCATGGAGGAGAGCAAGGAAATTGACGTGAAGGATTCCGATGAATTCCTGACGGCACTGTATCTGTTTGATGAGACCGAACTGCAGCATTGCAAGCAGGAAAATCTGGATCAGAAGCAGGTATCGGCACTTGTTTATATTGATAACTATGACGAAGCACTTGACAGTATCGAGGATGTGAAGCGTTCGCTTCTGATTGCGCTTGTCGACAGGAAAGTGAACCAGTATTTCTCAAAGATGGACGCGCTTGTCCGCAAAATCGAAAAAGACAAGTATTTTGTAGTATTTAAGTATAAATATTTACAGAAGCTTATGGATGACCGGTTCAGTGTACTTGAAGATGTCAAGACGGTCAAAGTTGGCAATGAGATGGCGGTTACGCTGAGTATCGGTGTCGGTATCAAGGGGACTTCTTATAACGAGAACTATGAGCAGGCACGTGCGGCAATTGATCTGGCACTCGGACGAGGTGGGGATCAGGTCGTTGTCAAAAATGGTGAGGACATTGCATATTTTGGAGGCAAGGCAAAACAGGTGGAGCGCAACACCCGTGTAAAAGCGAGGGTTAAGGCACATGCGCTGCATGAAATTATTGAGAGCCGTGAGAACGTGATTATCATGGGGCACAGCCTGACAGATGTCGATTCCCTTGGTGCAGGGATTGGAATTTTCTGTGCAGCCCGTGTGCTTGGAAAAAAGGCACAGATCGTGATCAATGAGCCAACAACTTCCATCCGGCCGCTTATGGAATGTTTTACTCCGGAAAAAGGCTATCCGGAAGACATGTTTATCAATAGTGAGATTGCGATTGAAGAGGTAAGCCGCAATTCCCTTGTTATGGTGGTGGACACGAACCGTCCAAGTTATACGGAATGCCCGGAACTGCTTACGCGTACCGATACAATTGTTGTATTTGACCATCACCGTCAGGGCAGTGAAGTGATTGAAAATCCGCTGCTGTCCTATATTGAGCCATACGCATCTTCTGCCTGTGAGATGGTAGCAGAAGTTTTACAGTACTTCCAGGAGGGATTCAAGCTTTCTCCGGCAGAGGCAGACTGCATTTATGCAGGTATTTTGATTGATACCAATAACTTTATGACCAAAACAGGTGTCCGTACATTTGAGGCGGCAGCATATCTCAGACGCTCCGGGGCAGAAGTGACCCGTGTGCGTAAAATGCTGCGAAATGATATGGCATGCTATAAAGCCCGTGCGGAGGCAGTGCGTCATGCGGAAGTATACCGCGGTGCATTTGCAATTTCTGTCTGTCCGAGTGAGGACGTGGAAAGTCCAACGATTGTCGGCGCGCAGGCAGCAAATGAGCTGCTCAATATTATAGGAATCAAGGCATCTTTTGTGCTGACAGAGTACGCAGGAAAAATATACATCAGCTCACGTTCTATTGATGAAATTAATGTACAGTTAATCATGGAACGAATGGGTGGCGGCGGTCATTTGAATGTGGCTGGTGCACAGTTGACGGGATGTACGATTTCCGAGGCAAAACATGCCATTATGCGGACCATTGATGAAATGCTTGAAGAAGGAGATATACAGGAATGAAAGTAATTTTATTACAGGATGTGAAAGCTCTTGGGAAAAAGGGCGAAATCGTAAATGTGAGTGACGGTTATGCACGCAATGCAATTCTGCCGAAGAAACTTGGAGTAGAGGCAACGACAAAGAATCTGAATGACCTCAAATTGCAGAATCAGCATGCAGACAAAGTGGCAGCTGAAAATTTAGAGCACGCAAAGGAACTGGCGGAAGAGATCGGAACAAAGAAAGTTGTTGTAAAGATCAAATCCGGTGAGGGCGGACGTATTTTCGGGTCTGTTTCCACCAAGGAAATTGCACAGGCTGCAAAAGAGCAGGCAGGGCTGGATCTGGATAAAAAGAAGATGCAGCTGGGCGAATCCATCAAGGCTCTTGGAACTTATGAGATTCCGGTGAAGCTTCATCCAAAGGTAACCGCAACACTGCGTGTTCAGGTTGTTGAGGAATAGGAGGAAGTTCGCTTGGAAGAAACGCTGATCAAGCGGGTGATGCCGAACAGTCTGGAAGCCGAGCAGTCGGTCATTGGTTCCATGATCATGGATCAGGATGCCATTGTCACAGCCATGGAGATCCTTCTGCAGGAAGATTTTTATCACAAGCAGTATGGAATTCTCTTTGATGCGATGATCGAATTGTACAGCAGCGGACAGCCGGTGGATCTGGTTACACTGCAGAATAAACTCAAGGAAAAGGATGTACCACAGGAAGTCTCCAGTCTGGAATTCGTTGGAGAATTGGTGCGTGCGGTTCCGACATCCGCGAATGTCAAATATTATTGTAATATTGTAAAAGAAAATTCCATGAAGCGGAAACTCATCCGGGTCACGGAAGAGATAGAGAATGAGTGCTATGCGGGCAAAGAATCGCTCGAAAGTGTTCTGGATAAGACCGAACATGATATTTTTGCATTGTTGTCAAGCCGTACCGGTGGAGACTATGTGCCGATTCGTCAGGTTGTCATGAACGCACTGGAAAAGATTGAAAAAGCGTCACAGCAGGACGGAAATGTTACGGGAATACCGACAGGGTTTATTGATTTGGATTACCGGACAGCGGGATTACAGCCATCGGATCTGGTATTGATTGCAGCCCGTCCGTCTATGGGAAAGACAGCGTTTGTTTTAAACATTGCACAGTATGTGGCATTTCATGAAAACATGTGCACGGCGATATTTTCATTGGAAATGTCGAAGGAGCAGCTGGTAAACCGACTGTTCTCCCTGGAATCCCGTGTAGATGCACAGGCACTTCGTACCGGTAATCTGTCGGATGCTGACTGGGCGAAACTCGTCGAAGGAGCCGGAATCATAGGGGATTCCGAACTGATCATTGATGATACGCCAGGAATCAGTATTTCCGAGATGCGCAGTAAATGCCGTAAATATAAGCTGGAGCATGATCTGAAACTTATCATCATTGACTATCTGCAGTTGATGTCTGGGTCCGGCAGGAGTACAGACAGCCGGCAGCAGGAGATTTCGGACATCTCCCGTTCCCTGAAAGCACTTGCTCGTGAACTGAATGTACCGGTGCTTGCTTTGTCCCAGCTTTCCCGTGCAGTAGAGCAGAGACCGGATCATCGTCCGATGCTCTCCGATCTGCGAGAATCCGGAGCGATCGAGCAGGATGCCGATGTCGTGATGTTTATTTATCGTGATGATTATTATAACAAGGATACTGAACTGAAAGGAATTTCAGAAATCATTATCGCCAAACAGCGTAATGGTCCGATCGGTACGGTGAACCTCGCATGGCTGCCGGAATACACGAAGTTTGCAAATCTGGAACGATAAAATTTTTCTTATGATCATGCATCAAATTAAATACATTTGCCGAAATGCTTGCGCTTTGGACGGGTTTGTACTAGAATACCATTAAGCCAATAAGGCAATAATGATCATTATTCATAAGGAGGATTTTATTATGGCATACGTTATTTCTGATTCATGCGTTAGCTGTGGTACATGTGCAGGCGAGTGTCCTGTAGGAGCAATCTC
>OCHI01001326.1_pt1 | contig 18581 bp, 10 predicted proteins | sample 1538691 | NCBI WGS metagenome assembly OCHI01 (sample SAMN04571718, study PRJEB22368) | human gut metagenome | biome: human gut; material: stool | host: Homo sapiens | place: Luxembourg | collected 2012-09-21 | reverse complement strand
CATAAACAACAAGAAAGATAGCATATAAAAGTCATCATAGCAGATGGCTTTTTTTACATAGCCAATCAATGATTGGCAAAAAAGAAAGGAGGTCAATTTAATGCTATATATAAAGATAGGAGTGATTACAAATGAGCGAAGTAATAGCAATTGCAAATCAAAAGGGTGGTGTAGGTAAAACAATGACATCTGTTAGTTTAAGTGCATGTCTTGCATTAAATAACAAAAAGGTATTGCTGTTAGATTTAGATCCACAAGGACATTCAACAAAAGCATTTGGATTTTATGACAGTACACAATATCCTTTATCTATGAAGGATGTTATCGTATCAGTTATTGAAGATATACCACTTGATAGAGAACAACTAATACTTCACAGTAATGAAAATGTTGATATTGTTCCATCAAATATTTCTCTTGCAGGAATAAATTCTAAATTAGAAAGTGCTATGTGTAGAGAAACGGTATTGAAAAGATTTATTGATACTGTAAAAGATGATTATGATTATGTCATTATAGATACAAATCCATCACTGGATAATCTACCTATTAATGCTCTTACTGCTTCTGATAAAGTTGTTATAACTGTACAAGCAGAACCTTATGCGGTTGAAGGTATGGCTGATTTATTGAGATCAATTAATATGGTTAAAAGAAATCTTAATCATGATTTAAAAATTGAAGGTGTATTGATTACAATGACAAATGAAAGAACCAATCTATCAAAGAAAATCACACATGAAGTTAGAGAAAACTTTGGAGGTCATATCAAGGTATTTGATACAACAATTCCAAGATGTACAAAGGCAGCAGAAAGTACAGGAATAGGAGAAAGTATATTTCAATATGATCCAAAAGGTGCAGCAACTAAAGCTTATGAAGCTTTTACAAAGGAGGTCATCTTAAATGTCGAAAAAGAGCATAAACGACATAAGAGTTCCTACGTACGATGATTTATTTACCAACGAAGAACAAAGACAGGAGGCAAAACTAGAGAAGATAATGGAAATTCCTGTTGAAGATATTCAGGAGTTTAAAAATCATCCGTTTAGAGTTAGAAATGATGAACAAATGTCTGAACTTGTAAAAAGTGTTTCAGAAAATGGTATTTTAGTTCCTGTTCTTGTAAGACCACATCCAAATGGTCACGGATACGAAATGATTTCTGGTCACAGAAGAATGAATGCAGCAATGGTAAATGGTCAAGAAAAGATACAGGCTATTGTAAGAGAACTTACGGATGACCAAGCAACAATTATTATGGTTGATTCAAATATACAAAGGGAAAACATCTTACCAACTGAAAGAGGATTTGCTTACAAATTGAAATTAGATGCAATGAAACATCAAGGAAAACAGATATCATCAACTTCTACGCAAGTTGCACAGAAGTCCCAAAATAAGTGGTCAGTAGATATATTAAGTGAAGAAGTAAAACAATCAAGAGATCAAATTAGAAGATTTATACGTTTAACAGAATTAATTGAGCCATTACGTGATATGGTCGATGGTATAAGAAGTGATGGAAAAAAGATTGCATTTAATCCTGCTGTAGAACTTTCATATCTTTCAAAAGAAAATCAACAACTTGTGGTAAAAAATATTGAAGGACTTGATTTAACACCGTCACATGCTCAAACAATAAGAATGAAGGAGTTGTCAAGAGAAAATCGTCTAGATGAAAATGTTATTTATTCAATAATGACGGAAGAAAAAGCGAATCAGAAAGAAAAATTGTCGTTTAAAATGGAGGATATTAATGAATACTTTCCAAAAAACTATACGCCTAGAGAAAAAAGTGAAGTTATATTGAAACTTTTAAAAGGATGGTCAAAAAGAAGAAATAAAGATCAAGAAAGATGACAGTTACATATATAACTGTATTTTTTGTACATTTTATTTCAGCAGACTTAGTGAAGGGGGAGTCTGTTTTTTGTGGGGAAATGTGACTCGGTTTTCCCCTAAGAACCCCTTTCCTGTTATCTTACTGGGAAAAGTAATATTAGTATAGAAGAGAAAAATAAACAATTTTTATTTTATATATGTGAATAATTATATAAATTGACAATGAAAAAGCTTACATAGTAAAATTTAATAAAGATAAAATGGAGGTGATTTCTTGGCGAAATATGCAAATCCAACATTAGTAGGAATGCTATATGAGAGAGTTGGAGATAAATTATTTTTAATTATCTATCCTTTTTCAATCTATTTTATTATTACTGAAAAATACCTTAATATATTAGTTTTTGATACTTTGATTTTTTTTACATTGGTTTTGTTAAGGCATAAATTAGTTTTTTTGGATTTTTATTTTAAAAGAATAGTTATTATTTTTTGGGTTTTAACGCTAACGTTTTCTACAATAAGCTTTATGTTATTTAATCAAATAAATTACTTATATATGACGAAAGCATATGTAGAATGTAATGTTTTAGATATAAAAGAATATTCACTTGTTTATCGATATAAGGGATATGCAACTTTTATGATGAAAAGTCATGAAAGCATCAAAGATGATTTTACAGTAATTGAAAACCTAGTTGGGAAAATAGATTCATATGAAATTGGTGAAGAAAATAAATACAGAGTTATATTAAAAAATAATCAAGAAGTAGATATCAAGTTTAATAATTATAATCAGTTTACATTATTTAGTTTAGATGTTGATTAAGTGAAAAGGAAGGAGAAAGCTTATGATTAAAAAAGTATTTATTGGAATTATTGCAGCTGGTATGATATTAACAACTATTCCAACAGTAAATGCGGAAGATGAAATTACATTAGATGAAGTGACTGATCAAATAATTGATATTTCAGATAAATATAATTCAGCTGGTGTTACATCAGGACAATTATTGAATTTAATTACGCTAACTCAAACGGATGATGAATTATTAGACGCTTTATCTTTAGATAAAAATGATTTATTTGATACATCTATACCAAAAAAAGTTAATATACAATCATCACGAAGTGGAGATCCATATGATGGAAATCCACCTGCATCTAAAGAGGAACAAAAAGAAAGAATGAAGTATATTCGATCAGTCTATAATAAAGAATATAATGATGGAAACCATGATGAATCTATATATACGATATATTTATATACTTCACATTATATTGAAAATATAAACTATGATAAGAGTTTTTCAGATGAAAAAAATTTTGGACATCCTGTATATGCAAATATTATTTCACAAAATGATATAGATGCTTATGAACAATTTTATAAAGCTCAAACAGGTGTCGCTATTTATAAAGCATTTAGGACTTGTACAAATGGAATAAAAAATTATAAAGAAAAAGGTGGAAAATATGCGTTTGCTTATGAATTCTTTGGATCAATGTCAAATATTTTAGATTCAAAATATTCGGATTATTTAACAGCATTAGATACCGTTGGAATAACAAATACTACTGATATTTTAGCAACAGGTGTCAAAATAGTATAATGACTTTAATAAAAGGAGGAGAGAATATGCCAAATATAAAACCTATCTCTGATTTAAGAAATTACAGCGCAGTACTTGAAGATGTTACCGTTGGTTCTCCTGTTTATTTAACAAAAAATGGACATGGTTGTTATACTATTATGGATATAAATGAACAAGAAGAAATGTCAAGAAAGGCGAGAAAGTATGACAAGATGGTAGCAGAACTAGAAGTAATGAAAATGTTAAATGAAGGCTTAGCTTCAGCAAATGAAGAAGGCTGGATTGATGAAGATTCAATGAGATCACATTTTAAGGAAAGATTTGAAAATGAATAAGATACACTATTCACCAAAGTCACAACGAGATCTTGATGAAATTTATGATTATATTAAATATAAATTATGTAGTCCAATAGCTGCAAAGAATACAGTGTCAGGAATTTTAGATAAGATAGAAAATCTAAAGAGTCATTCAGATATTGGAAATATATGGTATCTTGAAAATGATGTAAACAGTGGGTACAGATATGTTCATTATAAAAACTATGTTGTCTTTTACATGGTAAAGAATGAGGATGTCTATATCGTAAGAATACTTCATAGACTTCAAAATTATGTAAGTCAATTATTTTCGTAGAAATTAGATTTATAAGTAAATCATTATCAAATTATGTAGAAACATGATAGAATTAAATACGGATAAAGAATAAGTAAATAGTTTATCATAGATAATTACTGAAAATTCAAAATATTACCAACAAATTTTTATAAAAATCTCTCATTCTTTATCCATTTAATATTATAAGCAGGCAGGTCGATATGATCTGTCTTTTTTTGTTGGAGGAATATATGTATTTAAACAAATGGGTATTCAAGCCATAGGACAATCGAAAGATTGTCCTTTTTGCATTTAATAAACAAAAGAAGTAGGGCAATGTTTGAAACTTGCATTGCAAACAATAAATAACAGGAGAAAAAGTAAAATGAAAAATAAACTTTCTAAACTATATAAGATTTTTTTAGCAGTAGGAATGGTATTTTCAATGTGTTTCAATACGCTTGGAATGAGTGTCGTAAATGCTTATGATCCATCCGTTCCTAAAGAATTTACAAGAGTGAAAAATATCAAGTATCCAGAATGGTGGGGCAGAAAGATTCCATCCATTGCTTCATGGTCAACATATTCATGTAAATATGATGGTAAATGGGCTTTCTGTTTAGAAGCAGAAAAGAAAACACCTGCAAGCGGTAAATATCCTGCACAGGTCATTGAAAATAATGAAAACGTAAGAAAGCTTCTCTACTATGGCTTTGGAGGTCCAGCAGCCTATGGTGAATTTGCTGCGGATGCTGATCTAAAGACAGCTATCTGTCCAGATGACCCTCTTACAAATGATGATATCAAATATCTTTTGACACATATCTTTTTAAGTGGCGCTTATTCAGGACAATGGAAAGGTTTTGATGAAAACTTGTTCAACCAAACATTTGGAAGTAATTATGGTACAAATATCATGAACATCTATCGTCGAATCATTTCATTACCAGATCCAGGTAATGGTGTTTCTTGGGAAGGCAACAAGTCAGGAAACAGAGCATTGCTTAAAGCAAGCTATGATAAGACAAATAAGCAACAAGTTACAAATACTGTGAAATTAAATGGTGCTTCATCTGCTGAAGTGAATATCCCATTGGCTTCAAATGTGACAATTCACATTGCTGGAACTTCTGCAACACAAACAGGTGGTACTGCGAAAGTGTATGGTGGACAAAGCTTCTATTTCACAGCGCCATGTCAAAATTCACCATCAAATTATGTGAGTGACAATGTATGTGGAAACGGATGTGAACGATTCACAGCGTTAGCTATTCATGATGGAGGTGCAGGAACTCAAGCACAAGGAACTTGGAATATGGATCCTGATGATGCACGTCTATATTTAAATATTGAATGGCTTGATTTTGGCTCTTTGGAATTAACTAAAAAGAATACAAATCAAGATCTTATTGATGGTGCAAAATTCAATATCAAATCTGTTTCATATGACGGTTATAACGAAAATACTGTTGTAAAAAATGGAAAAATCAAAGTGAATGATCTATTGGTTGGAACTTATGAAGTCAAGGAAATGGAAGCACCACATGGTTATCTTTTAAACACAGATACTTTTACAGTCAAAGTAGAAAAAGATAAGACAACAGTATTGAGTGTTACAGATGATGAACCTAAAGGAAATATTGATTTCCAAAAAGAAATCGATACTTCTAAAACAAATGGTCTAAAAGGTGATGCTACTGCTGAAGGTGTTACTTTTGAATTACACGCAAGTGAAAAGATTACAAATCAGGCTGGAACAAAAACTTACTATGAAAAAGGTGCATTGGTATCAAGCAAGAAAACAGATGCCAATGGAAAGATTGCTTGGAGTGAATTGCCATTAGGGAAATATTATATTCAAGAATCAAAAACAAATGATTCATTGGTATTCAATGATGCAAAGATCAGTGTATCTATCGATTATGAAGGACAAACAGTTTCAAAAGTATCAAGAAGTGCAAAAGGTACTAACAGAGTGAATATGCAAAAGATCCAAGTTTTCAAATCAGGAGAAAAGGACAGTATTTCAGGTCTTGTAAAAGGATTACAAGGAGCAGAGTTCACGTTCAAATTGCACAGTGAAGTTAACCATGTCGGATGGGACAATGCTACAACTTATGCAGTCATCACAACTGATTCAAATGGTAAAGCAAATACACCATATCTTCCTTACGGGAAATATATCGTCAAAGAAACAAAGACACCTAAGGATTATATTACAGCACCAGATTTCACAATTTCAGTAACAGATGATTACAGTGAATATAAAGATGTTGAACAGGTAAAACGTGTCAATGTGAATAACCGACCATTTTCATCACAACTTAAGATTATTAAATTAGATGCTGAATCAGGAAAGAAAGTCACATTAAATGGTGCATCATTTAAAATCAAAGATTCAAAAGGAAACTATGTTGTACAAAAGGTTGGCGGTAAAAAATATGACACATTTACAACTAATTCTAAAAACGTTGTCACAGTAAAAGACAGCGAAGAAGGAACAGTAACACTTCCTTTACAGTTAGATGCAGGAGATTATTCTATCGAAGAAGTAGAAACACCTAAAGGCTTCTTGCAACTAGAACAACCTGTGAAATTCACAATTACAAATACAAGAGATTATGACAAGGATGAGGATGAAGATCCAATTCTAACTGTCAAAGTTAAAAATGCACAGCCAAAAGGAAAAATCATTTTAACAAAGACAGACAAGGCTACAAATGAAGCACTAGCTGATGTTGAATATGAATTAACTGCCAAAGAAAATATCTATAGTGTAGTTGATGGTACTTTACGCTATGCAAAAGGAGCTACTGTTGCCAAAGGAAAAACAGATGCCAATGGAAAACTTGTCATTGATTCGCTATTCATGGGCAAATATGAATTAAAGGAAACTTTAACAAATGAAGGATATGTGCTTTCAGAAAAAGTACATCAAATCAATCTAGAACAAAAAGATCTAACAACTAAAGAATATGTCATTGCAAAGAATGTAACGAACATTGCACCTTATGGTGAAATCCATGTACAAAAAAGAGACAGAGATACATTGGAAGATCTTTCAGGTGTTACTTTCCAATTAACAGCAAAAGAAGACATCTATTCACTTGATGGAAGAAATACACTTCTTTATAAAAAAGGTGAAGCTGTTTCAATGGATATTTCAGAAAACGGATATTATGTGACTAATGAATTAGGTGAAATTCATATTTCAGGACTACCACTTGGAAAATATGAATTGAAAGAAGTACAAGAATTAGAAGGATATGTTAAAAACAATAAGGTCTATGACATTGACTTAAGCTATGATCACACAGATAAGATCATCTATTCAAAAGAACTTGATGTTCTTAATAAAAAGACAGCAACTGAAATTTCAAAAGTTGATGCAACTAATGAAAAAGAACTTGAAGGTGCAAAACTTTCATTAAGAGATGAAGATGGAAATCTTGTAGAAGAATGGACATCAACAAAAGATGTTCACATTATCAGAGGTCTTGTATCAGGTAAAAAATATATCTTGCATGAAGATCTTGCACCATTAGGATATGCAACAGCAAGTGATGTAACATTTACAGTAAATGAAGATGGAAGTGTGACTAAAGTTAAAATGAAAGATGAAATCACAAAGGTAGATATTTCAAAAGTAGATGCAACAACTGGAAAAGAAATCGAAGGAGCTAAGCTTACATTAAAAGACAAGGAAACAGGTGAAGTAGTTGAATCATGGACTTCTGGAAAAGAACCACATCGAATCGAAGGATTAACTGTTTCAAAAACTTATGTTCTTCATGAAGATTTAGCACCTGCAGGCTACAATGTTGCAAGTGATGTTGAATTTACAATCTCTGATACAGGAGAAGTTCAAAAAGTGGTTATGAAAGATGAAGCAAAACCTGTTGTTGTAAAAACAGGTGATGATAGTAATATCAGTTTCTATGTTGCAATGGGAATGTTTGCTTTAGGTTTGATCGTATGTTTCTATGCAAAAAGAAAATATGGAGAAAAGAATGACAAATAATGTCTGTTCGGTTTTAGCTTCACTTCTTATTCTTTTTGTAGTTGCTGGTTTAAAAATATATATTCAAATCAGACATCTGAAACAGATTAGACAGAAAATGAAGGGGAGAAATTTCTCCCTTTTTTCATTTGATAGAAAGGAAGATAAAAAGTGAAAGAATTACAAATAAAAGAGATTTGCCAAGAAATAATTGATAAACAGACCAAATGTAATTATTCAGTTGAGTATATCCTTAAAAATAAGGATGATATCGTTCGTGCAGTTGCTGTGAATAAACATACAAAAAGCACTATCCAACTTGATATTGTCGATGGTCGAAATCATACACAGAATCTTGATTATTTTAACTTCAAACCAGATTTGTTTTTGTTTAGTGATTTAGAAAGAGAATATGAATTGCTTTATGCACCGTTGAATGTTCATTACGATATTTGGCGCTATTCTAAAGAAAATCATGAAACTCTTATTCATAAAAAAGGAATGAATCTTTATTTTGATTTTTGTAAGCGGAAAGATATTACAGAAAATACAATGTTCTTATTGAGTCTTAATAAAATAGATATTTCAAAATTCTATCATGAAAAAAATGGCTCCTATGAAATCATTCAGGAAATGCATATCAATGATGATTCGATTGTTATAGGATACAGTCCTACATCTCCAGCTAAATTTGTTACTTGGGAAACAAATGGAAATAGAAAATATGGATTTTATACAGGACATTATTTTAATGGTTATGAAGAAGCATATAAGGATATGGAGAAACGTTCAAAATATTTACTTGAGCAGAATCTGTGTAGAAAAAGGAACTTTTTAAGAAAAAATAAAATAAATCAAGAAAGGTAGGTGAGATGAAATGAATAAACTAGATACATTATATGAACTACTTGAAAAATCATGTCATGATATTATTCAAAGTGAGGAATCATGGCTTTCATTTTTAAAAACATCCGGCTATCTTTATAATTTTAATTTTACCAACCAACTATTGATCTATCAGCAAAGACCTGATGCAAAAGCATGTACAGACTTTGAAACATGGAACAACAGGATGAACAGGTGGATCAAAAAAGGTTCAAAAGGTATAGCTCTTATATATGATGATGGTCGATATACAAAAATAAGATATGTTTTTGATATTGCTGATACAAGGAGCCCACGTAATAGAGAACTTCATTTATGGAGTGTAAAAGAGTCGTTTCATAAACAATTGATAGATAAAATTGCAAAACAATTTGATATGACTTCAAATAACGAGGATTTAGGAAGTTTCATCAAAGAAATTGCAAAGGAACAGACAGGCTATTATGTTGATGATTATTTTAAAAGGTTGATGAAATTAAAAGACGGTTCTTTGCTAGAAAGCTATGAGGAAAATGAACTAAAGAATCTTTATAGAAATCTTTTAGAAAATTCAGTTGCCTACAGTTTAATGAGCAGATGTGATATTGAAACAAAATTTTATTTTGAAGCGGATGATTTTATATCAATAGAACTTTTTAATACACCTGAAATGTTGGGAGTAATAGGTAATTCCTTTCAGGAAGAAAGTAATTCACTTTTAAATGTGATTTCTCGTATTACAAAAGAATTGATAATTCAAAATCGCACATTTGAAAATAACAATCGTTTAGTAGATGATAAAATTGAAAAAAATGAAGGGAGTGTTATCAATGGAACAAATCACATACTCAACAGTGGGAGATTATCAAATGCCCAATTTGACAGTAGACAAGGAAATACCTTTAGGAAAATACGCAATGATGAAGAAAAAGTATCTGAAGGAACAGCAGCCAGAGATTCTCTTTTCACTTCGAGTAAGGAATCAACTGAACTCTTACTTAATGGAAACAGAGAAGAAAGCAAACGAAATGATGGAAATGTTGATGAAGGAATTGTTAACGAAAAATCCAGCACCAAACAAAGAGATACATCAGATGGAATGGGTACAGCATATGAACAACCTTCAAAAAACAGCGGAAGAAATCATTCTGAAGGAAATAATCTACAATTAGATTTAGGAATTGAAGAAGTCGATAAGGAAAAGGGTGGCGATAATGTATTGCCACCCTTTGATTTAATTGATTTACCTCAACTCTTAAGAGAAGATGTTTCATTGCAACATAGCAAAGAAGAAATTATTCAGTATTTTCATGAGCACACGGATGAAATTGAAAGGGCAGATTATTTAAAAGAATGTTATGATGATACGCTTGTTCAAACATTCAGGTGTCCAGAACATTATGACTATAGTTATCTTGGCTATAAAAAAAGAAATGATGGATTGGACGTATGGAGTGGTAACTACTTGAATATGAAAAGTAAATCGTACTTGTCTTTTTTTCAACTTCAAAGCTATCTTGCAAAAATTATTGAAAAAGATGAATATCTTACATCGCCTTATGAAAATGAATCAGGATTAAAAAGGGCATATGAAAACAAAATCATCAATGCGAATGTCTTTTATCATGTTTTTCAGTATAACGATGAAATTTTAGAATCTGCAGGAGAAATCATTGAGTTTTTTCAAACACATGACAATAATGAAGAACGTTGTGAATATGTTCAGCGTATATATCCTGACAGTATAAGAGAATGGAAAGTTGATGATGTCATTCTTGGATATGACAGATTAGATGATGGGTTGCATATTTATTTAGGAACTTTTGATAATCAAGTTGTTTCTTATGATTATTCATGGAATTTTGTTGCTAAAGAAATTGATGGCATGATATTATCTCGATATTTTTCACCAGATATACAGATTCCATCACTGGAGGAACAAAAAAATGCAGTATATGAGAATATTCGAAATTTTGAAAATGGAATCTTTTTTTCACAACAGGAAATAGATAGAGTATTGACTCGTGGAAGTGGATTTGAAGAAGGCAAATACCGAATCAATCAAATGTTTTCAAAAAATACTACATTGAAAGAAAAGGTTCAGTTTCTAAAAAAAGAATATGGAGAGGGTGGAAGTTCTCCTGCAGTAGGTTTTATAAATGTCAATTATGATGCTAAGGGAATGAGTTTAAGTCGTTATCGTGAGATTGGAAAAGATGAAATCAAAATCACTTTAAAATGGGATAAGGTTGCTAAAAGGATAGATGAACTTATTCAGCTTGACAGATATCTTAATAAAAAAGAAAAAGAATATTATCCAACATTCTTGCAAAATCAACTTCAACATCAACTCGAATATGAAAGGAAAAGTATTAATCAAAGTCTTATTCCTGAATCTTCTGATGATTTACAGAATGAAAATATTCCAAAAGAGTATCAATGGAACTTGGGAGACAGCGTATATGTTGGAGCAACGGAATACAAAATTATTGAAAGTGGTAATGAAATAACTTTACAGGATGAAAGCTTCCCATTGTTTTTAGAATATTATTCTAAAGATGATTTTCTCAAATTGTTAAAAGAAAACTCATTAAATGATCATTTGTTAAAACCAGTAACACAACCAGTTCAAGATATTAATAGTTCAAACTATACAATCATTAAGAAGTACCTTCCTGACCTTGAAAATCAAATTAAGCGTTCTATGATCTATCCCGCATTACGTGATAGTGATACAACAGATGAAGAGGCAGAAGATTATATTCGAGAAGAATTGATTTCTATCATGCCTTCTTATGAAACGAAGGATCCCGATTTTTATAACAGATATCTTAATGATGATGATTTTAGAAATTTGCTTGTTGATTATTTAATTGATAGAACTTATGAAGATTATTCAATATCTAATGATATTTTCAATAAAGAAAATGAAGAAAATAGTCAGTTGTTTGAAAAAATGGAAAAAATAGTACCACGTATTATGAATGAAGTCTCTGGTTTTTGTAACATGATAACTGCAAGTGACAATGATGATCCTTTGATGATTTTATATGATCATGATGAAAAAACAATAGACATGTTTCACTATTATGAGGTAAATGGTATAGAAGTAAGTGAGCCTTATATGACTTTTAAAGTTGATTTTTCAAAAGAAGTGTTAGAGCCAATTTCATATAAAAATGACTCAATTGATATTGAAATTTTTTCTGATAATAAAAATAAAGATGCTTTATCAACCAAAGATGATTTAGAAAATTATGCAAATCAATGGATTGATAAACTTTTAGAAAAAAATTATATAGTTGAATCCGAGCAAGTATTTAAGGATAGCATTAACAAAAGAGAGATTTATCATATAGATTATGATGGCTCTTTTATTGTTTATACTGACATGCCTTATTATTTAGTAAAGGAGTTCGCAGATAATTATAATTATATTGTCCCAGATAAGATTCAAAAAGAAGATATTTTAATTAATCCTGTTCAATCTGAAAAGATAAATTATCAAATCATGGATAAAGATTTAGGTAAAAGAACTCCAAAAGAAAGATACAACGATAACGTAGCAGCAATCAGACTGCTTTTTTCTTTAGAAAAACAAGGAAGAAATGCAACAAAAGATGAACAGAATATTCTATCTCGTTATGTTGGCTGGGGAGGATTAGCAGATGCTTTTGATGAAAGTAAATCGAACTGGGCAAATGAATATCTTGAACTCAAATCATTGTTGAGTGAGGAAGAATATAAAAGTGCAAGAGAATCAACATTGACTTCTTTCTATACTTCACCTGTTGTTATTGAAAGTATCTATAAGGCATTGAACAATTTAGGATTTAGACATGGTAATATTTTAGAACCATCATGTGGTATTGGAAATTTCTTTGGTATGCTTCCAGATGAAATGAAGGATTCAAAGATGTATGGTGTGGAGTTGGATTCGATCAGTGGTCGTATTGCAAAACAGCTTTATCAAAATTCAAATATTGCAATAGAAGGTTATGAGGAAACTAAGTTACCAGATAGTTTTTTCGATGTAGCTGTTGGAAATGTGCCATTTGGAAACTTTAAGGTCGTAGATAAAAAATATGACAGGTTGAATTTCAATATTCACGATTATTTTTTTGCAAAAACAATCGACAAGGTAAGACCAAATGGAATCATTGCTTTTGTAACTTCACGTTATACAATGGATAAAAGAAACAGTAATGTAAGAAGATATATCAATGAAAGATGTGAACTTTTAGGTGCTATACGATTACCTAATGATGCTTTTGGTGATACAAAAGCGGTTAGTGATATTCTATTTCTTCAAAAAAGAGAGCGTCCTGTTTTAAAAGATGATGATTGGGTTTCAACAGGGATAACAGAAGAAGGATATGTCATCAATCAATATTATATTGATCATCCTGAAATGATCTTAGGAACAATTGAAAAAACACATGCAATGTATGGCAGAGAGGATATAACGGTCGTAGGATATGATGAACCTCTCAATGAATCATTGGGGAAAGCCATCTATAATATCAAAGGTCACATAGATGAATTTGATATTGTGGAAGAAAATGAAAATGAGATTGAAAGTATACCTGCTGATCCACAAATAAGAAATTATTCCTATACTGTTATAGGCGATAAGGTCTATTACAGAGAAAATTCTTTAATGAATAAAGTTGATGTTGGTGATACAACATTTAAAAGAATAAAAGGCATGATTAGAATACGTGATACTGTCAGAGATTTGATTACCTATCAAAGTGAAGATTATCCAGAGGAAATGATTGCTAAAAAGCAAAGAGAATTGAATGATTACTATGATGTTTTTACTCAAGCATATGGTTTGCTCAACAGTCGAGGTAATACCATTGCATTTAGAGAAGACAGTTCGTTCTATCTTTTATGTTCTTTAGAAAATTTAAATGAAGATGGAACTTTAAAATCTAAAGCAGCCATGTTTACTCAAAGAACGATTCGTAAAAAGAAAGAGTTTAACAATGTTGCTACAGCTAATGAGGCATTGATGGTGTCTTTAAGTGAAAAAGCAAAAGTCGACATTAATTATATGAGTGAATTGACGGGCATAAGTAATGAAAAAATCAAAGAAGATTTAGATGGTATCATATTTAAAGTCCCTAGTGTTTTAAATGAAGAACAGGAAGAATATGTAACAGCTGATGAATACCTTAGTGGAAATATCAGAGAAAAATTAGAAGTAGCCAAAATGTCAGCAGCAATTGATCCAAAGTATCAAAAGAATGTAGAGGCTTTAGAAAAGGCAATGCCTAAAGAACTTACAGCCAGTGAAATTGAGGTCAGACTTGGGGCAACTTGGATTCCAGTAGAAATCTATCAGCAGTTTCTTTATGAGTTACTTGATACACCTAGCTGGGTAAGAAACTATACGAAGATTTCTTATTCTTCTTATAATGCTAATTGGAATATCAGTGCAAAGAATATGGATAAAGAAAGTGTAAAAGCTGATAAGACTTATGGAACTTCAAGAGCAAACGCATATAGATTGATGGAAGATTGTCTTAATTTGAAACAGACAAAAATATTTGATTATGAATATGATGATGACGGTAATAAACAAGCAATTCTTAATAAAAAGGAAACGATGATTGCTCAACAAAAACAGGATACAATCAAAGAAAACTTCAATAATTGGATTTGGAAAGATCCTCAAAGACGTGAAGAATTAACACAGATTTACAATCGATTATTCAATAGCATAAGACCCCGTGAATATAATGGTGATCATTTAGAGTTTCCGGGAATGAATCCTGAAATTACTTTACGAAAACATCAGAAAGACGCCATAGCACATATTCTTTATGGTCAAAATGTTCTTCTTGCTCACGTAGTGGGGGCAGGAAAGACTTTTGAAATGACGGCAGCATGTATGGAATTAAAAAGATTAGGTTTAGCACAAAAGCCAATGTTTGTTGTTCCCAACCATTTAGTTGAGCAATGGGGAGCAGAATTTTTGCAACTCTATCCAAGTGCCAACATTCTAGTTGCAACAAAAAGAGATTTTGAAAAGAAAAATAGAAAAAAGTTGTTTTCTAAAATGGCAACTGGTGAATATGATGCTATTATCATAGGACACTCACAATTTGAAAAAATACCCATGTCAATCGAAAGACAGAAGATGAATATTGAAAATGAAATTGAAGAAATTACAAATGGAATAAGTTCTTTAAAAGCAAACAATGGAGAAAGATTTACAATCAAACAGTTAGAAAGAACCAAGAAAGGGTTAAAAGCAAAACTCGAAAAACTGAATAAGAATGATAGAAAAGATGATCTAATTACTTTTGAAGAAATAGGAGTGGATCGTCTTTTTGTTGATGAAGCACATTTTTATAAAAATCTTTTTCTATTTACAAAGATGAATAATGTATCAGGACTTTCTACAACAGATGCACAAAAATCTTCAGATCTTTATTTGAAGTGTAGGTATTTGGATGAAATTACAGGAGGAAAAGGAGTTGTTTTCGCAACTGGAACACCTATTTCCAACTCGATGACGGAAATGTATACGATGCAGCGTTATTTGCAGTATTCTACTCTAGTTAAGCATAATCTTCAGCATTTTGATTGTTGGGCTTCTACTTTTGGAGAAACAAGCACGAGTATCGAACTTGCCCCTGAAGGTTCTGGATATAGGATGAACCTTGAACATATTAAATTCTTCAATCTTCCTGAATTGATTAATATGTTCAAGGAAGTAGCAGATATTAAGACTGCTGATATGTTGAATCTTCCTGTTCCTAATGCCCATTACCAAAATGTGGCAGTTAAACCTTCTGATATTCAAAAAGAACTTGTTGAAAGCTTAGGTGAGCGTGCTCAAAAAATTAGAGATGGAACAGTTGATCCTCATGAGGATAATATGCTTAAAATTACGAACGATGGAAGAAAATTAGCACTTGATCAAAGGCTTATCAATGAACTTTTACCAGAAAATAAAAATAGCAAGGTCAATGCCTGTATTAAAAATATATTGAAGATATATCATGAAACAGTGGAAGAAAAAAGTACACAGCTTGTCTTTTGTGATATGTCTACTCCTCGTAATGATGCATTCAATGTCTACGATGAAATTAGAAATAAACTATTAGAAGAAGGAATTCCTGAAAGTGAAATTGCATATATCCATAACGCAAAAACAGATGTTAAAAAAAAGGAACTCTTTTCTAAGGTTCGAGAAGGTAAAGTGAGAATTCTGATAGGTTCGACAGGTAAAATGGGAGCTGGAACAAATGTACAAGAACGCTTGATAGCAATACATGATCTGGATTGTCCTTGGCGACCTTCGGACTTGGAGCAACGTGCAGGAAGAATCGTAAGACAAGGAAATAGAAATAAGGATGTTTATATTTATCGTTATGTAACAGAAGGTACATTTGATGCTTATCTATATCAGTTGGTTGAAAATAAACAAAAATTCATAGGGCAAATTATGACAAGCAAATCTCCTGTAAGAAGTGCAGAAGATATAGATGAGGCTTCACTTTCTTATGCAGAGATCAAGGCACTAGCGAGTGGAAATCCCAAAGTGAAAGAAAAGATGGAGCTTGATACAAAAGTATCCAAACTAAAGCTTGCCAAAGCAAACTATCTCTCTAAAAAATATGATTTAGAAGATAGAATTATTAAATATTATCCACAAAAGATTAAATCCATTAAGACAAGGATTGAAGGGTTAGAAAATGATATAAAAGATTTGAAACCTCAAAAAGAGTTTCAGCAAATAAAAATCAAGGATATGTTGATAGTAGATAAAAAACAGGCAGGAAATGCAATACTTCTTGCCTGCAAGGGATATGATGGTCAGGATAAAAAATATATTGGGGAGTATAGAGGATTTGATTTGTACATTCAGTTCAACAGTTTAAGTCAATATTACATCATGTCTTTAAAGAAAGAACTTTATTATCCTGTTGAATTAGGAAATGATGTTTATGGGAATCTTACAAGAATTGATAATGTTATTGAAAATATTCCAAAAAGTTTAAAAGTGGAAAGGGAACTTCTTCAAAATACATTGCAACAGTTGCATAATGCTGAACTTGAAGTAGAAAAGCCATTTGAAAAAGAAGATGAATTGAATGATGCCTTAAAGAAACTGTCCAAAATCAATAAAGAACTTGATTTAGATAAAAAAGAAAATATTCCAGATACTTCTGTTCAAAAAAACGATACAGGTGTTGGTCATAAATCAAAAGTAAATAGGATGCGATAAGTATGTCAAATAAGTTTTACACAGATGAGGAGGCACAAGAACTACAAAAGTTGGATGTGTTTACTTATCTGTATAATTATGAACCAAGTGAGCTTGTTAAATCTGGAAAAAAAGAATACCGAACGGCAACGCATTCCTCTTTGGTTATCTCTAATGGTAAGTGGATATGGTTTTCTCAAGGAAAAGGTGGAGTAAGTGCAATCAGTTATTTAATGGATGTTAAAGGTATGAACTATTATGAGGCTGTAAAATATGTTGATAAATGTATAAGAGATAGTCCTCCTGTTTATCATGTAAACAAATGTTCAAAAACGAACGATGGTATTTTCAAATTGCCACCCGTTTCAAAAGATAATAAAAAAATGATGTACTATCTAAAAAATAAAAGAAAAATTGATAAAGAAGTTATTCAATTTTATTATCAAAAGGGAATGATCTACGAGTGCAGCTATGATCACTCTGTTGTCTTTGTAGGCTATGATGAAAAAGGAATAGAACGTTATGCTTCAAAAAGAGCAACAGATGGTGATTGGAAGATAGACGTATTTAACAGTAATAAAGAATATAGTTTTCAATTGGTAAATAAAGAAAGTGATGTTTTAAATATCTTTGAAAGCGCAATTGACCTTATGTCTTTTCAAACTTTAGAGAAGTTGCATAAAAGAAATTGGAAGAAGAACAATTATCTTTCTTTATCAGGAGTAACAGCAATAGGCAATTCTATTGAGGAAAGTGAATTGCCTATTGCCTTAGGTAAATTTTTAGAAATCAATCCTCAAATTAAAGTTTTAAATCTATATTTGGATAATGATAAGGCAGGAAAAAACAGTATTGCAAAGATCAATTATCTTTTAGGTAAAAACTATCAAATCTATGATAAAGGACCTAAAAAAATGAAAGATGTCAATGAAGTTCTGACAAGAAAATTTAAGCAAAAAGATAGGAAGGTCATGGATCAAATTCGTGACCTTTTATTATGCAAGGAGAAAATGATGAAAGAATATGTTGTTGAAATTACAGAAGTATTACAGCATCAAGAAACAGTAAAAGCTCATTCCAAAAATGAGGCAATTAATGTTGTAAGAGAAAAGTATAAAAATGAAGATGTAATACTTAATGATGAAAATATAACGGATTTAAGATTTGATGTTCTTGAAGTCAAGAAAAAACTTTTTGACAGGGAAAGATAGTTTTCCAGCAGGATAATAAATTCATTAAATAGAAGTATTATCCTGTTGATGACTTTTGTAGCAAGCAAGGACTTTTGTACCCAAAGTCAGCTTGTTAGGGACAATCCCTAAGACCCTGCAGGAAATGGAGTAGATAAAATTGAACAAGATCAAAAGAAATAAAGAGATAAAAGTAAGATTGTCTTTGATTGAATTAGAAAATTTAAATAAATGTGTTAAGAAAACAGGACTGTCAAGAGAAGAAT
>OCHI01001288.1_pt1 | contig 19109 bp, 10 predicted proteins | sample 1538691 | NCBI WGS metagenome assembly OCHI01 (sample SAMN04571718, study PRJEB22368) | human gut metagenome | biome: human gut; material: stool | host: Homo sapiens | place: Luxembourg | collected 2012-09-21 | reverse complement strand
TTGACGGAACACATCCGCCGGGCAGCCGACACAATGAACATTCGCCTGATAGACCACGTTATTGTTTGTGAGGATAAGTTTTACAGTTTTGCCGACGAAGGGCTGCTCTGAATAAATTTATTCTTATCTTTGCAATACATATTAATAAGGAAAGCCCTATGGAAAAATTTAAAATAGAAGAAAAGATCGTAGCCATGCTAAAGACGGTGTACGATCCTGAGATTCCGGTGAATGTATACGATCTTGGACTGATTTATAAGATAGATGTCTCAGACAATGGTGAAGTGGCGCTTGATATGACTCTGACTGCTCCCAACTGTCCGGCAGCCGATTTCATTATGGAAGATATCCGCCAGAAAGTAGAATCGGTGGAAGGAGTGACATCTGCCACTATCAACCTTGTGTTCGAACCGGAATGGGATAAAGATATGATGAGTGAGGAAGCAAAACTGGAACTCGGATTCCTGTAAATTCATAGCTCAAAACATAAAACTGATAACTCTAAACTCAAAACTCATGAAGAACGTTTATTTCCTTTCCGATGCGCATCTTGGTTCACGTGCCATAGAACATGGACGTACACAGGAACGGCGCTTGGTGAACTTCCTCGACAGTATCAAGCATAAAGCTTCTGCCGTTTACCTGTTGGGAGATATGTTCGATTTCTGGTATGAATTCCGGTTAGTGGTTCCCAAAGGATACACCCGCTTTTTAGGAAAGCTCTCCGAACTCACGGATATGGGAGTGGAGGTACATTTTTTTACCGGCAACCATGATATCTGGTGTGGGGATTATCTTTCTAAAGAATGCGGAGTGATTATTCATCGCGAAGCATTGACTACCGAAATATACGGAAAAGAGTTTTATCTGGCTCACGGTGACGGATTGGGTGACCCGGACAAGAAGTTCAAGTTGTTGCGCTGGATGTTTCATAGTGCAACACTTCAGACACTGTTTTCTGCCATCCATCCCCGTTGGAGTGTGGAACTGGGCTTGACGTGGGCAAAACATAGCCGCGAAAAGCGGGTGGACGGCAAAGAACCGGATTACATGGGGGAGAATAAGGAACATCTGGTACTTTATACAAAAGAATATCTGAAGAGTCATCCTAATATCAACTTTTTCATCTATGGACATCGTCACATTGAACTGGATTTAATGTTGAGCGCTACTTCCCGTGTGCTGATTCTTGGAGACTGGATCAACTTCTTTTCGTACGCTGTATTCGATGGGGAGAATCTTTTCTTGGAAGAGTATATAGAAGGAGAAACACAAGTTTGATTCTTATTCATTAAAAAGCTGATATTTCGACTGATATAAGGTTTCTTAAAGACGGATAGAAACCGTAAAAAGTCAAGACCACGTCTTCAGATTCATTCTATTTTTTAGATGATGAATGTATGAAGACGTGGTCTTGATATATTTAGTTGCTCAACTTGAATACTACAGAGGCATATCCTCCCAGTTTCAAGGTGTAACTGTCGCTGTCTGTATTTTGTTGCGCCTCGCCATTCACAAACAATACTTTTTCAATCTTGTCTGTCAGCGGAAGTTGCATGGCCGTTCCGCCGAAATTGTGGATGACAAGCAGTTTCTCGTTGTCCTTGGTCATATACCAGGCGGCAATCGGCTTATAGTCTTTTTCCTGTGATTCGTTGTAGACGGAATGTTTGGTCATACTTCCTTCTGCCAGTGCCGGATAGGTGTTACGCAATCGGGTGAGGGAGAGGTATATGTTCAGAAGTGAATGGGTATCGGCTTGTTGGTCTGCTACCGTTTTCACATTTTTCGAAACGGTGGCATCTGTCTTGTCTGTGTAGTCGGTAGTGTAGCTATCTCCCCACAGCATCGGGCTGCGCACATATTCGTCTCCATTATCCTTTGTTCCGTAAAGTCCCAGTTCTTCACCGTAATAGATGTAAGGATGTCCAGCGGAAGTGAGTAAGACGGCGGCCGCCAGTTTGCATTTGTCGGTGGATTTGCCCAACTTGGATGATGTACGGTCTTCGTCGTGGTTGCTCAGTTTCGTTGCTTCGATGTAGTCGCTTCGATAGTCGGCGTATTTCTGTTGGTAAGAAAGGATGTCTTTGGCAAAATAACATCCGGTATTGTTGTTGATTCCCCATTCCAGTCGGTACCAGAAAGAAAATTCAAAAAGGGCAGGCAGACCTTTATAATAAGGAGCCACTTTATCGTATTCCGACAACACTTCGCCTACCATATAGAAGTCGTCCGTATGTCCTTTTTGTTTGTAATAGGCGTTCATATCCTCATAGAACATTTTCAGGAAGCGAGGATTTTCTTCGCTGGTCTCACTGTGGTAGATGTGCTTCACGGCGTCGAGGCGGAGGCCGTCTACACCACGGGCAATCCATCCTTTGGCGGCATTTGCTATTGCCTGATATGCCGGTGATTCTCCTGCCTGGTTTACAGGGCCGTAGTTAAGGTCGGCAAACCAGTCGGTGCAGAAATGAGAATGGAAATAGGTGATCTGCTGGCTGTCGAACATGATGTTGGCAGGGCTGCCGGCGTTGGTCAGTTTGAAATCCTTGTTCAGTGCGAGTTTCTCGGACGAGGAAGAGGCGCCGTATTTTGTTCCGGATGGCCAGGAAGAAGCATTGCTGGTACGGATCAGAAGCCCCCAAGTGGACTCAAAGTCGACGGTGAGTTCATAGATGTTGTTTCCTTTGTCATAAAACTTTTTGCAGATGTCTTCTCCGTAGTATAAGTATTTGGCGTTGTCGGTGCCTGTGTCCGGATTATCCTCGTCTGCTTTGGTTCCTGTGGAAACGACAAGGATGGGGGAAGATGCGTTGCTCCAGTCCAGTGTAAATTTCATCAGTCCTTTCACGGCAGCGGTCTCGTCAGAAACTTGAAACCATTCTGCAGCATTGTATCCGGCTGCTCCTTCTTGGGTGATCATGTCGATTTTGCCTGCTGCGATATCTGTCTTCGGGTCTTCGGAGAAAGAATAATAATTGCGATACGGGCTTTCGGATGATGAACTGGCTTCGGTAAACCACGGGTGGGCAGTGCCGGTGTGGTTCATTACGTAGTCCAGATAAATCTTGATGCCCCGGTTGTGGGCTTCCGTAACCAGGCGGTCGAAGTCGCTTTCTGTGCCGAGCTGCGGATTGACTTTGGTGTAGTCTGTGACGTCATATCCGTGGTAAGACATACAGGGGTGGATGGGAGAGAGCCAGAGGGCTTTCACACCCAGCTGGTTGAGATAGTCCAGCTTTTGGGTGACGCCATTCAGGTCTCCATATCCGTCTCCGTCACTGTCGGCGAAGGAATAGACCAGTAACTGGTAGGAGATGTCTGCCCGTTTGGTCTCGTCCCATGTGTCGGGAGAGGCGGTAAGTGCGGTCCATTGCCCTTCGACGGGCGGTTCGGGTTCCGGAGCAGGGTCGGTGATATTTTTGTCATCGCTGCAAGCGGTCATGAATGCCATGAGCATTGACAACCACAAAAGAGATAATAAGTGGAGATGTTTATTCATAATGATGATGTATTAAAGACAATAAGTGTCGTTTCTTAAAAAACAGTGGCCGCCCCGATTCCATTGTATTCGCGACGGCCATTCCCTGTTTCCCTGATTTCTTGTAGTATTATTCGATGCGGCCTGTTCCGTTACCAAAGTTCAGATAAACCTTTTGTCCGGTTTTACCTTGTACCGCAGCTTGGTCACCACCGTTGCCCCGGTAAGTTATTTGTCCGTCGAAGATGATAAATTCTGTTTTCCACCAGTCGCCGGCAGAGACAGCTTTCGGATTTACGCAGATTCGTACTGCGCCATCTTTCAGGAATGCCGGAGAAACAAATTCACCATCAGCCGTTCCGGGCACGGTAAATAAGTCCTGTTCTACCAGTTGCGCATCCCAGCCGTTGTATGAGGTATCGCCCATCAGATATACATTCGGCTTTTCAAATTCTATCGCTTTGTCATCGCCGATAACGGAGACATATACTAAGTACCAGCCGGCTATACCGACTTTTATGTTGCCGCCCTCGTCCGACAATCCGGCAAGGTCTTTGGATTCCTGTGAGATAGCATCTACAAAACCGAAGTCATTGCCCCAGTTGGCTTGCGGCGCAAACTTCACCTGATCGTTAGCTGCGAAATAGAAGATTCCCCAGAAAGTTCCTTTCGTTCCGTTGACCGGAACAAGTGCTTTCCAAGCATTCGGATCACCGGCAGGAGTTCCCCAGTTGTATGCGCTGCCGGTCATATAAAGTTCGGTGGGCGCACTGTTGTCTTTCACTGTAAAACGGTAGTTGAAGGCATCGAACGAGATTTTGATCTTACCGTCCAGTGCTGTATTAATGGCTCCCGCATTTGTCCAGCTAACAAAATTATCACCGGAGTCATCACCGTCCACACTACTTCCCAAGGCTTTGGTCCAGTCTATGTCGTTTCCGTTAATAGCTGAAGCCGGGAAAATCTTGAAGTTCGAAGTACTTTCTATTTCTGCTTCCAGTATATACAGGTTTTCATCGAGAGCGTCCTTCTTCATCTGTTGGGCACTGTTGCCGTCCCAGCCTGTGAAATCACCGACTATATAATAGCCGTCGGGATCAACAGCCGGAGTTGTGGCAGGCTGCAAGGTGATGCTTACTTCATTTCCCACCAGTTGAATACCTTCACCGGAAGGAGTTACGGCAGAAGCATTAATAGAGATTTTCAATTCACGTACCACGCTTGCACGGCTTTTGTAGGCTTCCTGCGTCACACTGTCCAGTTGTGCCAAGGCTACTTTAAAGACATGATCTTCCGTCATGGAAAATGGAATGGTGTGATTCTCATTCAGTGTCAAAGAGTTGACAGCAATCTTACTGCCTTCTTCGGCTGTGGTCGAGCTTAACTTTGCAATTTCTACGGAATCGGCTGTGGCCGCATCCATGACGATGCTGGCGTCTTTGCCTGCTGTGAAAGTTGCAGTCAACTGTCCCGCTGACTCTTCCTGGGGATTGGACTGGGGATCAGCCCAGTCCTTGAAATCTTCGTTACAGGCAGAAAACCCGATTGCTGCCAGAAACATCCCTGTGTATATTAAATGTTTTTTCATGATGAATCGTTCTTTTTTAAGTTAATTACTTCTTTTCTCCTGTACCTGCCGTGAAGTTCAGATGGATCACATTGCCGGCTGAACCTTGTACGGAATAACCGTCTCCCTTTTCTGTCCAACTGTCAATAAGGTTGAAATCACGATAGAAGATTTCACCGTCATGGAGTGTAAACTCAGTTCTCCACCAGTCGAGGTCTGTCTTGAAGCACATACGTACTTCTCCGCTTGCAGTCATGGCAGGAGATACGAAGTTACCGTCTTTGGTGGCGGGAACCGTAAACTTCCATTCGTCGTTGAATGCCCACGAACCGCCGGTTGTGTTACCGAACAAATACACTTCAGCTGGGTAGAAAGTAATGGTAAACTGATAATCATCCCCTTTGACAGCCGCTTTGACGTAGAAGAGATACCATCCGGCGTTTTCTACGACGAAGTTGTCACTGCCGCTGACTCCTGCTCCGGCTTTGTCGGTAACCGTCACGCGGTTGTCGTTAATACCGATATACTCGTTTTCCTTTGTTCCGAACTTGAACTCGGAGTTGGCATCGAAGTAAATCATTGAATAGAACTGACCGTCCATACCGTAGACACCTGCCATCGGTTTCCATACTTTCCAGTCGGTATCCAGCATAGAACCTACAATGAACATTGTCTTGGGAGGTGTCAATGAGTTGGTGCTCTTGGAAATCAGAACGTTGGGTAACTCAATCACATTGGAAAAACATACTCCTTTTCCACTGCTTGTGATGTTGGCCTTCAGGCGGATATATACAGCTACCGGTTCGGTAGGGAGTTCTGCCTGCTCTCCGTTCACGGCCGTCCACAAGTCGAGAAGCGCATTGTTGAGTTCGGAAGCATCCACATTGATCTTTGCTGTCGGGGAGGTGCTTTCCAACACTGTATAGTTGGCTTTGCTCTCATCTGTCGCTTCTATGAAATCCTGTTCAAATGAGGCTTGTACCGTGTAGGTGGTAGCTGCCGGAAAACCGTAGTCCGGTTGCGAACAAGTGAGTTCTACAGTTTGGGCATTCTTCAGGTCATATACATTGTTGGCTGCATACGCGGGCGTATTGAGCGTGAATGTATCGGGTTCGTTCAGGATCGGATTGCTGTCATTGTCTGTTTCGCAGGCTGTAAATAGAGGCAGTGCGAAGGTGACAGCGAGTAATATGTTGGATATTTTTTTCATAATGGCATTCTTTTATATAAGGATGAACTCTTGGTTATTTATAGCCTTCATTTTGTGACATATTCCTGTTATTGTTTATATCCGATACAGGGATAGGATATTTGTTGTAGTATGAAGCGACAGATGTTCCGTTCATTGCTCCGCCTTTCCAGTCCCAAAGATATTTATTGGTTGTGAACATACCGAAACGAACCAAGTCTGAACGACGGCGACCTTCCAGATAGAATTCACGTGCCCATTCGTCGATAAGTTCCTGTTCGGTTACGGTCTGTACCTTTCTTGTACAGTTGGCGCGTTTGCGAAGTTCATTGATGTCTCCTGTGGCGTCTCCTCCCTGGCGGAAAATGGCTTCCGCACGTGTCAGGTATGCTTCTGCCAGACGGAACAAAGGAATGTCTGTGTCAGGATAAGTAGCATGGCTGACAGGTTTTCCGTCAGAACGGTAATTCTGCCATTTTACAATCGACAAGCCATCGGTGAATCCGCTGATCGCATCTGTATGAATCTTGCGTCTGCCACCTCCTACACCAGAGTATAGCAAGGCACGGTCGTCACCGGCAGCTTTAATCATATCTTCTGTTCTGATGCCGTATTTTGCATCGAAAGCATCGATCTGCTCATCTGTATCTAAGCCTTTGGTCGGAATTTCAACATCGGCGGGCAGCATCGGCACATCATCGAGATTGGAGAAGAACTTTTGTACCATTGTGGCACGGGCAAAGATACAGGACCAGCCATTGGTTGTTCCCATACGGGGCATACCGGCTACACGAGTACCACAAACCAGATAAGTTGAACCGCCATAGTTACGCGTCTTCACTCCATCCTGACGGATAGGCAGAATGATTTCCTGCATGGCATTTTCATTCTCGTCGTTATCGGCCATAAACAGTTCGCTGTAATTTGTACATAGCTTATATGCTGAGCCAATCACTTTGCTGGCATATTCTTCCGCTTTTGCATAGTCGGTTTGTCCGGTGTATACGCCTGCGTTCAGGTACAAACGTGCGCGGAGCAACCAGTTGGCGGCTTTGTCTGCACGTCCGAAGGGAGCCTGGCGAGGTTCATACATATCACCTTCAATTTCGTTCAGTTCATTCTGAATGTAGGTATAGAGTTCCGTACCTTTCTTCTCGACAGGCAAGTCATTGTTAAAGTGTTCCTTGAACGGAGCTTTACCGAACAAGTCGAGGAAGTACCAATAATGGAGGGCACGCAGGAAACGTATTTCCGCACGTTGGCGTAGTGTTTCTGCATCTGTCATGCCTTCGGTCTGGTCGAGGAAGAAGTTGTATTGTGTGATGTCATATCCCAAACGGACGTAAACCCACTCTGTGCGCTGGCTGGAAGGACTCCAGCTAATGCTTGTAAGCTGGGGGATGTCCTGATTCTCCTGCCATGCCCAAAGACATTCGTCGGTAGGCAGTTCGTTGCAGTTGAAAGTGGTACGATAGAAACCGGATTCGCCTTCGTCCTGTCCGTCGAGGTCAGGAGAACCGTCGATACCCTTTTGTCCGGTTACACCCAGCATGGCATATCCTTTCACAAATACTCCCTGTTGGTCGAAACTACTTCCTGTCTGAGGGTCGATGGGACTAATATCCAGATCGTTGATACATGAAGTTACTCCCGAAGAGAGAACTGCGATCAGTGCGGCTGAAAATAGCTGTTTGATATATTTTGTTTTCATGATAAATTGATTTAATGAATGTTAGAATTGCAGACTTAAACCTAATAAGAAAGTCATCGCTCTGGGATATGGATTGGCGTCGATACCGCTTTTTACTTCCGGATCAAGGCCTTTGTACTTACTGATAATGAACGGATTCTGTACAGTAGCATATACACGTCCGCCAACACCTTTGTAGGTTTGAGTTTTCCACAGATTCTGGAAAGAATAACCTAACGTGATGTTATCACAACGTAAGAATGATGCGTTATGTATAAAATAGTCGCTCATGTAGTAATCACCTTGTCCGCTGAAACCGAGTGCGACGGCTTCGGCACTGGTGTTGCTGTATGCATTATTGGAGTACAGTCCCGAAGTGCTGACGTTGGCTTTGTTGCTCAGGAAGTCATAGTACACATAGTTGTTCAGACTGGCACGTAAGGAGAAGCTGAAGTCAAAGTTCTTATACTGCATTTTGGAGGTCAGTCCCATCAAAACATCGCCTGCCGGTTTTTTGTAGATATATTTGTCTCCGCTGTCTATCGTTCCGTTTCCGTTACGGTCAACAAACATATTTTCAATAGGTTTGCCATTTTCGTCGTATACCTGCTGGTAAACGTAGAAAGAATTGGCAGCATAACCTACTTTATTCGCCTGTACCTTGGTATTGTTACCTCTGGAAATCTTATCGCCTGCTTCTACGTAATAATCGCTGTCGTCTCCACCTGTCAACTTGGTGATTTCATTGTGGTTCCATGTAATGTTATAGCTCAGGTCCCAAGTGAAGTCCTTAGTCACAATCGGTTTGGCATTGATAGAAAATTCCATACCGTAGTTTTCCAGTGAACCGATATTCTGTGTCATCTGGGCATTGAAGTTAGTTCCTACGGGAATCTTAACGCTGTTCAGCAGGTCATCCGTTTTACGGAAGTATCCGTCGATGCCGCCTGTGATTCTTCCATTCAGGAATCCGAAGTCCAGTCCGGCATTCCATGTGGTTGTTTTTTCCCATTTCAGATTTTCATTGAAAGCCTTCGGGCGGGAAGTAGAGTAATACGTATCGCCAAAAGGATACTGGGCATACTCGTTATTGACTACATACAGAGGAAGATAAGCAAAATCATCACCTATGTTTTGCTGACCGGTAATACCCCAGCCTAAACGCAATTTCAGATCAGACAGGACATTTACGTCTTTCAGGAAGTTTTCTTCTTTAATCTTCCATCCCAGTGCCAATGACGGGAATGTACCCCAACGGTTATCTTTGGAGAAACGTGACGAGCCATCCCAACGCATGGTAAAGGTAAACAAGTAACGGTTCAGCAGGGAGTAGTTCAGACGGCCGAAGTAAGAGACCAGTGTATTTCTGGTTGCATAAGCTGTCTGTTCGCGCAATTTGGCGTCATGGGGTTCTTGTGTATAGGAGTCCCAGCCCTGGCCTTCTTCAAATCCGTTGCGATGGAAGTGCTGTTCTTCACCACCGACCATGATGTCAAAGTCGTTTGCACCCAAAGACTTGATATACTGTACATATATGTTGTACGAAAGGTTGTATTTATATTGGGTAACGTCGCCATTCCAACCATAATAATTATTGCCGAATGAGTATGGAGAAACAATCGTAGTCTGCGTACCTTCCGCATATTCTCCACCTATGCTTGCGTGCAGACGGAGGTCAGGCAGGAAATGGAATTTATAGTCAACGTCTACATTTCCAACAAAGTCGTTGCTGTTTGCCTTGTCATTTTTGAGTTCCAGTGCAGCCAGCGGATTTTGGGGAGAGTTCGGATTGGACGTATATCTCCAGTCCGGATTGCTGAAACCTGTGGTAGAATTAATATTCTGCCAGTAGCCGCCTGTAAACTGGTAAGGGGCTTCGTTAGAATAAACCGGACGGGTAGGGTCGATGGCCAATGCCCCGCCAATGGCGGCACCTGTATCGGCATAGCGGTTTTTACCGTTCATGAATTTGGCATTGATGTTGAACTTCAGATGATCTTCAAAGAAGGAAGGAGCCAGGTTCACGGAAGCAGTGAAGCGTCGGAAGTTGGATGTTTTCACAATACCATTGTCGTCTGTATAACCTAAAGATACACGGTAAGGCAGGTTCTTGAATCCTCCGTTGATAGAAACATGATGGTCGGTGCTGACAGCTGTACGGAATATCTGGTCCTGCCAGTCTGTATTGGCGGTTCCTAAATCTGCCGGTAATTTGTCACCCCATAACTGATTGGCGTAAGCGCGGTATTCGTCTCCGCTCAGTACATCATAACGTTTTTGAGTTTTGGAGAAGGATACGGAGCCGTTATAGCTTACGCTGGGAGCTTGTCCGTTCTTTCCTTTCTTGGTGGTGATAATAATGACACCATTGGATGCACGCGAACCGTAAATGGCAGTTGCAGAGGCATCTTTCAGTACAGTAAGGGTTTCGATGTCCGCAGGGTTAACCATTGACAAACCGTTTGCCATCCCTTTGATACCTTCGTTGTCAATAGCCAGACCGTCAATAACGATCAGCGGGTCATTGCTTGCATTCAATGAAGAACCGCCACGAATACGGATTTGTGCGCCACCGCCCGGTGTACCGTCATTGGAGATCACGCTGACACCGGCAATTTTACCGGATAACATATCCTGAGCATTCGTCGTAATACCTTTACTTAGTTCATCGGGCTTGATAGCCATTACCGAACCGGTCATATCGTTCTTTTTCACCTGACCGTAACCGATGACTACTACTTCGTCCAGTATTTCCGTATCGTCTTTCAGTATTACATTCATTTGTGCGGCGACGGGAAGTTCCTGCGGCTGGTACCCGATAAATGAAACTACTATTATATCGCCTTGCTTGGCAGACAACTGGAAGTTGCCATCGAAATCGGTAATCGTTCCGGTGGTAGTGCCTTTCACCACAACATTGGCACCGATAACCGGTTCGCCTGTTGCGTCTTTTACCATTCCTTTGACGGCTATTTGTTGAGCAAATGCGTCAACGGACAAGAATATTCCGGCTATAAGCGTAAGCAGGACCTTGAACATAAAGTTTCCTTTTTTCATGTTTTTGTCTTTAAAGTTAATTGTAAAATCTCTATTCATTCTCTCTTAAGAAATACCTATTGAAAACCTTCTCTTCGTCATCATTTTTAGTGCTCGAAAACACTCTCTTTTACCGAATAATAATTTCTCTGTCTTTATAATCTCTTGATACCTTTTATCTCTGATTTATCTTTTACCTCTTTGATGCTGATAGCATATCCGCCTCCGTTAGCTGCGTGCAGGTTCAGCTTGCTCTTATTCGTCAGAATACCTTTCTTGATGGTATAAGCCTGCGGGTTCTCTTTCCAGTCGGCATCTTTGGCATCCGCGTAGACGGTAGCGATGTATTGTTTGCCCGGAGTCAGGAAGTCGAATACGAGTTTGGAGGTATGACCGTTTTCACCGGCTGTGCAGCCTACGTACCAGTCGTCCGTACCTTTTGCTTTACGGGCAATCGTGATGTATTCTCCCGGTTCTGCTTCCAGATAGTTCGTTTCGTCCCAGTCGAGAGCTACGTCTTTGATGAACTGGAAAGCGTCCATAAAGCGTTCGTAGTTTTCCGGAATGTCGGCAGCCATCTGCAAAGGACTGTACATGGTAACGTATAGTGCCAACTGGCGTGCAATGGTAGAACGTACCTGAGAATTGTTTGCCGGATTCATCTTGTTGCAATGCGTTTCGAAGATGCCGGGAGTGTAATCCATCGGACCGCCAACCAGGCGTGTGAAAGGCAGAATTGTTGTATGATATACTTTGTTGCCTCCGAATGATTCATATTCTGTTCCGCGGGCGGATTCATTGCCGATCAGATTCGGATATGTACGGCAGATACCGGTAGGGCGGGTTGCTTCGTGTGCATTCACCATGATTTTGTAATCGGCGGCTTTCTTCACTGCATACAGGTAGTGGTTGTTCATCCATTGTCCGTAGTGATGTTCGCCGCGGGGGATGATGTTGCCTACATAACCGCTCTTTACGGAGTTGTATCCATTGTCTGCCATAAACTGGTAGGCTTTGTCCATGTGGCGTTCGTAGTTGCGTACAGAAGCGGAAGTCTCGTGATGCATCATCATTTTGATTCCTTTGCTGGCTGCATAGCGGTGGATTTCCTTCACATCGAAGTCGGGATAAGGAGTCACGAAATCAAATACATAGTCTTTGCTGTTGCCGAACCAGTCTTCCCAGCCTTCGTTCCAGCCTTCAACCAGTACTGCATCGAATCCGTGAGCAGCAGCAAAGTCAATGTAACGTTTCACGTTGGCCGTGTTGGCAGAATGTTTGCCGTTCGGTTTTGTTTTGGAGTAATCCGTTTCACCGAGTTTTACGCTGGTCAGTTCGTCGGTGTAAGCCCATGAGCCTTTTCCGGTGATCATGTCCCACCATACGCCGATATATTTCACGGGTTTTACCCAAGAAGCGGCATCTGCTATCTTGCAAGGTTCGTTCAGGTTGAGAGTGATACGTGAAGCGAGGATATTGCGGGCGTCATCGCTCACGATAACCGTACGCCAAGGCGTGTTGCAGGGAGTCTGCATATATCCTTTGTCTCCTTTGGCATCCGGTGTCAGCCAGGATTCGAATACCATATTCTTGTCGTCCAGATTGAGGTGCATACATGAGTAATCAACCAAAGCGGCTTCGTGAAGATTGATGTATAAGCCATCATCCGTTTTCATCATCAGTGCGGTTTGTACGCCTGTCTGTGAGAAAGGAGTCTGAGAAGAGTTCGGAGTGATCGCTTCTTTCATCAGCCCTCTGATTTCTGATAAGCGGGAAATGGTGTAGTCATATTCCTGCGTATCATAGTCACCCGGTATCCAGAAAGCGATATGATCGCCGTTCATGCCAAACTGAGAATGTTCTTCCTTGATCACGAAGTAATTGAGTGACTTCTGCTGAGGAAATTCATAACGGAATCCCAGACCGTCATTGAACAGACGGAAACGGATAACGATAGAGCGGTCGTTCATGGGTTGATACAGGGTGACTGCCAGTTCGTTATAGTGATTGCGGATTTCTTTTTCTTCTCCCCAAACCGGTTGCCAGGTTTCATCAAAGGTAGTCGTTTGGGTATCCTTTACTTCGAAGCCGTTGTACAGGTTGGTCTTTGAATCAAGTTTGGTCAGGTCTCTGCGGTCCACCCAGTCGAAGTCGGTTCTGGTATTATCCTCTTTCTTCAGTTCCAGTCCGAGAGTGCTGGGTTTGATTACCACTTTGTTCTTATACGTCAGTTCATACGTTGGGGCACCTTTGGAGTCTACTTGAAAGGTCATTACCAGATTGTTGTCCGGTGAGGTTAATTTCTGTTGGGCATTCGCAATGAATGAGATGCAAAGGAATGCGATGAGCGATAAAATCTTTCTCTTTTTCATTCTATTTATGGTATTAAATTATAAGCTAACTAATATTTTTACTCCGCTCTGTTCCGGATATTGCAAATATAGCAACCATCTTGAGACTTTGGGCTGTCTAGAATAAAAATACAAGTTTATATAAATCTCAATGTTTTGTTTTACAGTAGTTTATTATATTATTGCATCCTGATAAATATAAGTTGAAGTGAACTTATTAAAAGGATAGGATGTATATTCCACGAGTTAGAAGTGTTAATTCATTTCTTAATTCAACCTTTTTCTCTGTCAATAAATCGAAAGCAGATGAAGCGGGGAGTATTTCCCGGTAAGGAACCAGGTCGATGGTCTGTTCCCGGTCGTTTCCGTTCAGAAAAATAACGACTGACTTATCACCGTATTTGCGTTCGTATACGTAGATACCCTTATTCGGTGCGAAATGTTTGAGTTGGCCTTTGGCAATGACTTCGTTTCCTTTTCTCCATTGGAGCAGTTTTTGCATAAAAGAGAATGCTTCATTTTGCTGCGGAGTGCGGTTGGCTGCGGCCAGCCTCCGGGGAAGTCGCAGCGGAGCAGTCCGTCTCCATTCGCCTTGTCGGCTGCCATCAGGATTTCAGTTCCATAATATATCTGCGGTATTCCGCGGGTTGTCAGTAAGAATGTCAGGGCTTGCTTGTATCGGTCCAGATTCTTTGTATCAGCTTCCGAACGGTAGAAGCGAGAAGTATCGTGATTGTCGAGGAAGGTCAGCAGGCTCATTGGATGGCTGTAGACGATGTCCTGTGACAGATATTCGTAGAGTCTGAAAAGTCCTCCGTTCCATTCGGTAGTCTCTTCGTCGAAAGCCTTGTTCATCTCTTCCATTAGCGGGAAGTCCATGACAGTAGGGAGGTTGCTGTTTTTCGGATAAGCGAGTCTGCTGTCTTTCTGCCAGTAGGAGATGAGTACATTGTTGCCCAGCCATGTTTCACCTACAATGTTGAACTTGGGATATTCTTCATTGACCGCTTTGCACCAGCGTGCCATCATATCGAAGTCGGCATAAGGGTGTGTATCCTGACGGATGCCGTTGATACCGGCATACTCTATCCACCAGATGCTGCTCTGTATCAGATATGTAGCTACATGACGGTTTCTTTGGTTGAAGTCCGGCATGGTCAGTGTGAACCAGCCGTCGATAGCGATTTTCTTTTCGTAATCGGAAGCATACGGGTCCATTTGAGTGGCAGTCTTGAAGCTGGTCTGCACGTAGTTGCCTTCAAAGTTAAACCAGTCTTTGGAGGGCATATCTTTAAACAGATAGTTGTCCGAACCGCAATGGTTGAAGATCATGTCCATTACGACTTTCAGCCCTTTGGCATTAGCTTCCTGAGTAAGTTTGCGGAACTCTTCGTTACTGCCGAAGCGGCGGTCTACCTGATAATAGTCGGTTATGGCATAACCGTGATATGATCCTTCTTTCATGTCATTTTCCTGAATCGGGTTGAGCCATATACTGGTGACTCCGAGGTCTGCTATGTAATCCAGATGATTCTCTATTCCTTTCAAGTCGCCGCCATGACGTGCGAAAGGCTCATTACGGTCTACATTCCCTTCCAGCATTCCGGGAATGATGTCGTTGGAGGGGTCGCCATTGGCGAAACGGTCCGGCATAATGAGATAAAGCACGTCGCTCGAATCAAAACCTTCTACTGCCGAAGCATTCGGCCGGCGCTGTTTAAGCTCGTAAGGGATTTTGGTTTGCTTTTTGCCTTGTTTCAGGATAATGTCAAAGTTCTGTGGAGCAGCCTTCGAAAGGTCTAAATACAGAACCAGATAATTAGGATTCTCCTGCTTCACCACTTCTTGCAGCGTGATATCATCGGCAGAAAGACTGACGTCTGCGGACGATATGCGGTCACCATATAATAGTATCTGCAATTCGGGATTCTTCATTCCTGCCCACCAAAAGGTCGGGGCTACTTTCTTTATAGTGCTTGCTGCGAATACCTGGTGAAAACCGGGTAATAATAATAGTAAGATAATGAATAATAAATTCCTTTTCATGGTAACTAGATTTTTAAAATTTGTTCGGGGGAACCGATGATGCAAATGTAGGCGAATCGGGTATGCTGTATGGCAGTTAGAAAGAAAATATAAATGCTTGTTTTGAATAGGCTGTTGATAATAAGTCTTTTATCATTGCCGCCGCTATCGAAAAATACAAGTGAAAATGAAAATTGTTATGGCGATATTTTTCGTTTTTATTACTATAATCATTATATTTGTCACATCTTTAAAAAAGTACCTTATGAGAAATCTAACCTATTATCTTTTGTTTCTTCTTTTAGCTTCTCCTCTTTCCCTGTCTGCAAAGCATACGGATATAAATAAGGCTGCCCTTAAAAAACTGGATGATGTTATAAGTAAGAAGGAAACTTATCAGATACGGAGAGAAAAAGATATTACTGATTTAAAAGTACAACTTGCCCATTCCACCGATCCTGCCCGGAAATATGAGTTGTATGCCTCGCTCTTTGGCGCTTACCTTCATTATCAAGCGGATTCGGCACTTCATTACATTAACCGTGAGATGGAGATATTGCCCCAATTAAACCGTCCGGAACTGGAGTATGAGATTATCATTAACCGTGCTACGGTAATGGGTGTAATGGGCATGTACATCGAAGCTATGGAACAATTGGAGAAGATTGATCCTAAAAAACTGAATGAATGGACTTTGCTTTCTTATTACCAGACCTATCGCGCCTGCTACGGCTGGCTCGCTGATTACACGACTAACAAAACCGAAAAAGAAAAATACCTGAAAAAGACCGATTTGTACAGAGATTCCATTATCGCCGCCATGCCTCCGGAAGAAAATAAAACAATTGTTCTGGCGGAAAGATGTATCGTGACCGGAAAGGCTGATACGGCTATCGGCATGCTGAACGATGCACTGAAAGATATGGAAGACGAACGTCAGAAAGTATATATCTATTATACCCTTTCCGAAGCATATAGCATGAAGAAAGACGTTGAGAAAGAAGTTTATTATTTGATACTGACTGCTATTGCAGACTTGGAATCTTCCGTCCGGGAGTATGCTTCCTTGCAGAAACTCGCACATCTGATGTATGAATTAGGGGATATTGACCGTGCTTACAAATATCTGAGTTGTTCGATGGAAGATGCTGTAGCATGTAATGCCCGTTTGCGATTTATGGAAGTGACAGAGTTTTTCCCGATTATTGATAAGGCTTATAAACTGAAAGAAGAGAGAGAACGGGCCGTTTCCCGTGCCATGTTAATTAGTGTCAGTCTGTTGTCGCTGTTTCTCCTCATTGCTATTTTCTATCTGTATCGTTGGATGAAGAAGATATCCGTCATGCGTCGGAATCTAAGCTTGGCCAACAAGCAAATGTCTGCGGTCAACAAAGAATTGGAACAGACCGGAAAGATAAAGGAAGTATATATTGCCCGTTATCTGGACAGATGCGTCAATTATCTAGATAAACTGGAAACTTATCGCCGCTCTCTGGCCAAACTTGCCATGTCGTCACGTATCGACGAGTTGTTTAAAGCAATCAAGTCCGAACAGTTTATCCGGGACGAACGGAATGAATTTTATAACGAATTTGATAAGTCATTCCTTAAACTGTTCCCCCACTTTATTACTTCTTTTAATAATCTGCTGGTAGAAGAAGCAAGAGTCTATCCAAAATCGGACGAACTGCTGACAACGGAACTCCGGATCTTTGCCCTTATTCGTTTAGGAGTAGTGGATAGTAACAAGATTGCTCATTTTCTGGGTTATTCTTTGGCTACGATCTATAATTACCGGAGCAGAATGCGCAATAAAGCTGCCGGAGATAAAGATCGGTTCGAACAGGACGTAATGAATTTGTAAGTACACTCTAATCTCTCTTCATGTCTCCAATAGACATAAACGTGATATGACTATTTGATTGTATATGAATGGCTTAGAGTTTCCATGAGTTTCCTGCCTTGGAAACTGCCGTTTCCCGGTGTGGGAACGATCGTTTCCTTTAAAGGTAACTGTCGTTTCTCGGTGAGGGAACGCCCGTTTCCTAACGGGAAACAGATAAAGAGAAGGGACCCAATGAAAATCATCTATTATAATGATAATATTATTTAGGCACGGATTGCACGAATTTCACGGTCTTTAATTGAATAGAACCGTGTTAATCCGTGAAATCCGTGCCTAAATGAAACTAAAAAGTGTTTTGATTACATATTCGTGTAGTCAATTCTTTATTTATATCCGGCAGCTTTAGCTATTCGTTTCGGAATTTCCGTATTGTCAATCTTCTCACCGAACAGTTGAGAACCGGCACCGATGGCAAATACCGGCACATAACCGGCAGAGTGACCGCCGCTTACCCAGCCTACCATGGATATCTGATCCATTACTTCTTTAGCGCGTGCAGCCATCGGCTCGCTCTTAGAGTACATGCTTTCGGCAAATACCACTTTATTTCTGACAAAGGATTGTTCGAACTCGTCACGCAGCTTCTTTTCCTGTTCCCAGGAAATAGGGAACTGTTTCCAGAAGCCCATTTCTTCACCCAGGAATTCTTTCATGTCTTCCCAAGTCACTTTGTTGCCTTTTGATTTTCTCAGTTCGCTGATACGTTTGGACAATCCGTCAGCAGAATGTTTTTGATATTGCAATGCTTTCAGGTTCAACGCATATTTGCCTGTACCCAGTACGATACCACCGGTTTCGTGGTCGGCCGTAACAACGATCAGTGTTTCTTTCGGATGTTTCTTGTAGAATTCGTAAGCTACTTTGATAGCGTCATCCATGTCCTTTACTTCATTGAATACGGTAGCGGCGTCATTACCGTGGCAAGCCCAGTCAATCTTTCCACCTTCTACCATTAAGAAGAATCCTTTGTTCTTGCCTTTGGTCAGGAAGTCGATTGCGCTTTCTGTGATTTGGGCGAGAGTCAAGTCGTCGCTTTTACGGTCGATAGCATAAGGCAGGCAGGATGGATCTTTGCCTTCTTCCTGTATCAGGATCATTTTGCCGGCATCCTTGCTTTTGGCTTTATAATCGCTGTAGCCACGTGCTACGGTGTAACCTGCTTCTTCGAAAATAGGGAAGATGTTGGGAGCGTCTTTCTTGTCATACGTCTTGTCCGGTTTCAGAAAACCACCGCCTGCATAGAAGTCAAAGTTTGCTTTTGTCAGGTCGACAGCGATTTCATAATTCATATTACGGTCTGCCTGATGAGCGTAGAAAGCGGCAGGAGTGGCGTGGTCTACGCTGACGGAAGTAGTGACACCTACTTTCTTTCCGGCCTTCTTGGCTTTTTCGGCTACGGTTTCAATCGGGTTTTTGTCTTCTCCTACAGAGATGGCACTGTTGTAGGTCTTCTTTCCGGTAGCCAGTGCAGTACCCGCAGCGGCAGAGTCGGTAACAGAGTTTGTCGCGGAGAAAGTGGTTGCCATCGTTGCTACCGGAAATTGGGTGAACAATAAAGGTTCAACGCCGATGCGCCCGTTTTGCAGTTCTGCCTGATACATCTCTGTACCATTTACCTGATTGACTCCCATTCCGTCTCCGATGAAATAGAATACATACTTTGCCTGCTGACCGTTGGCTGCAACGGAAATAAGGACAAAGAGCAGTGTGTAAATCAACTTTTTCATTCTTTTGTATCTTAATATTAGGGTTAGTGATGGACAAAGGTAATAAAAAACGGTGGAAGTGCCGAAGCAAATCCACCGTTTCTTTAGTTCGCCCAGCACGAACATATTCTAACGGGTGTAAGTCCCTAAAGCGCCCT
>OCHI01001281.1_pt1 | contig 19166 bp, 15 predicted proteins | sample 1538691 | NCBI WGS metagenome assembly OCHI01 (sample SAMN04571718, study PRJEB22368) | human gut metagenome | biome: human gut; material: stool | host: Homo sapiens | place: Luxembourg | collected 2012-09-21 | reverse complement strand
TGGATATTTTTTATTTTCCACGTGGGCGTCATTCATTTCCTCCGAAGTTTCATTTCATTCCTCCGAGGAATTTTTTATTCCCCACGTGGGAAATAAAAATTCTCCACGTGGAGATTTTGAAATATCCACGTGGAAATCAGTTTTTCCCGATACCGCACCATTTCGATATGTCGTCGAACCTAAATTATTGTAACGAGTCAGCGTTGAATTTCCCCAGCCAGGGCCGACGCATCATAATCGCTCTGTCAGAAGCTACGCATGAGCGACAAACGAGAAATAGAGAGTTAGATGAACACATTATAATAATGTATCAGCCCTATCCTCTAACTTCTAATCTCTAAAGTCTAATCTCTTTTTTCGTACCTTTGGGTATACATCTAGGCTCTACAACTATGCAGCACTTTACCCTAAAGGCCCTACTCTTGCCACTCCTGCTACTCCTAGGAGCAACCTATGCTATGGCGCAGGTGCGCGCCATCACAAGCGACGGCGATGAGGTGATGCTCTACCCCAATGGCACGTGGGAGTATCTCAATAGACGACCTAACCCCTATGACTATCAGGAGCCCTCGACAGCCGTAGGAGCGGGCATCTCAGGTCGGCATATCGGCATCATAGTGCGCAGGCAGCTGCTCTTCGTGCTGCGTGATGGGATGCTGGAGGATGTCATCATCTATGACTCAAAAGGTCAGCCCGCCTACTCCTACCGCGACGGGGTCTACCAGCTCCCCTATGGATGGCAGGTGAGGTACGAGCCTCTCTCCGACCGAGTGGCCCAATTCGGTCCCTACACATTTAAGTATCAGATGCTCTCGGATCGACTGGAGCGGGTCGGCACCTGCGAGATAGACTACGAGATGCTTTCCGACCGCGTCAGACGGATCGGAGGCTACGACATCCGTTACGACGCTTTCTCTAGCCTTATCAAAAGGGTAGGCAATATAGAGATCCTGTATGACGCCTTCAACGAGCGCGTCACAGGCCTTCGTGGGCAAGACCCCAACCTCGAGATCTACTTCATGCGCCAGGGCAAGAGGCGTCCACTCCCCTTTTTGTAGCACCAAAATTAGAAACTGAGATATGAGATTTTTCGGAAGTAGTGATAATAAGATAATACACGGAGACGCTCTGCAGGCTCTCTCTGAGTGTATTTCGGACAACTCTGTTGATTTAGTTTTTGCAGATCCTCCATATAATATAGGCAAAAACTTCGCAGGATGTCTAGATAAATGGGATAGTGACGAGTCTTACCTTCATTGGTGCTACAATTGGCTCGACTTATGCATCCAAAAGCTAAAGCCAACGGGAGCTCTCTATGTGATGACCTCAACACAGTTTATGCCCTACTTTGACCTATACTTGCGTGAGCGACTAGATATATTGTCGAGAATAGTTTGGTCTTATGACAGCTCTGGAGTACAAGCCAAGCGATATTTTGGTTCTCTATATGAACCTATCCTCTTTTGTGTCAAAGACAAAAGACAATACACTTTCAACGCATCAGATATCCTTATAGAAGCTAAGACTGGTGCCAAGCGGGGCTTAATAGACTACCGTAAGAACCCGCCACAGCCCTACAGCAAAACGAAGGTGCCAGGCAATGTATGGGAATTCACCCGAGTAAGGTATCGTATGCCAGAGTATGAGAACCACCCTACTCAAAAGCCCATAGAGCTCCTAGAGCGAATTATCAAAGCGAGTTCCAATGAGGGGGATGTCGTATTAGATCCATTCTCTGGTACCTTTACGACATCGTACGTCGCCCGTCTGCTACACCGCAAGTCTATCGGGATCGAGCTCCAAGAGGAGTATGTGAATATAGGCCTGAGGAGATTAGGGCTGTCCTACGCCCCTACGGACTCTCCCATAAAAAGTGCTGACACATCGCTCCAATCAAGACCGATGAACGAAGCCGTCCATCCATACTTGTTTCAGATATAAAGAATGAAAGAATACGCTTTTACATCTTCAATCAAGGAGATTCTAAAGAGTCATTTCCGTGAAAAGGTGGAGGACATTTATGACAAGAGTCATCTACTCCAGTATGTAAATGAAAAAACGAAGTCTGCCAATAGAGGATCCAAATCACGCTCAAGCTTTGCAAATCTATATGCCATCTATATTCTTGTCGAGGACTATCTCAATCAGACCACAAATAATGGGATAGAATATAGCAAATACGAAGGGGCTCTATTTTCTGACCTGATTAAACGGCAGAGAGAACTTCCGTTTGGAGAGAAGCTACAAAACCACGCTCTAAATAATCGGGTAAATGCTGAGTTTCAAAAGTTTTTCCCGACTACAAACTTAATGCCTATCATAAGGGATCTGAAAGCCAAGAGGTATTGGATTAATGAAAATCTTCTGAGAGTCAGACTCGGTCATCATACCTATAACATTGCAGAGAGCCTCATTGAGATTCTAGATAAATACATTGAGGTGAAACAGCAGACGCTCAAACAGTTTATAGAGCAGTGTTCGCGACTACAAGCGATGGAGCGTCTGGGAGCAGAGGACATCTACGCTTTCATCTCAAATCTACTATCTCCAAAGCTTGACGCTCGACTGTTTGAAATCGTGAGCTATGCAATCCTCAAGTACTCTTACAAAGAACAGACAATCATTTGGGGGTATGACATAAAGACTTTAACCAAGGAGCCTCTAACCCTATATAAGACTGGTAGGACAAATGCCAACGATGGCGGAATAGACTTTGTCATGAAGCCTCTTGGTCGATTCTTTCAAGTTACAGAAGATCTAGACTTTAAAAAGTTCTTTCTTGATATAGAAAAGGTGAGACACTATCCACTATCTTTTGTGGTCAAGACAGAAAAAACTATCCCATGGATTCTATCAGAGTTAAGGGAAAAGGCACTAGACACCTATGGCATAGAACGAGTTGTAGAAGAGTTTATGACCTGCATTGAGGAAGTGATAAACATTCCCACACTTCTAGACTGCCTCACTCAAGTTATCGACAAAGATGGAGGAAAAAATCTTTTGGAAGAGATTATCCTACAAAGTAAAGTCGAATTTAATTATAGCGATGACGATTAGCCCGAAATCACTAACCGAGTAACAAACGAAGCACCCTCCGATATAACTATCTTGGATATCTAGAGCTATGCTGACCGAAGCACTACAGCAAACGCTGGAGGCCTTTATGGAGTACCTGCGACTAGAGCGAAACGCCTCCCCGCTCACACTCACCACCTACCGCCCAGCCATCACCTCCTATACGGAATGCGCCCTAGAACTGGCAAGAGATGTCCACAACCCCTGCTGTAGTACTACTTCATCAACTACCCCTATGCAGCCATTAACCTCAAAAGAACTTACAGCGGTGCCATTACATAACGATAGATATGGTCACGCCTGTAGCTAGGAGATGGATATTCAAGATGCAAACCTCTTAACATAACGACCTCTATACTCTAGAGCTTGATCAAAAAGGCAATAAACTATAAGACATTGTAGCAAGACTCCTAGCTCCATGACTTTTTGCCTTCAGGCTTCCAAAAACAGAGGAACAATGACATAAAGGCTATATGAAGCGATCAATACAAATGCGACTAAGCAAGATCTGGGAGCGAATGCGGGAGCAGACCTTTCTTGCGCTCTTCCTGCCACTCATGCAGTTGTTTTTGCTCTGCCTATACTTATACACATCTGGGCAGATGGTCAGTGGATCGGTCTTGGTCAATTGGCTCGGTGGGAGTGTGCTCCTTGTAGGGAGTTGCGCACTGCTCGTCTCTCTACCTCAGCGTAAGTTGATACGCTACGGACTATCAGGTGTCGTAGTCTTACTCCTCTCACTCCTCTTCATATACGAGTACTACCTAATTACGGATGTGCAAGTGCTCCTTAACGACAGCGTTGCACTACAGTACCGTCAGCTCCCTGGCGAGGGCGTGGATAGTCGCCTACTCCTCAGCTCTATCCCCACGATGAGCTGGCTTAAAGCGATCGGCTGGTTACTCATCCTAGCCCTTGCATCCTATGGTGCTATATGGCTCTATCGATATCATAGAGAAGACCTCCGCCCCTGGCGTCTGATAGCCTGCATCTTACTACTTGCTGTACCCACATATATAGTCGTCACAGTGCGGGCTCAACGAGATGTCGATGTCAGACTACAAGACTCTTATGGTTATTACCGCTCGGCGGATATGGTTAATAGATATATAGCCACAACTCGTGGGGGATTAAAAACCGTACGCCACGCCAAGGAGAAACTCGCTTACCTAAGGAGCCACCTACCAGAAGTGACGATCACCAATCAAGTCAGCTCACCTCACAATGTCGTCGTTATCATGGGCGAGTCTTTACGTCGGCTGGATATGCACTGCTACGGCTATCCACTTGAAGACACGCCCCATCTAGACTCTCTCGTGCAGGCTGGTAGTCTCGTGCTATATGATGATGTAGTCTCTTGCGCCCCTACGACGCTTTTGTCTCTGCGCAAGGTTTTCTCCATAAGAGATGCGCGTAATCCTAGTCGACCTTGGGATGAGACCTCCACACTTCCTCTAGCCTTCTCACAAGCAGGTTACCGCACTTACTGGGCAACCAATCAAGAGGTAGCTGGAGAGTATATGACAGACATTACGGTTATAGCAAACACCTCAGACACTTTGGCTAGCACGGATATACTGGACTCTACAGTCTCCTGGCTGTGGAGTAGAGGTGCCGAAAAGAAGAAGTATGATGAGCTGATCCTCCCTCTACTGCAAGACTACAAGACAATTGCAATGAGGGGGAAAACGAATCTATTCACCCTAGTCCACCTAATGGGTAGTCATATTGACTATAAAGATCGCTACCCCGAGCCGTTTGGAGTCTTCAAGTCAGAAGACATCCACCCTATAGAGCCTCACCTCCTATCTAAAGAGGCTGAGAAGTCAGCTCACTATATAAACTCTGTACTGTACAATGACTGGATCGTTAGCGAGATAATCCGTTACTACAGTCACACCTCCTCAATTGTCATATACATGTCCGACCATGCAGTAGCTCGCTACGATGATCCCTTGGAGCCTCACACGACTGCCCATAGTATGACACAACACTCACTCTCCATCCCCTTTATGGTTTATATGTCAGATCAATTTATGGCAGAGAATCCAGACATTGTAAAGCTTGTCAAGGGAGCCTGTCACAGACCTTTTATGACAGATCTCTTCACCAACTCACTGCTTAGTCTAATGGGGATACAGGTGCCCTACTCCTCCCCCCAGATAGAGCTTTGGTCTGCTCAATATGACGCATCACGCCCGCGCGAGGTGCATGAGTGGGGAGAGGAGGTAGCCTTCGAACCTAAATACCCTAACCAGCTACAATGAATAGACTAAGCAATTACGCTCGAGGCGTAGTAAGTCGATTACCACAGTTATCGTGGTTGCCACTTTTCATCATAGGGATATTATGGCTTAATGGACGCATTGTAGGGTCTGTACTATATAGCTCAGGCGGATACCTGTCTCTAGAAAACTGGCGAATGCTATGTAATATGCTGGGCATAGCTCTCACAGGCTGGCTACTCACGGCATTCATACCATGGCGAGTGGCTAGAAGGATCTGGATAGGAGTCCTCTTAGGAGGACTCTTGATGATGCACCTCACTGATTGGTTTCTAGTAGAGACCTACCAGATGCCGTTCAACGATGTAATTATAGAGCCCTTGATGGCGACTAATCCAGAGGAAGCACAAGGCTTCTTAACCTCTATGCATATAGACTGGCTGTCGTTACTTACAGAGTGTGCCCTACTGGTACTCGCTCTAACCCTCTCAATCACTCTCCCCTATGCTATTAGAGAACTGCACAAGTTAAGTAACCAGTCGAGACGCTTCCATTGTGGAGTGCAATGGGCAGTGGGTGCTATCCTACTAATTGTGAGCATCTCTCATGTCGCAAACATGATAAGCCACTACAACCATAATGATCCAATTTATGAGAGACTCACCTCAACGGAGCGGGTCTGTGTGGCACAAGGCTTGGCACAGCGACAGATAGCTCAGAGTGGTCTGAACTACCATATCGCACGACCTAAGGCAGGATCTGTCTCCTCAAGTGCTCTGCAAAAGGAGCCACACAACGTAGTAATCGTATGGGTTGATGAACTTTACGCGCAATTGATGCATTGCTATGACCCTCAAGTAGATGCGAACACACCACTCGCAGATAAACTGATAGCCTCAGGATCCATTCTTCGCTCGGATAGTACTTATGCGGCTTCTGATAATGTTGGACTATCTAAGGCTTGGACTTTTAGTCTTTGTCCTAAGGGATCTACAGAGAGCTGGGATAGATACCCCTCGATCTATGGTGTACTACGAGAAGCTGGCTATGACTCCTACTGGGTGAGCAATTATCCTCGAGTGGGTATAGGTCTAGACGTAACTCCTCAGTTAGCCCTAGACTGCGATCGCTCCTACCACACTAATCTACGGACAGGCCTAGAGACGAAGACGGCGCGCCCTACCTACGATGGGGATGTGCTAAAGCATTTACACCGAGCAGAGGAGCGTCCACTCGTCTCCACAATACATCTAGTGGGGAGTGCCACCAACATTTGGTATAGAGTACCAGAGGAGTTTGCCCCTTTTAATCGAAACACCATTGACCCGCCCACGGAGCTAGATGGCGACAATAGGGACAACCTAGCTCAGTACTACAACTTAGTCTCCTATGAAGACTATATCTTTAAGGAGATAATTGATTACTATGCCGAGACCCCAGCTGTCATTCTCTTTCTTTCTACATCTGGAGCCTTTGGCGAGTGGTATCCATACCGATCCGATCAGATTCCTCAAGGGAGCATCGGGCAAGCCCCTTTCTTAGCCTACGTATCGCCTCTTATGGAACGCGAGTATCCAAGAGTTAAGTCTTATCTAGAAGAGCTGTGCTCTAGACCGTTTAACCTTGGAGACTTTGCCCCACAGCTCTGTAAGCTCCTCGGAATCACGTATCAACCACAAACATCATGCTGACCGAAAAGCTACAGCAGACGCTGGAGGCCTTTATGGAGTACCTGCGACTGGAGCGAAACGCCTCGCCGCTCACGCTCACCACCTACCGCCCCGCCATCACCTCCTATATGGAGTGCGCCCTAGAGCAGGCCAGCGACGAGTGGCAGCCTGGTGATGCCGATCGGGACCTGGTACGCAACTGGATCATGCAGCAGATGGACAACGAGCTGACCAGTACGACGGTCAATAAGAATCTGAGTGCCGTCAAGTCCTTCTACAAGTATCTCCAGCTACGAGGACTCATCGACAACAATCCGACTCGCTATCTGCGAGGACCCAAGCGAGAGCACACACTCCCCTCTTTCCTCACACAAGCCCAGGTCGAGGAAGCATTAGAGACAATCTCGACCGACCCCGAGGACTTTCTCGCGGTACGCAATCGGCTCATCATAGAGACTATCTACCAGACAGGCCTGCGCCGTGCTGAGGTGGCTAGCCTAGAGACGCAGCAAGTCGATCTCGCCTCCATGTCACTGCGCGTGGTGGGTAAGGGGCGCAAGGAGCGTATCGTCCCCTTTGGAGAGGCTCTCAAGGAGCAAATGAAGGCTTATCTCACATTAAAGGAGCAAAAAGTGGGTCAGTCTCGTTATTTTTTTGTTACTTTGAAGTGCAGACCGCTCTCAGGAGCTGACGTCTATCAAGTGGTACACAAAGCACTCGATGTAGTGCTAGGCTTACCCCGCAGAGGAGCTCACACGCTAAGACACTCCTTTGCTACTGAGATGCTCAATGCTGGAGCTCCGATCACCTCCATCAAAGAGCTACTAGGGCATAGCAATCTAGAGACCACCACAAGATACACGCACACCTCCTTCGAGCAGCTCAAACAATTGTATCACGCTCACCCTAGAGCACAAAGTCAAGTATCACCTATGATCAACGTACACATCCAGTCTCTACAGTTTGATGCCAGTGAGGCACTCCAAGAGTTTGCAAAAAAGAAGATCGATCGTCTCGCTCGCTTTGACGATACCATTAGCAAAGCTGAGGTCACGCTGCGACTAGACAAGTCTAACGCTACCCAAGGTAAGATAGCTGCCATCCGTCTCATAGTGCCAGGCTATGACCACTACGCAGAGAAGGGAGCAGCTTCCTTTGAGGAGGCTATCGATGAGACTATCGATGCGCTCAAGCGTCAGATAGATCGCGCTAAGGCAAATAAATAGTTTTGGTGCGTAGTAGATAGTGAGTAGCGGGTCTTCGCTAGCGACTAGAGCTGATCAGAGCTTAGAGGAAGAGACGTCCTATCCACTATCTACTACGCACTACCACACTCATGGCACGCACTTTTTGAAAAGAAAGTTGCCCGAAAGTTTTGGTATCTCCAAAATAGTTCGTACATTTGCACTCAGTTTGTGATGCCATTCATCTCTCTCAAGCATTAAAAGAGCCTTGGCAACACAGATTAAAAACAGCAATCGGGCAGTTACCAGAGTGGCCAAATGGGGCTGACTGTAACTCAGCTGGCGCAAGCCTACGGTGGTTCGAATCCATCACTGCCCACACACAATATGCCTATGTAGCTCAGTGGTAGAGCACTTCCTTGGTAAGGAAGAGGTCCCGGGTTCAAATCCCGGCATCGGCTCTAGATATGGCAGCACCTAGCACACAGATCAATATGAGGCTGTGGAGGGTGGTTAGCCTTTGTAACGAACAAGATTAAGACAAACATAAGAACAAGGTTATGGCTAAAGAACATTTTCAAAGGACGAAACCACACGTCAACATCGGTACCATCGGTCACGTAGACCACGGTAAGACTACGCTCACAGCAGCAATCACCAAGGTACTATCTGACGCAGGCTTCACAGAGGCTCGCTCATTTGACTCTATCGACAACGCACCCGAGGAGAAGGAGCGTGGTATCACGATCAACTCTTCACACGTTGAGTACGAGACGGCAAATCGTCACTACGCACACGTAGACTGCCCGGGCCACGCCGACTATGTCAAGAACATGGTTACTGGTGCTGCTCAGATGGACGGTGCTATCATCGTAGTCGCTGCTACTGATGGTCCTATGCCTCAGACTCGTGAGCACATCCTACTAGCACGTCAGGTCAACGTACCTCGTCTAGTTGTCTTTATGAACAAGTGCGACCTTGTTGATGACGAGGAGATGCTTGAGCTCGTAGAGATGGATATGCGTGAGCTACTAAGCTTCTACAACTTCGATGGAGATAACACTCCAGTCATCCGCGGTTCTGCTCTTGGTGCTCTCAATGGTGAGCCTCAGTGGGTAGAGAAGGTCATGGAGCTCATGGAGGCTGTAGATACTTGGATTCCACTACCTGAGCGTGACGTCGACAAGCCCTTCCTAATGCCTGTAGAGGACGTATTCTCTATCACAGGTCGTGGCACCGTCGCTACTGGTCGTATCGAGACTGGTGTCGTTAAGGTCAACGACGAGGTTCAGATCATCGGTCTAGGTGCTGAGGGTAAGAAGAGCGTCGTAACTGGCGTGGAGATGTTCCGCAAGATCCTCGATGAGGGTGAGGCTGGTGATAACGTAGGTCTCCTACTCCGTGGTATCGACAAGGACGAGATCAAGCGCGGTATGGTCCTAGCACACCCTGGACAGGTTAAGCCTCACGATCACTTCAAGGCTGAGGTCTATATCCTGAAGAAGGAAGAGGGTGGTCGTCACACACCATTCCACAACAAGTATCGTCCTCAGTTCTACATCCGTACGCTAGACGTAACGGGCGAGATCACACTACCAGAGGGCATCGATATGGTTATGCCTGGTGATAACGTCACCATCGACGTCAAGCTCATCTCTCCAGTAGCTTGTAGCGTAGGTCTACGCTTCGCTATCCGTGAGGGTGGTCGTACAGTCGGTGCTGGTCAGATCACTGCACTTGACTAATAACTCTCTGCTGGCTTAGCCTCTGGTTCATCTAGAGACGCCTAAGACTAGACAGCAACCTTAACTTCCTCCCAACTCCCTCCCCCACTAAATATGGACTCGCTCCCCGCAGAGCAAAGACCATAGTGGGAGGGGGAGTTACGAGGAGTTTTCACCTCCACAGTCATCATCTCTAGCAGATATCGAGTCTCCTCACTGATAGGACTCACATACTGCGCACAACTCGTCCGAGACTAAGTAGTCAGACGTGTACGAGACGATGCTAACATACGGGTTTAGCTCAGTTGGTAGAGCACAGGTCTCCAAAACCTGGTGTCGGGAGTTCGAGCCTCTCAACCCGTGCAAACTATAAGATGCTCTTATGAACTTTTTCAAGCGTACAGGTACCTACATCAAGAACTGCTACAATGAGTTGGTACACAAAGTTAGCTGGCCCAATCGTAGCGAACTGATCAATAGCACGGTGGTCGTCATGATCGCTTCGGTGATTATCGCCATCTTTGTCGCAGGCGTAGACTTTGTCTTCCAGCAGCTCATGCAGTTTGTGTACGGTCTAGTCTAGACTGTGCATCCTGTAGAGAGCATTGACATATTAAGCCTAGAGAGATAAGCAAGAGTCTAGGGGCAAATGTGCGACATTAGCATGACTGACTCCAGACAGAATTTGTAAGGCTCCATAGTCTTGTCGCTTATCTACTTAGTAAAGGCTTTACCGAGTAGTCACAAACGGATCAACCGTATTCTATATCATCGAATCTAATCTAAACTAAAGACATGAGTCAAGATTCACAACCCATGAGATTTTACGTTCTTCGTGTCCTCAGCGGACAGGAAAAGAAAGTCTGTGAGTATATAGAAGCGGCTAAGTCCAATGGAACTTTAGGCTCGTACGTACGTCGTGTACTAGTCCCCACTGAGCAGGTGGTCTCTCAGCGCAATGGCAAGAAGGTGGTCAAAGAGCGCCCCTACATGCCTGGCTATGTGCTGGTGGAGGCTGCACTCGTTGGCGATACAGAGCACACGCTATGCACGATACCTAATGTGATAGGTTTCTTGAACTCTCGTATGACTGATGGTCAGCTGTCTCCTGAGCCCCTGCGTACTCAAGAAGTACAGGATCTCTTGGGACAGGCAGATCGCGATGCTGAGGGTGCTGGACGCTTTGACGTTGAGTACAGCGTCGGCGAGTCTGTACGGATCATTGATGGTCCATTCTCAGACTTCTCAGCAACAATCGATGAGGTCAAGAGTGATAAGAGAAAGCTCAAGGTGATGGTGAAGATCTTCGGAAGGAAGACTCCACTGGAGCTTGATTACACACAGGTCGAGAAGGAATAGAAGATTGTTACGGATCGAGCATACCGACTCATAGTTGCTCACATAGGTGTAGTGATAACTCTCTCGGATAGCGTCGAGCAGTGGTCTAGCTTCCAACTTAAAGACCTCTACTCACTCCACGAGGATACTACCCTAGATGCAGTGATGACCTCCGTGTGTATCTGTTTATAATATAATCGAATAACAACATGGCAAAAGAAGTTGCAGGGCAGCTTAAGCTGCAAATCAAAGGAGGGGCCGCTAACCCCTCGCCTCCTGTGGGCCCAGCACTTGGTGCTAAGGGTATCAACATCATGGAGTTTTGTAAGCAATTTAATGCCAGGACTCAGGATCGCGCTGGTAAGGTATTGCCAGTCGTGATAACCTACTATGCTGACAAGTCCTTTGACTTCATCGTCAAGACTCCTCCCGTGGCCATACAGCTACTAGAGGCTAGTAAGGCTAAGGGCGGCTCAGCAGAACCCAACCGAATCAAAGTTGCTAAAGTCACTTGGGATCAAGTTAGGACTATAGCAGAAGATAAGATGTCTGACCTCAACTGCTTCGCTGTCGAGTCGGCCATGAAGATGGTCGCTGGTACAGCTCGTAGTATGGGGATTAGTGTGACGGGTACGAAACCTGAGAATCTCTAATCGCAATCAACTGAAATGAGTAAACTAACAAAAAATCAGAAGATAGCAGCGAGTAAGGTCGAAGCAGGCAAGTCCTATTCACTAGATGAGGCTTCCAAGCTTCTGAAGGAGATTACCTTCACGAAGTTTGACGCTTCAGTAGACATAGACATTCGCCTGGGTGTCGACCCTCGCAAGGCTAATCAGATGGTGCGTGGCACTGTCTCACTGCCTCATGGTGTCGGTAAGGAGGTACGTGTCCTAGCACTCTGTACTCCAGATAAGGAGGCAGAAGCGCAAGAGGCTGGGGCTGACTATGTCGGTCTCGATGAGTACATCAACAAGATCAAGTCTGGATGGACTGATATCGATGTGATCATCACTATGCCTAGCGTCATGGGCAAGATCGGAGCCTTGGGTCGTGTACTAGGACCACGTGGTCTGATGCCTAACCCCAAGAGCGGTACCGTAACAAACGAAATCGGTGCTGCTATCAAGGAGGTAAAGGCTGGTAAGATCGACTTCAAGGTCGACAAGGCAGGTATCATACATACCTCTGTGGGTAAGATCTCTTTTGAACCTAAGCAAATTAGAGAAAACGCCAAGGAGTTCATCGACACGGTGGTACGCCTGAAGCCAACCTCTGCTAAGGGAACTTATATCAAGAGCATCTACCTCTCTACAACAATGAGTGCAGGGATCAAAGTAGATCCCAAGTCAGTCGTATCCGTAGTAGAATAACGTCTCACCATCTAAGAAACACAATTCTATGAAAAAGGAAACGAAGTCAACTGTCATCGAGCAGTTACACTCTTATATAGAGAGCTACCCCAACTTCTACTTGACCAACATCGAGGCACTCAATGCTGAAAAGACGAGCGAGCTACGCCGTCTCTGCAATAAGAGTGGCGTCAAGCTGGTCGTAGTCAAGAACACGCTGATGCGTCGTGCCCTCAGCGAAATCGATTCTGTCGATTACGCAGAGCTCTACGAGTCTCTCAAGGGCAACACGGCAGTCATGTTCTCTGAGGTTGCTAATGCTCCTGCTAAAGCGATCAAGGCTTTCCGCTCTGACAATAAGGAACTCGGACGTCCCGACCTAAAGGCTGCATACGTTCAGGAGGGCTTTTACATCGGAGCTGACCAACTCGAGGCTCTTGTCAATATTAAGAGTCGCGAGGAGCTCATTGCTGACATTGTGGCTATGCTGGAGGGCCCAGTCCAGGGCGTACTCGGGCAGCTTGATTCAGCAGCTGGCACTATCCATGGGGTCTTAGATACCCTAGCCGAGAGGCAATAAACATCTAAGAAATCACTTCAATCAGAAACAAACATAACATCAATACAGACATGGCAGATATAAAGGCTATTGCAGAGACTCTTGTTAATCTCACAGTAAAAGAAGTAAGCGAGCTCAAGGAGCTACTCAAGGAGGAGTATGGTATCGAGCCTGCAGCTGCAGCAGTCGCTGTAGCTGGTCCTGCAGCTGGTGCTGCAGCAGAGGCTGAGGAGAAGTCCTCTTTCGACGTTGTACTCAAGAGCTTTGGTGCTGCTAAGCTTGCAGTCGTTAAGGCTGTTAAGGAGCACGCAGGTCTTGGCCTCAAGGAGGCTAAGGAGCTAGTCGATGCTGCACCTACCAACATCAAGGAGGGTGTGGACAAGGCTACAGCTGAGGCACTCAAGGCTGCACTTGAGGAGGCTGGTGCTGAGGTTGAACTAAAGTAAACCCGCTTGACACCTGTCTGACACAGGTCATATTGGTTAAGGATTCCCCCCTCGATACGTATGGGGGGAGTTCTTAGCCTTTTCGCATCTTTTGCCCTCTGGAGGCACCACCCACAGAAGAAGCTATCACACAATACTCAGTGACGCATTCTACACGTTGAGGCGGTGTCTTGGATTGTCAGATAGGTTTAGATACAAGTCTCTAGAGCTAGACTCTTATAGCTCGATCTCTCGAGTAGTAGCTCACTACGCGTTAGTGAGCATCTGCTCCCCCGCCTCTCCCAGTGAGAGCAGCTCCTCTCCCCTACATTTACCATTTCTCTCTGAAGCATACGATGGCATCCAAACCAACTAATACTAGAAAGAGCTTCGCATCTATTGCTCATCCAATGGAGTACCCTGACTTCTTGGAGGTGCAGCTCAAATCTTTTCAGGACTTCTTTCAGCTCAATACTCCTGCCGAGAGTAGAAAGAAAGAGGGATTATTTAAAGTCTTCTCTGAGAACTTCCCCATCGAAGACACTCGCAACAACTTCAAGCTTCTATTTGAAGACTACTTCGTCGATCCTCCCAAGTATTCGATAGAGGAGTGCTTGCGTCGTGGTCTGACCTATAGCGTCCCCCTAAGAGCCAAGCTCAAGCTCACCTGCGAAGACCCCGAACACGAAGACTTTGAGTCCACCGTACAGGACGTCTTCCTAGGTTCTATCCCCTATATGACACCTGCGGGGACGTTTGTCATCAATGGTGCCGAGAGAGTAGTCGTATCTCAGCTACACCGCTCACCAGGCGTCTTCTTTGGATCCAGTCTACACAACAACGGGACGAGACTCTACTCGGCTCGTATCATCCCATTCAAGGGGTCGTGGATCGAGTTCGCCACCGATACGAACAACGAGCTCTACGCTTACATCGATCGTAAGAAAAAGCTCCCCATCACGACCCTCCTACGCGCCATCGGCTATGAGACAGATAAAGACATCCTCGACCTCTTTGGCATCGCTGAGGAGATCCCTGTCACACTAGAGTCGCTACAGGCTAACTATGGACGACAGCTGGCTGCCTCCGTCATACTGAAGTATTACGATGAGGAGAGCGAGGAGGAGACAGGAGAGACTGAGACCTTCGCACGATACAATACGCTCGTGGAGCAAAATGCTATCCTAGACGAAGATAACGCTCAGGTCATCCTAGAGAATGGTATCGAAACGATTCTACTACGTCGTGACTTAGCCACATCCGATCAGGAGTCTACAGACCAGGAGGTCATGGACTACTCGATCATCTTCAACACACTCAAGCGTGACTCAGCCAACTCTGAGCAGGCTGCATACAACTTCATATACAACCTCCTACGCAACTCTACTCCACCCGATGACCAGAGTGCTAAGGAGATCTTTAACAACATCTTCTTCTCGGAGAAGCGTTATGACCTAGGCGATGTAGGGCGCTACAAGATCAATAGCAAACTAGGACTAGACATAGATCCCAACGTCAAGATCCTCACAGCTGAGGATATCGTTGCGATCATACGTCATCTGATCAAACTCGTCAATGGTAAGGCTCCTGTCGATGATATCGACCACCTCTCCAACCGTCGTGTCAGAACCGTCGGCGAGCAGCTATACAATCAGTTTAGTATAGGACTGAGTCGTATGGCTCGTACGGTCAAGGAGCGTATGAACGTACGTGACAGTGAGGTCTTCACACCCGTCGATCTAGTCAACTCCAAGACGATCGCATCGGTTGTCAACAGCTTCTTCGGGACCAACGCGCTCTCACAGTTTATGGATCAGCAGAATCCACTCTCTGAGATCACGCACAAGCGTCGTCTATCGGCACTAGGTCCTGGCGGTCTGACACGAGATCGTGCAGGTTTTGAGGTGCGAGACGTACACTACACTCATTATGGTCGTCTCTGTCCTATCGAGACGCCTGAGGGACCAAACATCGGACTCATCTCCTCGCTTTGTGTCTATGCCAAGATCAACGAGCTGGGCTTCATCACGACTCCTTATCGCAATGTCAAGAAAGGTACGGTAGACTTTAATGATTCCAAGCTTGCCTATTTTACCGCTGAGGAAGAGGAGGACAAGACCGTAGCTCAGGGTAACGCACCACTAGATGACGACGGACACTTCATCCGCTCTCGTGTCAAGGCACGTTATGGTGCAGACTTTCCTGTTGTGGAGCCTGGGGAGGTAGACCTGATGGACGTCTCTCCAACGCAGATCGCTTCGATTGCTGCTTCGCTCATTCCATTCCTCGAGCACGACGATGCTAACCGTGCCCTCATGGGATCGAACATGATGCGTCAGGCCGTACCACTACTGACACCCGAGGCTCCTATCGTAGGTACAGGCATCGAGCGCAGACTAGTCTCAGACTCTCGCACCCAGATAGAGGCTGCGGGCGATGGCGTGGTCGTCTATGTCGATGCCACCAAGATCGTGGTCGACTATGACCGAACAGAAGAGGAGGAGCTTGTCAGCTTTGAGTCCTCAGAGGTTACCTACAAGCTACCTAAGTATCGCAAGACCAATCAATCTACCACGATAGACCTGAGCCCCATCTGCCGTAAGGGTGACCGAGTCACCAAGGGACAGATACTCTCCGAGGGCTTCTCCACACAAGATGGCGAGTTAGCTCTCGGACGCAATATTTTGGCTGCTTACATGCCTTGGAAGGGATACAACTACGAGGATGCGATCGTGCTCAACGAGCGTGTCGTCGCAGAGGATCTCTTTACCTCTGTCCATGTCGATGAGTACTCGCTCGACGTACGTGAGACAAAGCGTGGCATGGAGGAGTTTACGGCAGACATCCCCAACGTCAGTGAGGAAGCTACCAAAGACCTCGACGCCAATGGTATCGTTCGTGTCGGTGCTCGCATCGTACCGGGCGACATCCTAGTAGGTAAGATTACGCCAAAGGGCGAGTCCGACCCCACCCCAGAGGAGAAGCTACTCTTGGCCATCTTTGGCGACAAGGCTGGTGATGTCAAGGACGCTTCGCTCAAGGCTTCGCCCTCACTCAAAGGCGTCGTCATCGACACGAAGCTTTACTCACGCGCCAATCGTAAGGGTGGTATAGCAACTACACGCAAGATCAACCAGCGCTACGAGGAGGAGCTCTCCAAGCTACAAGCGGCACTCAAGGACGAGCTAGCCTCCAAGCTACAGACCATACTCAAGAAGCACAAGACCACAGCGACAGACTTCGTCGACTACATCGGTGTCGTCAAGGTCAAGGCTGGTACACGCATCACCAAGTCGCTACTCCTCGATCTAGACTACTATGACTTGCGCATGTCTGACTGGACCAAGGACGAGCATACTAACGAACTTGTCAAGCAGACGATCGCTAACTATATCAAGAAGGACAAGGTCACGATCGCAGAGGTCAATAGGCGCAAGCTCGATGAGACCCTCGGCGATGAGTTGCCCTCAGGCATCATCCAGACCGCTAAGATCCTGATCGCTAAGAAGCGTAAGATACAGGTCGGCGACAAGATGGCAGGACGACATGGTAACAAGGGTATCGTCTCCAAGATCGTACGTCGTGAGGATATGCCTTATCTGCCAGATGGCACTCCTGTAGACATCTGTCTTAACCCGCTGGGTGTGCCTTCACGTATGAACCTAGGACAGATTTTTGAGGCCGTCCTAGCATGGGCTGGGCGAAAGCTCGGAGTCAAGTTTGCGACCCCCATTTTTGATGGAGCTACACTTGATGATCTCAACGAGTGGACCGACAAGGCTGGTCTGCCACGTGGTGGTCAGATGAAGCTCTACGATGGAGGTACAGGCGAACCCTTTGATCAGGAGGCAACCGTAGGTGTCACCTACTTCCTCAAGCTAGGTCACATGGTCGATGACAAGATGCACGCCCGCTCGATCGGTCCGTACTCACTGATCACACAGCAACCTCTCGGTGGTAAGTCCAACTTCGGAGGTCAGCGCTTCGGAGAGATGGAGGTGTGGGCACTGGAGGCCTTCGGTGCGGCACACGTCCTTCAGGAGATCCTCACCATCAAGAGTGATGACGTCGTGGGTCGCTCTAAGGCTTACGAGGCGATCGTACGTGGCGACAACATGCCCACGCCCGGTCTCCCCGAGTCTCTCAACGTGCTACTCAATGAGCTCAAGGGTCTAGCCCTCAGCGTACATATTGAGTAATCCCCTCCCCTATCCTTACACACTATATATAGTCAGACTTAAGTTATGGCATACAAGACAGCCCCTAAGAGCAAGACCACCTTTTCATCCATTAGGCTCTCCCTGGCATCACCTGAGGAGATCCTAGCGGCATCACATGGAGAGGTCACGAATCCGAATACTCTTGACTATAAAACATACAAGCCAGTACGTGACGGACTCTTTTGCGAGAGAATCTTCGGCCCAGTCAAAGATTACGAGTGCAACTGTGGTAAGTTCAAGCGCATACGCTTTCGTGGCACCATCTGCGACCGTTGTGGTGTAGAGGTTACGGAGAAGAAAGTGCGTCGTGAGCGTACTGGGCACATCAAGCTCGCTGTACCCGTAGCGCATATTTGGTACTTCCGCAGTCTACCTAACAAGCTGGCATCGCTGCTCAATCTCAAGTCGAAAGACCTTGAGGCGATCATCTACTACGAGAAGTATATCGTACTGCAGAGCGGTGTCTCTGACCTAGAGGTCAATACGATCCTCACCGAGGAGGAGTATCAGGCCAAGCTAGACGAGATCGATCAGAGTCATCCAGACAACTACGACCTGCCAGAGAGCGATCCAGACAAGTTTGTCGCAAAGATTGGTGCAGAGGCACTCTATGAGATGCTCTCTAACCTAGATCTAGATAGCCTCTCCTACGAGCTACGCGACAAGGCTCAGACAGAGACCTCACAGCAGCGCCGTCTAGACGCACTCAAGCGACTCAACGTTGTCGAGTCCTTCCGCGCTTCTAAGGATATCAACCGCCCCGAGTGGATGATTCTCAAGGTCGTACCAGTCATTCCTCCCGATCTGCGTCCACTCGTACCGCTCGATGGTGGTCGCTTTGCAACAAGTGATCTCAACGAGCTCTATCGTCGTGTCATACTGCGTAACAATCGTCTCAAGAGACTCCTAGAGCAAAGCGTCCCCGAGGTGATCATTCGCAATGAGAAGCGCATGCTCCAAGAGGCTGTCGACTCACTCCTCGACAACTCACGTAAGTCAAGCGCTTTCAAGGGCGAAAACAACCGTCCCCTCAAGTCTCTCTCAGACAGCCTCAAGGGTAAGCCCGGTCGCTTCCGTCAGAACCTACTCGGTAAGCGTGTAGACTACTCGGCACGTTCCGTCATCGTCGTCGGTCCTGAGCTACAGATGCATGAGTGCGGTCTGCCTAAGGATATGGCAGCTGAGCTCTACAAACCCTTTATCATTCGCAAGCTCATCGAGCGTGGAGTCGTCAAGACCGTCAAGAGTGCTAAGCGTATCGTAGATCGCCGTGACAACGTCATCTGGGAGATCCTTGAGAACGTCATGAAGGGGCACCCTGTACTGCTCAACCGTGCTCCGACACTACACCGTCTAGGTATACAAGCCTTCCAGCCCAAGATGATCGAGGGTAA
>OCHI01001272.1_pt1 | contig 19336 bp, 14 predicted proteins | sample 1538691 | NCBI WGS metagenome assembly OCHI01 (sample SAMN04571718, study PRJEB22368) | human gut metagenome | biome: human gut; material: stool | host: Homo sapiens | place: Luxembourg | collected 2012-09-21 | reverse complement strand
TCGACTACCCCGAACGCATCACAGATCCTGCGGAGCCGCTACCCGTCACCTTTGAGCGGAGTATCTCTTACGAAGATGTCTCCTTCCGCTACGAAGATCCGTGGGTACTGCACAACCTGTCGCTCACCATACCCAAAGGGCATATGGTCGCGCTCGTGGGAGCCTCGGGTGCTGGCAAGAGTACCCTCGTAGACCTGCTGCCTCGCTTTTACGACGTTACCTCTGGGCGCATCACCATCGACGGCACTGACATACGGCAGGTACGGGCGAGCGAACTAAGAGAGCTCATAGGCTATGTCAATCAGACGCCGATCCTCTTCAACGATACGATACGCAACAACATCACCTTCGGCATGGAGCGCGCCGTCAGCGACGAGGAGGTGCGCACTGCTGCCGAGGCGGCCAATGCGACCGAGTTCATCGATCAGCTCCCCGAGGGGCTCGAGTACAACATCGGTGACGGCGGTAGCAAGCTCAGCGGAGGGCAGCGTCAGCGACTCAGCATAGCACGCGCTCTGCTCAAGGACTCGCCCATCCTCATTCTCGATGAGGCGACCTCGGCACTCGACAATGTCTCCGAGCAACTAGTCCAGGAGGCTATCCAGCGTCTCGTCAGCGACCGCACCACCATCGTCATCGCCCACCGCCTCTCCACAATCATGCACGCCGACCTCATCTGCGTCATGCAGGAGGGGCAGATCGTCGAGCAGGGCACTCACGCAGAGTTGCTCGAGCGTGGCGGACTCTACGCCCAGCTCTACCAGATACAGTTCAAGGAGTAACGATCAGTTTAGGAGCGAGAGACCTCGACAAGTCACTAGAGAGAATCGAAGCGTTACGACCTCTCACAAAAACATCCACGTGGAAAACTCGATCTCCACGTGGATGTTTTTTATTACCCACGTGGGAAGGGAAAAATTCTTCGGAAGTTTCATTTGATTCCTCCGAAGTTTCATTTCATTCTTCCGAAGTTTTATTTCGCGTCCACGTGGAGGGTTTTTATTTTCCACGTGGATGTTTCGGATTTCCTACGTAGGAATTGGCTGAAACGGAAGATTTGCGAGATCGCCGTGGAGTGGGGAAAGTGTGCGGACATCAAGGCTGACACATTAGATACGATGAACTCATCAACCTCTCTCTCTTCTTCATTTGTCGCTCATTTGTCGCTCCCGCCAGAGCGATTATGGTGCGTCAGCCTTGACTGGGGAAAGTTAGTGCCGGGTCGCTACAATAATTTAGATCCGACTACATATCGATACGGAGCTGTGTCGGGGAAAAGTGATTTCCACGTGGATATTTCGAAATCTCCACGTGGAGAATTTTTATTTCCCAGGTAGGAAATAAAAAATTCCTCGGAGGAATCAAATGAAACTTCGGAGGAAATGAATGACGCCCACGTGGAAAATAAAAAATATCCACGTGGAGATTTGAGATTTCCCACGTGGATATTCGAGAAAGGAGGGAATCGGACGAATTTTCCCGTAAAGATATGTAAATAGAGATTAGAGGTTAGAGATTAGAGGTCGGAGGGATCGTGGCTATCGGAGTCATCGGAAGGATCGGAGGGGGAGAGATTAGAGGGCAGGGCTGACACATTATATTATAATGAGCTCATTTATGCCTCGCATTGTCGCTCATGTGTAGCTCCCGCCAGAGCGATTATGATGCGTCAGCACTAGTTTTGCAGAGATTTACTGAGATGTCTCTTTTTTCATTACCTTTGTATGGGAGGTTCTCTATACTCTAGAGCGTAGGCTCGCAGGCCTCCGATATTCAACTAAAGACTAGGTATATATGGCAAAGAAAAACGAGAAGGTCGTCGTCGCTCCTCCTATCACCGATGCTGCGGCAAAGATGAAGGCGCTGGAGACTACGATGGGTCGCATACAGAAGCAGTTTGGCAAGGGCTCTATCATGAATATGGCAGATGATGCTGTGGAGGATGTGAGTGTGATCCCCTCGGGGAGCTTGACGCTCGACATAGCTCTCGGTGTCGGAGGCTACCCTCGTGGACGTATCATAGAGATCTTTGGCCCGGAGTCTTCGGGTAAGACGACGCTGGCTATCCACGCTATCGCCGAGGCGCAGAAGCTGGGCGGTATCGCAGCTATCATTGATGCAGAGCACGCTTTTGATCCGACTTATGCACAGGCTCTAGGGGTAGACATTAGCCGTCTGTGGATCTCTCAGCCTGATGATGGTGAGCAGGCTCTAGACATTGCCGAGCAGTTGATTCGTTCGTCGGCGGTCGACATTCTTGTGGTGGACTCGGTCGCTGCTTTGACTCCTAAGGCAGAGATAGAGGGTGAGATGGGAGATACGCAGGTGGGTCTGCACGCACGTCTCATGTCTCGTGCTATGCGCAAGATCACGGCTGCCGTGAGTCGCTCTAAGACTTGCTGTATCTTCATCAATCAGCTACGTATGAAGATCGGCAGTGGTTATAGTCCTACGGGTCCTAGCGAGGTGACGACGGGTGGTAATGCGCTCAAGTTTTACTCCTCTGTGCGTCTAGATATACGCGCCTATAAGCAGATCAAGAAGGGCGAAGATGTGGTCGGTAAGGTGACGAGCGTGCGCGTTGTCAAGAACAAGGTGGCACCTCCCTTCCGTCGTGCTCAGTTTGACATACTCTTCGGTCAGGGCATCAACCGTGTAGGCGAGATCATCGATGCGGCTACCGATATGGGCATCCTCAAGAAGAGTGGCTCGTGGTTCTCCTATCAGGGTAATAACATAGGTCAAGGTCGTGATGCGGTCAAGGAACTGCTCGACGACAATCCCGAGCTGGCAGACGAGGTGGCTCAGCAGGTGATGGATCAGCTAGCTCATGAAGGTAAGCTACACCTTTCTCCAGATGCCTCTGAGGGTGAGGAGAGCGAAAATCTAGACACGACAGATCAGCTGGTCGACGAGGACTTTGATATATAATAGATAGTCAGAGGGACGTAGGGTGCGTGAGCGAAAGCTTTTGCACCTTGCGTGGCTCTCTAACCTACGCTATCAGATAGAGCTGAGCCTATTACGGCCCAGTAAATTGACAAAGCATAGTTACCATGACAGCTCCACATCTTCCTCATGGTTGGCAGCAGCTCTCCGATCGCTCTGACAGCCAGTATACGCCAGAGTGTATCTCTGTGCTCCAAGAGGACGAGATATTTGTCTTCGGCAGTAATCTGCTGGGACATCACATGGGAGGTGCTGCACGTACTGCGCGTCGTATCTTTAATGCAGAGATGGGTGTCGCCGAAGGCTTGACGGGGTGTGCTTATGCCCTGCCGACGTTGAACGAGGATATGCGTCAGGTGGCTCCAGAGGCTCTGCGTGCGAGCTTTCGGCGGTTGCTACTCTTTGCCTTAGATCATCCTATGCTCACGTTTTACCTTACGGAGGTGGGGTGTGGCATCGCTGGGTGGTCTGCTGAGGAGGTGGGTGCCTTGCTGTGGAAGGCTGTGCGTGAACTCTCTGAGGAGGCTTATGAGCTGCGAGCTATGCCAGCTAATCTCGTGATCCCGAAGCGATTTAGTAAGTCGTGAGTCTCTCCGTAGATCGTCTCTCGCTCTCGAGCGAGCAGTACACTCGATGGTGTGCTGAGACTCACTCGCTACCGCTCTACGTGCAGCCGTGGTGGCTCCTAGCAGCATCGGGGATGGGAGAGATGGATGTACTCACGACGATGGGGAGTAAGGAGGGTGCTCCGACGCTTATGTGGCCTCTCTTTATGCCCACACGTGGTCACCTGATTGTGCCTCCCTGCTGTCAGTCTGCAGGTCCTCTGAGTGATCGCTCGGGGGCGGTGGGTGAGAAGCCTTTCGATCGGGATCGATACATCGCTCACCTCGCAGCTATGCAAGCTCTGGGTGAGGCTCTGCCCTCATCGCTACGCTATATAGAGGCGCACTTACCGCTGGAATACTGGGACTGGCTACCATGTGAGACGCCTGCGGGAGCATGGCGTAGCTCGGTCGCTTATACCCACCTTCTTGACTTGACGCAAGGTGCGCCTCAAGAGCTGTACAATAGTTTGATCCGCCGGAAGGTGCGCCGTGCTACTGCTTTGGGTCTGCGAGATCTTTGGGCTGAAGAGACGAATGTGTCAACCTGTGCGGAGATGCTGGTGGATCTTTGCCGTAAGAGCCTGCAACGTAGCGGAGGAGATCGTCTCTGCGCCTCCTCGCTGAGACGACTTGTGACGGCTGCTGTGGCGCGTCGACAGGGGGCTCTCCTACTTCTACGCTCCCCGCAGACGGATGAGCCCGTGGCGGGAGCCTTTGTGGCGCATCATGCTGACACGGCGTACTACATTGCGGGAGGGCAGGCGAGAACGCCTGAGGGAGAGGATGCGATGGCGCTACTGCTGGATAAACTTATCACATGGAGTCGAGAGGCGGGGTGTCACACCTTCGACTTTGAGGGATCGATGCAGCCGGGCATCGCCTTTTTCTTTCGCAGCTTTGGAGCTGTGCCACACCCTTATCTGCGCTTGCAGGCGGGGCAACAGACGCTTGCTATGCGCCTGCAGTTGCGTCGGTACTATCTACAGCATCTCTATTGAGTTCGTTTGACTTGTAAAGCTATCGATCTATATGCGACACTACGAGGCGACAGAATATATCTTATCGTTTCTACTAGGAGATGCGACTCCGCTCGACATATCGGGCCAGATCCGCATCTCGCGTCACAGTCAGGAGCAGCGCTCACCAGACTATGTCGCTTACTGCCGTCCTGAGGAGGCGGAGCCGTATCATCGTGTGGTGATCGTGCCGTCGGGCTTTTTCGACTACGAACAGTATGGTCGTGCCGAGTCGATGCCTGCGCTGCCGCTGGCGGAGTGGCACGAGATGCCGCTGCTCTTTGGAGAGCCTCGTGAGGAGTATATAGACACCCCGTATGGTAGGCGTCTGGTGATCTATGCCGACCTGGTGGCGAGTAGCTTCTTCCTGCTATCGCGCTACGAGGAGATGTACTATCGTAAGCGGCGGGATGAGCATGGTCGCTTCCCTGGGCGTGAGTCGCTGGCATATCGTGCGGGCTTCTTGGAGCGTCCGCTGGTGGATGAGTATGCTGCGGAGCTACGACGGCTGATGAGCGAGATAGGTCTGGCGGTGCAACCGGTGGTGCCTGGCTTTAGTTCGGTCTCCCTGACGCATGATCTGGATCAACCGTACTACAGCTCGGGTGTGCGGGGCTTCTTGCGCTTGCTCCTCAAGGAGCACCTCTCCCTGCGGGCCGCTTATCGCAATACTTTCTCACGGGCTAGCGAGGATCTCTTCTTTAGCTATGGACGCTTCCTCGATTGGAACGTGGAGACCCAGCGTAAGTGCGCAGCACCTGTGCGAACGATCTTCTTTATCAAGACTCCCAGCCCGAATCCACTGGACAAGCCTAACTATACACTGCATAATCGCAAGATAGCGGCGATCATGAGGTTGGCGCGGAGGCGCAAGGTGGAGTTTGGACTGCACCTAAACCTCTACTGCTCTGAGCATCCTGAGGCGGTGGAGGCTGCTAAGATAGAGCTAGAGAAGGAGCTAGGTGAAGCGGTCATCTACTCGCGTCATCACTATCTAGCGGTCCGTGAACCGGAGGACTACAATGCGCTCCTCGCTGCGGGTATCTACCATGACTACTCGATGGGTTACGCCGATGTGGCGGGCTTTAGGCTAGGCACCTCACGGCCTGTGCGTTTTATCAATCCGCAAAGTCTAGAGGTCACAGATCTGATCCTGCATCCGCTTACGGTGATGGACTACACGCTACACGATGAGAAGTATATGCACCTAGACTACGCAGAGGCCGAGCGTGTGGCGGTGGCCATGGTCGATCAGACGTACAAGCATCATGGAGAGGTGACGCTACTCTTTCACAATGAGAACCTCCTGCTAGACGATCCGCACATTTACCACACACGTTTGTACCGAGCACTGCTGCGCCAGATCATGAAGCTCTCGCCAGCGCCAGACATCGTAGGGTTATAGTCTTGCCTCTCCTATGCATCCTCATCGTATCTTGCTACTGACTGATCTGCTGCCCCCGCAGTTTGCGCCTCGTATCACGGCACTCCTGCAGCGGCTCCCTCAGGGTGACTGGCAAGTCGATGTGGTAAGCGAGGAGATACGAGGGGATCACCGAGGCTCTCACGGCTCTGTGGAGCAAAAGAGTAGCTTGCCGGCACATCGTCTGGAGCGTGTGCCGCTAGCTCCTAGGAGGGGTAGGTCGCTCTATGCCCTCGCGGATGCGCTATGGCAGGTGAAGAGCCGGCGCTTCGTACGTCACTTGCGTCAGCATTACGACTTGACGCAGTACGCACTGATCGTGGGAATGAGTTATCGTACCTTCCCGCTCCCGGCGGTCGCTCGCTTGGCACGGCAGACGGGTCTTCCCGCCGTGATGGACTGTCGAGACATCGTCGAGGAGTATACGCCAGAGGGCTTTCTGCCAGCACCGCTACCACGCTGGTTGCCTCTGCGCAGAGAGGCTTATAGTTGGCTGCGAAGACGATTTATCAAGGCTCGTACAAAGGCACTCAGGGCAGCCACTGCTATCACGACAGTCTCTGAGTGGCACCGAGATCAGTTGCAGCAACTGCACCCTGACCAGCAGGTCGTCTGTATCCCTAATGGTTATGACGAGAGGCTTTTTGTCGCATCGCCTGAGGAAGCTCCTCAGTTGCCTCTGCGCATTGTTTATACAGGACGGCTACTCTCGCTTGAGATGCGCGACCCGACGCTACTCCTAGAGGCACTGCAAGCGAAGACGCTGAGTAGGTGGGTCAGTCGTGGTGCTGTCGAGATCCATTGGTACTGTGATGCCGCTTCGCAGCAACTCCTAGAGAGTCTTCTAGAGCGTTATAGCGATGAGGTGCGAGCCTGTCAGCATTTTCATGCTATGGTACCTTATGCTGAGGTGCCGACGCTGCTGGCTCAGGCAGACATGCTCCTTCTCTTGGGTCGTCGTGAGCAGCCCGAGGGGCCTCACGGGATGGTTACGACGAAGCTCTTTGAGGCGATGGCGATGCGTCGACCTATCCTGATGGTCGAGAGTGACGAAAGCGTTGTGGCTCAGATCCTCAGAGCGCATGGAGGAGCACTTGCAGCGACCGAAGTGGCGCAGGTGGTCGAGTTTGTTGCTCACCACTTAGAGCGTCTGGAGCGCGGTGAGCTGCTGCCGATAGATACCTTTACAGAGCACTATAAGCAGTACACGCGAGCAGCGATGGCGGAGGCTTTTGCGCAGCTCTTCGGCACACTCGTCTGAGTATACCGCTCTGTCTAAGAAAGAATAAATGAATCAAGCCCAGCAAACGATGAGTCTGCTGGGCTTGATGTGTCTAGGCTGTTTGCCTATGCGTCACTTATTATTAGTAGTTGTCGCGCATTGGCTCGAAGTGCTCCTGTGGGTGATCGCAAGCTGGGCACTTAGCGGGTGCCTTCTTAGCCTTAACGACGAAGCCACAGTTGCGGCACTGCCAGTAGATCTCCTCGTCACGCTCGAAGTACTTGCCAGACTCGACACGCTCTAGAAGCTTGAGGTAGCGCATCTCGTGCTCATGCTCAGCCTTAGCTACGTTGCGATAGACGGCTGCAATCTCCTTGAAGCCCTCCTCCTCAGCGATGTCGGCGAACTCAGGATACAACTCCTCAGCCTCGCAGTGCTCACCATCAGCGGCGGCCTTGAGGTTCTCAGCAGTGGTGCCGATGACACCAGCAGGATAAGAAGCAGTGATCTCTAGATCACCACCCTCGAGGAACTTGAAGAAGCGCTTAGCGTGCTCCTTCTCCTGATCAGCAGTCTCTAGGAAGACAGCCTCGATCTGACGATAGCCCTCCTTGCGAGCTACTCCAGCGAAGTATGTATAGCGATTTCTAGCTTGTGACTCTCCAGCGAATGACTTCAGGAGATTCTGTTCGGTACGTGTACCTTTGATTGATTTAGTACTCATAGATAGGTATTCTAAAGGTTAATATAATTTCATTACCACCACAAAGATACCTATTTATTGCGAGTCGTGCAAACATAGCCATGCGAGATTACGGCCACCGCACATAGCATAAGTAAAGCCCCTAGAGCGATCAGGAGATCGTCTAGGGGCTTTCGTCTTATCGCTTAGCGGGGTGGGGCGATTAAGCCTCTTCCTGCTCGATAGCTAGTTGTCCACGGTAATAACCACACTCAGGACAGATGGTGTGATATACGTGCCATGCTCCACAGTTGCTGCACTTAGCTAGTGTGGGGGTTGCTGCTTTGTCGTGCGTTCTACGCTTGGCAGTGCGCATCTTGGACTGCCGTCTTTTGGGATGTGCCATTGTTTATCTGTTTTATTATTTATCCTTCTCTTGTTGTAGTGAGTCACGTAGCGCACTGAGTGCAGCCCATCGGCTATCCGTCTCTCCCTCTGCGTTGGGATCGAGATCATCTAGGATGGCCTGCATATCCTCGGCACACGCTCCGTCGGGGTGTACCCGGCTGATGGGGAGTGAGAGCACGATGAGGTCGTAGATCAGGTCAGCGCAGTCGAGCGAGGGGCTGTGATGCGGCACGATGATCTCCTCATCGCTTACCTCCTCGTACTGCTCGCCCAGCTTGACGATGATATGCTGAGACATATCGATGCGCATCTCTAGGGGAGCTAAGCATCGATCACAATGTGTCTCCACAGAACCTGTGAGCGTCAGCTGAAGGTCGAAAGTATCTCCGACACGATCTATGCGAATGGCGCATGCTACGGGACCTCCGCTGAGGTCAAACGTAGGGCGTGACTCTAGAAAAGCTGACTCCACAACAAAGTCTTCGGTCGAGACGCCTTGCGGCAATCCCTTCAAGTGTATCGTGTACCGACCTCCGTGAGACATAGTGTGCTACAAACTTCTCTAAATTGACTCTAGAGCGACACCATAAGGTATACTCTAGGGGTATGAGCGCAAAGGTACAGAAATTTCAGTAGACGGCAAGCGACTGGCGGTTGGCTGGAGTCATCGGAGGTGTCGGAACCATCGGAGCTATCAGAGCCATCGGAGTGGATCGGAGTGATCAGAGCTATCGGAGTGGATCGGAGTGATCAGAGCTATCTAACCTCTAACTTTTAATCTCTAATCTCTAGCTTCTAATCTCTAATCTCTTTTTTCTGTACCTTTGTCACGCGATGGGCTTGCAGGCTCATCGCCTGCAGCACGTAGAGCTGTGGCCCAGATGGTGGAATCGGTAGACACGAGGGACTTAAACTCCCTTGGCCAATTGCGGTCGTGCGGGTTCAAGTCCCGCTCTGGGTACCAGTCTCTCGGCGAGACTCATTTGTGTGGAGAGCGGTCAGTCTCGCTAGTTTTTAGTATCTTTGTGGAGAACGAAAAGAATACATCATGGCTGCCAAAGACAAAAAAGTACTCTACATATCTCAAGAGATATTCCCCTATCTGCCTGAGAGTGACCTCGCACATGTCGCTCGCTACCTCCCTGAGCATATACAAAATGCTGGGCATGACGTGCGCATCTTTATGCCACGCTACGGGCTGGTCAATGAGCGCCGTAATCAGCTCCACGAGGTGATCAGGCTATCGGGTATCAATGTCATCGTCGATGACTACGACCACCCACTTGTCATCAAGGTTGCCTCCATACCCTCTACACGCATACAGGTTTACTTCATCGACAATCCGGACCTCTTCGGTCGTAAGAGTCTCTTTGGTCCAGCTTCGGAGGGAGCTCCCAGTGATAATGCGGATAGGAGTATCTTCTTCATTCGCGGGGTCTTTGAGGCGATTAAAAATCTTCGCTGGATACCTGATCTGATACACTGTCTGGGGTGGTTCTCAGCCTTGGCTCCTGTCTATCTTAAGACCGCCTACAAGGACGATCCATACTTCGAGCGTGCCAAGGTGATCTTCTCGGTCGATGGCAACGAGGAGGAGGGGCTGATCGGTGACGATCTGATCAAGAAGCTAGAGTTTGACAAGATCACGGGCGATATGCTGGCACCACTCCAAGGTGAGGTGACACCGGATGCGTTGCGTCGTATGGCGATCCACTACTCTGATGGAGTGATCCTCGGGCAGGAAAAGGTCTCTCCCGAGCTGATCAAGTACCTACGCTCTGAGCCCAACCACAAGGTGCTGGAGTACCCAGGACCAGCGGTAGACCATGCTGAGGCTTATGTAGACTTCTACCGTAGTCTTATGGAATAGGAGTCATCTTTCTGACATATAGTGCAAAGCCCCCAGTGACGGATGTAGTCACTGGGGGCTTTGCTCCATTAGAGGGGGAAATGTGCGGTCGGCACTTTCGTACCTAAAAAAGGCTAGTATCAGCGAAATAAGTCGTACCTTTGTGCTGTTCATGTGACGGTGCCGATCAGATTACAGTAGAGGTGCTGTGGCGGTCGCTAGTATCCCCTATTTCTAGTGCTTGCTCACTAGTCTCTCCTGCTGTAGGAGGTGGCACAGAGTCTCATGGTGTACGAAAGTTTTTATGTAGGGGTCTATTGCTAGGAAGGTTTAGCTCAATCACCCTCTCATGGAGTTGAGCCCTACACCTTTTATTCATCCTAATTATGACAGACAAACCGAACAAAAGAATTATCGAAGAGGTAGTCGTACGCTTCTCAGGCGACTCGGGCGACGGTATGCAGCTCACGGGCACCATCTTCTCTGATATGTCAGCGATGTATGGTAACTCGGTCTCGACCTTTCCCGACTATCCCGCTGAGATCCGGGCTCCTCAGGGCACATTGGCTGGTGTATCGGGCTTTCAGGTACGTATCGGACATGATCAGGTCCATACACCTGGAGACTATGCCGACGTACTGGTGGCGATGAATGCTGCGGCCCTCAAGGTTAATGTGAAGAATCTACGTCACGACTCGATCATCATCATCGATAGTGACTCCTGTGGAGAGAAGGATCTCAAGAAAGCTCTCTACCAGACAGATGATCCTATCAAAGAGCTAGGGCTCAACCCAGACAGAGTGCTCGCTTGCCCCATTAGCACGATGGTGCAGGAGGTACTCAAGGATATAGATATGGACGCTAAGGGCAGACTAAGGTGCAAGAACATGTTTGCCCTAGGTATCGTCTCGTGGCTATTCGATAGACCCCTCGAGCAGGCGGAGCACTTCATCAGCAAGAAGTTTGCTAAGAAGGAGATCATCCGTCAGGCCAACATAGCTGCCCTCCACGGAGGATACTCTTATGCGGCTAATACCCACGCTTCTGTAGGCACTCCCTTTGTCATCGAGGGCGCACCACAGGAAGCTGGCGTTTACCTTGACGTGACGGGCAATAAGGCTACCGCTTTTGGACTCATAGCTGGTGCGGAGCGTGCTGGTCTCAAGCTCTTCCTAGGCTCTTATCCTATTACTCCTGCCACAGATATCCTACACTTCCTCGCTAAGTACAAGTCTCTCGACGTGATCACGATGCAGGCTGAGGATGAGATAGCTGGTATCTGTACAGCCATCGGAGCTTCCTACGCAGGTCGCCTCGGTGTCACCTCTACCTCAGGTCCTGGTGTGGCACTCAAGAGTGAGGCACTCAACCTCGCCGTCATCGCTGAGCTACCACTCGTACTCGTAGACGTACAGCGTGGCGGTCCCTCGACAGGTATGCCTACGAAGTCGGAGCAGACCGACCTCCTACAGGCTATGTATGGACGCAATGGTGAGTCACCGATGGTAGTGATCGCTCCTACCTCTCCCTCTAAGTGCTTTGACGCTGCTTACTATGCAGTCAAGATAGCCATAGAGCACATGACGCCCGTCGTCCTCCTCTCAGATGCTTATCTGGGTAATGGCTCGGTGGCATGGCGTATACCTGACTACGAGAAGTATCCCGAGATCAAGCCTCACTACGTAGATCAGTACAAGGGCGAGGAGCCTTGGCTACCCTATATGCGTGACCCTGAGACTCTCGTACGTTACTGGTCTGTGCCAGGAGCTGGCTCACTGCCTTACCGCACAGGTGGTCTGGAGAAGGATAATAAGACTGGTGCTATCAGCACGGATGGTCCTAACCATGAGCTGATGGTACTACAGCGTCACAACAAGATACAGCACATTGCAGAGGTGATCCCACCGCTCACCGTAGAGGGTGATGTGGAGGACGCTGAGCTGCTCATCGTAGGCTGGGGTAGTACTTACGGACACCTGAGCGATGCTCGCCGTGCTCTACAGAAGAAGGGACATAAGGTGGCACACACGCAGTTCACCTTTATCAATCCTATGCCTAAGAACACAGAGGAGATCCTACGTCGCTACCCACGTGTCGTTGTCGCTGAGCAAAACCTCGGTCAGATGGCTATGCTCCTACGCAACAAGGTCTCTGATGCCAATATTTATCAGTACAATCAAGTGCAGGGACAACCCCTCAAGGTGGGCAACCTCGTCACTACCTTCGAAGAGATACTCGCAGAGCAACTATAAAAGACCACAACTGCTATGATTGAAACAAATAGTAATCTAGAGAAGGGCACGCTACGCTTTGCCCCCAAGGATTTCAAGAACGCATCACCCGTCAAGTGGTGCCCAGGTTGTGGCGACCACGGTGTCCTAGCGGCTGTCCATAAGGCGATGGCTGAGCTAGACATAGCACCCGATGAGACGGTCGTCGTCTCAGGTATCGGTTGCTCCTCGCGACTACCTTATTATATGAGTACTTTTGGCTTCCACACCGTACATGGTCGTGGTGCAGCTGTCGCTACGGGCGTCAAGGTGGCTCGTCCCGACCTCACCGTATGGCTGATGTCTGGCGATGGCGATAGCCTTGCTATCGGTGGTAACCACTTCATCCATGCCGTACGACGCAATGTCGATATCAATGAGGTCCTCTTCAACAACCGCATCTACGGACTGACCAAGGGACAGTACTCGCCTACATCGCCTCGTGGACTCGTCACCAAGAGTTCGCCTTACGGCACTGTCGAGGATCCCTTCGAGCCAGCCGAACTGGTCATGGGTGCTCGTGGCAACTTCTTCGCACGCTCACTCGACGTCGATCAGCCTACGCTCACCGCTTGCCTACTGGCAGGTGCTAAGCACAAGGGCTTTGCAGTCACAGAGGTACTGGTGAACTGTATGATCTTCAACAATGGCGCACACGCTGCTATCAGCGACCGTGCCGTTCGTGCCGACAAGACGATCGTCCTGCAGCATGGCGAGAAGATGCTCTTCGGTGAGGACAAGCAACGCGGTCTCGTCCTAGACGGCTTCAAGCTACGTGCTGTGACGATCGGTGAGGATGGCTACACGCTCGACGATGTGCTGACGCACGATGCGCACGAGCCTAATCCCTTCCTACACATGATGCTTGCCGCTATGAATGGTGCCGACGGGCTCCCCGTCGCTATGGGCGTCATACGTGATGTCGAGGGCCCGACCTACGACTGGGCTGTGCATGATCAGATCGATCAGCAGAAGGCAAAGAACAAGGTGCGCACACTCCGTGAGCTACTCATGACGGAGGATACTTGGGAGATCAAGTAAAGCAATCGTCTAAGCCTACTTCATCACCTGTGTAAGGTGACAAAATAGCGAGGGAGACTCAGCAGTGAGTCTCCCTCACTGTTTCTTCTGGCTCTTGGCCGTTAGCCTTTGGCTGTTGGCTGTTAGCTCTCCGATCCCTCCGATCTCTAATCTCTAACTTCTAATCTCTCTACCCTCTAATCTCTAATTTCGTACCTTTGCGCTATAATCGAGAGAACTGTATGGATTACAATCACCACGACATAGAGCAGTCGGCTCAGCGCATCTGGCAAGACGCCGACATTTATCGGGTAGAGATAGACCGCGATAAGCCTTCGTACTACGTACTCGACATGTTTCCCTATCCCTCGGGAGCGGGACTACATGTGGGGCACCCGCTAGGCTACATTGCTTCTGACATTTACGCTCGCTATAAGCGTCTGCAGGGGTACAACGTGCTGCACCCGATGGGGTACGATGCTTTCGGACTGCCGGCTGAGCAGTATGCTATCCAGACGAATCGCCACCCTGAGGAGACGACGCGGGTTAATATCGCCCGCTATCGTGAGCAGCTCGACAATATTGGCTTTGGCTTCGACTGGAGCCGTCAGGTGGTCACTTGCGATCCTGAGTATTACAAGTGGACGCAGTGGGCATTCATACAACTTTTCCACCATTACTACGACACGGCCACCGATCGTGCCGAGTCTATCGACAAGTTGGTCAAGTATCTCGAGGCGCACGGCACGGAGGGCTGTACCGCTTACAGCAGTACGCCTCTGGAGCTAACGGCTGAGGAGTGGCGAGCAGCGAGCGAAGCGGAGCAGTCGGAGTGGCTGATGCACTATCGCTTGGCTTTCCTCGGGGAGAGTGTGGTCAACTGGTGCCCTGAGCTCGGTACTGTCCTCGCTAATGACGAAGTAAGCGACGGCGTGAGCGAGCGTGGTGGCTATCCTGTGGTGCAGCGCAAGATGAAGCAGTGGAGCCTCCGTGTATCCGCCTATGCAGAGCGTCTGCTGGCGGGCTTGGATCAGCTCGACTGGAGCGATGCGCTCAAGGAGATGCAGCGCAACTGGATCGGTAAGTCGGTCGGAGCGTCGGTCACCTTTAAGGCTAGCACCGCTCGTGGTGAGCTGCCTATCGAGATCTTTACGACCCGCCCCGACACACTCTACGGAGTCACCTTCATGGTGCTAGCTCCCGAGAGTAGTCTTGTGGCTGACCTAACTACAGAAGAGCAGCGTGAGGCTGTCGAGGCATACCTAGATCGTACGAAGCGCCGCACAGAGCGAGAGCGCCAGGCAGACCACTCGGTGACGGGTGTCTTCACGGGCTCCTACGCACAGCACCCGCTCACGGGTGAGCAGATCCCGATCTGGGTCAGCGACTATGTGCTGGCGGGCTATGGCACGGGCGCTATCATGGCGGTGCCAGCGCACGACTCGAGAGACTTTGCCTTCGCACGGCACTTTGACTTGCCGATACGTCAGGTTGTTTTGCCAAAGGGTGGCGAAGCGTCCGACCCGTCCACTTGGAGCGAAAGCCTTGACAGCAAAGAGGGCGAGCTAATCAATTCGCCGCTCCTCAATGGCAAGCCAGTCTCTGAGGCGATCGACTATATGTGTCACTACCTCGATGAGCATGGTCTGGGCAAGAAGCGGATCAACTACCGTCTGCGTGACGCTATCTTCAGTCGTCAGCGCTACTGGGGTGAGCCTATACCTATATATTATAAGGAGGGGGTACCACACACGTTGCCTCTCGACAAGCTCCCCTTGACGCTCCCCGAGGTGGATAAGTATCTCCCCACGGAGAGTGGCGAGCCGCCACTAGGACGTGCTAAGCATTGGTGTACCGAGGAGGGCTATCCCTACGAACTCTGCACGATGCCAGGCTTTGCTGGGAGTAGCGCTTACTACCTACGCTATATGGACCCGCACAATAAGTCCGCTTTGGTCTCCCCCGAAGCTAATAGCTACTGGCGACAGGTGGATCTCTACATTGGCGGTACCGAGCATGCTACGGGTCACCTGATCTATAGTCGCTTCTGGAATAAGTTCCTCTACGACCTCGGGGTGGTCTGCGAGGATGAGCCATTCAAGCGCTTGGTCAACCAGGGAATGATCCAGGGACGCTCCAACTACGTCTACCGCATCAAGGGGACAAATCAGTTTGTCACCTACTCGCAGCGTGAGCAGTACGATGTGACGCAGATGCACGTAGACATACACTTAGTGCAGAACGACGTACTCGATCAGGAGGCGTTCCGTCAGTGGCGTGACGACCTCCACGACGCCACCTTCATCACCGAGGCCGACGGCAGCTATCTCTGTGGCTATGGGGTGGAGAAGATGAGTAAGTCGATGTTTAACGTGATCAATCCAGACGAAATCATCGAGCAGTATGGCGCCGATACGCTCAGGATGTACGAGATGTTTCTCGGGCCTCTGGAGCAGAGCAAGCCGTGGGATACGAACGGTATCGACGGGGTGTACCGCTTCCTCAAGCGTGTCTGGTCGCTCTATCACGATGGCGAGGGGCAGCTCACTGTCTCGGCCGATGCTCAAGCAAGTCGTGAGGAGCTCCGCACGATCCATAAGCTGATTCAGAAGATCACGCAAGACATCGAGCGTCTCTCCTTCAACACCTCCATCTCAGCCTTTATGATTGCTGTGGGCGAGCTTCAGAAGGTGCAGACCACATCGCTAGAGGTGCTACGCCCCTTGGTGATCCTGCTCTCGCCCTTTGCGCCCCATATTGCAGAGATGCTGTGGCAAGAGATGCGCGCTACATGTAGTAGCGAGACACTCTCGGCCGAGAGCATCGTGACGGCCGCCTGGCCCCAGTGTGACGAGTCGCTCATCGCTGAGGACTCGGTACGCTATCCCGTTAGCTTCAATGGCAAGGTACGCTTTAACCTTGAGCTCCCCGCGGGTCTCTCTAAGGAGCAGATCCAGGAGCAGGTGCTGGCGCATGCCGACACGATCAAGTGGATCGACGGCAAGCCCCTCAAGAAGGTTATCGTCGTGCCAGGTCGTATTGTCAACATTGTATTGTAATGATAAAGTCTTCGGCTCGTGCCGTCCTGGCTCTGAGCTTAAGGGAAGACTATCCCATCTATTTCTAGAAAAACAAATCATATAGTATGACTCAAGCTTTAGCAGCTCCTGTTAGTAAGCGAGCGAAAGCGTGGTACTTCGTCCACGACTTCTTCTTTATCGTACTCGGTGTCTGTCTCTATGTCCTCGGCTGGGCGGGCTTTATCCTCTCACAGGAGATCGCAACGGGCGGACTAGCCGGTGTCACGACCATCATACAGATAGCTACAAATATCCCCGCCTTTATCCCGTACAACATCATCAACGTCGGGCTACTGATCGTCTCGATCATCTTCTTAGGGTGGCGCTACTCGGTCAAGACGCTCATCGGAGTTCTCCTGATGGGTATAGCGATCCCGATTGGTCAGGCGCTCTTTGGAGATCCTAATACGGAGGTGTACCACAACTTGAGTAGCTGGCTCACGGACAACATACCCAACGTGGGCCCCCTGCTCAGAGAAGAGCGCTTTATGGCGGTGATCATCGGTGGTATCCTGTGCGGTAGTGGACTCTTTCTCGTCTTCCATGTGAATGGTAGTACGGGCGGTACGGATGTCATCGTCTCTATCTTCAACAAGTACACGACGCTCTCCCTGGGGCGCGCTATGATCCTGATCGATGCGACGATCGTGATCACCTCTTACTTTGTCAATGTATACCTTGTGGGCAAAGATCCACAGCTCGGTGCTGAGCTACTCACCTTCTCTATCGTGGAGGTAGTCTTCTGCGCGATCACGCTCGACTACTGGACCAATAGCAATAAGCACTCGATACAGCTCTTTATCTTTAGCAAGAAGTACAAAGAGATCAACGAGGCGATCATCCAGCGCCTGCACCGTGGCTGTACACTCATCCATGCTGACGGAGGTTACTCGCAGGAGGAGATGCGCATCCTCATGGTAGTAACCCGCAAGGCGCACCTACAGAGTATCAATCGTATCATCAAGGAGATCGATCCCGATGCTTTCGTATCGGAGGGAACTGTGCATGGAGTCTACGGACGAGGCTTCGACAATCTGAGATAGTCATTAACGTCGAGGCTACATGACCGCCACAAGCCGACATAGCAAAGCACTACTCGCTCTACTAGGCTGTATGCTAGTAGGGGGAGTGGTGCTTTACTTATATCGTCCTGAGAGCCTGCCGATACCACGCTGCCCCTTCCTGCAGCTCACTGGGTGGCAATGTCCAGGCTGTGGCTCCATGCGAGGCATTCACGCATTGCTCCATGGCGACATAGGGCGGGTGCTACAGCTCAACGTCATGCTCCTACCTGGTCTGATCTACTTTGCGCTCCTCGTCTTGCTAGAACTCTCTCGCCCACACAATCTGCGAGCCGAGAGACTCTACCGCCACTTCTCAGGGCGCACCGCTAGCTGGATCATCTTTGCCATTATCGTCGCATGGGGCATAGGGCGTAATCTGATCTAATTCAGCCTCAGGACCTTATGCGACTTCCTACGCTTCTTACCTTCGCCCTCTTACTCTTCCTACGTCCTTGTAGCTGGATGCTGGCGCAGAGTAACTCGCCCGACACGCTAGTCCCATCATCAGACACGCTAGCTCCTTCGCCAGATCCCCTCAGCGTGCTACTGCCTGGAGCACTCTTCGCGGCCTACCCGCTACATCATAGCGATGTGGCTATCCGCACGACTCGTCACACCCTCCTAGGTACTCGCTGGCGTAATCACTACGATGACCACATGCAGTTTGCCTCCTATGGGCTACAACTGGCTATGCGTTGTGGCGGTGCCACAGGACGCTCTCGCACATGGGGCGAGATGCTGACAGCCGATGCTATAGGAGCCCTAGGAACCGCCGCCATCGTTCTTTCGGTCAAAAGTGGGGTACAGCGCATGCGTCCCGATGGATCGACGGCTAATAGCTTTCCCTCGGGACATACTGCGACAGCCTTCCTCGGTGCCGAACTTTTTTATCTAGAGTATGGTGCTGACTACCCTCTGCTGTCTCATCTGCAGTATTTCTTTGCCACTTCTGTGGCTTTCGGGCGCATGGCCAATAATCGCCACTGGTACTCTGACGTCCTCTGGGGGGGACTCGTTGGGGTCTCGATGGCTCATGTGGGCTACCTCGTGAGTGATCTCGTCTTCGGGCGCTACACGCCAGCTGTCAGTCCTGAGATCCCAGACAACTACTTCTACCTATCGCTCCTATCTAGTCGCCACTTGTCGGGAGGTGCCGGCTGCGTCGGTGCACAGCTTGGCTGGCAGACCTCCTCTCTAAACTATGCTGCAGAGCTCTCACTGCGATCTGACAAGGAGCACCCCACACTCCATGGCGATCTCCTTGTGGGTGTGCCCCTCTACCAGTGGCGATACTTAGAGCTGCGACACAGCTATGGTCTCGGCATCGGCTACGACAAGGCTGCGGGAGAGCAGAGCTATGCTCATCTGCAGGCAGGTCTCGAGGCATATCCCCGACTACGCTATCTCGACAAGCTGGGACTCTTCCTCCGGCTCCACTGCGAGCCTTATCGGCAGAGCTACTTGACGCTAGGAGTCTCGTTACGTCATCGCTACTTGTGACCTGGAGGGGGAAGGTAACTACTCCTCACTGGCCCTTACGTGCAGCTCCTGACAGAGCGATTATGATGCGTTAGCCCTGGCTGGTCAAATTCAACGCCGGTCTGTTACAATAATTTATATCCGGTTACAGATCAAAACGGCGTTATGTCGGGGAAAACTGATTTCCACGTGGATATTTCGAAATATCCAGGTGGATATTTTTTATTTCCCAGGTAGGAAATAAAAAATTCCTCGGAGGAATCAAA
>OCHI01001255.1_pt1 | contig 19611 bp, 19 predicted proteins | sample 1538691 | NCBI WGS metagenome assembly OCHI01 (sample SAMN04571718, study PRJEB22368) | human gut metagenome | biome: human gut; material: stool | host: Homo sapiens | place: Luxembourg | collected 2012-09-21 | reverse complement strand
AAAAACCTGCCCGGTTACAAGTATCGGAGGGAAGGATAGTGTGAAAGGGAACCGTCAGGGTTCCCTTTCGCGTTCAATCACCCGCCGCAGCGACCAAAATCGCAAAATAAAATACTGTTTTTTATTTTGCAATTTTGCCTCAGCTTGTCAAAAAAGTCCGTTCGGACTTTTTTGACAAGCTGACCCGCCCGCCCTCAGGCGGGCGGGTGTCGGTCGCTCCCGCTCAGTATAGCAGAATCGGGGAAAAATGGCAAGCCTTACGCCGTCAGCAAAGGCAGGTCGGCTGCGTCCACGCCGCTGTATTTCCGGGTCAGGTAGTCCTCGATATACGCCGCCTCCTCCACGGAGCGCAGGTCGGTGAAGGACTCCAGCTGCTTTTCATAGGCGGCGGTGACGGTCAGCGTATCACCGCAGTGGATGAGCCGCAGCACCACGCCGTTGTCCAGCGTGCGGGTGCTCTCCAGCGCGTAGTTGACGGGGGAAGCCTTCTTGATGAGAGTGAAGCGTTTCATATCTGTTACCTCCTGAAAGTGTTATATATGTTGGATGTGTTGTGTGGTTTCCTTTGGGATGACCTTATGGTACCCGGCGAACATTAGACGGACATTAAAGAAATGAAAACAATTTTTGAACGTGCGGCGCTGCCGCTTTTCAAATCCGCTCCCTGGTGGTACAATACGTTTAATAAAGAAGCAACAGGAGGACATTACCATGAGAAAGAGCGTTCTCCGGGCGTATGCCCGGCTCATCGCCCGCAGCGGCGTCAATATTCAGAAGGGGCAGGAGGTGTTCATCGCCGCCGATCTGGATCAGCCGGAGTTTGTGGCCATGCTGGTGGACGAGTGCTATAAATGCAAGGCGAAGAAGGTGGTGGTGGACTGGAACTACCAGCCCCTGCAGAAGCTCCACGTGCGGCACCGCAGCCTGACCACGCTGTCCAGGGTGGAGGACTATGAGCTGGCGCGCTGGCAGCACTATGTGGACACCATTCCCTGCCGCATCTATCTGCTCAGTGAGGATCCCGACGGTCTGAAGGGCATCGACCAGACGAAGCTGGCCAAGAGCCAGCAGGCCAAGTTCCCCATCATCAAGCCCTACCGGGACAAGATCGAGAACCGGTACCAGTGGTGCATTGCCGCCGTGCCCGGCGAGGCGTGGGCGAAGAAGCTGTTCCCCGGTCTGCGGAGATCGCAGGCGGTGGAGAAGCTGTGGGAGGCCATTCTGTCCACCTCCCGTGCGCTGGAGGGCGATCCGGTGGCCAACTGGGACGCCCACAACGCCGACATCCACAGCCGCTGCGACTATCTCAACAGCCTGCACATCCGCCAGCTGCGCTACAAAAGCGCCACCGGCACTGACTTCACCGTGGGCATGATCCCCCAGGCGCACTTCTGCGGCGGCAGCGAAAAGAGCCTGCAGGGTATCGTGTTCAACCCCAACATCCCCACGGAGGAGTGCTTCATCTCCCCCAAGCGGGGCGAGGCCGAGGGCATCGTTTACGCCACCAAGCCCCTGAGCTATCAGGGACAGCTGATCGACGGGTTCTGGATCCGCTTCCACGAGGGCAAGGCCGTGGAGTGGCACGCGGAGCAGAACAACGACCTGCTGACCAAGCTCATCACCATGGACGAGGGCAGCGCCTATCTGGGCGAGTGCGCGCTGGTGCCCTACGACAGTCCCATCCGGCAGTCCGGCCTGCTGTTCTACAACACGCTGTTCGACGAGAACGCCGCCTGCCATCTGGCGCTGGGCATGGGCTTTGCCGACACCATCAACGATTTCGAGAGCAAGACGCTGGAGGAGTGCCGGGCGCTGGGCGTCAACGACTCCATGATCCACGAGGATTTCATGATCGGTTCGGAGGATATGGACATTGACGCCGTCTGCGAGGACGGGAAGGTGGTACCCATCTTCCGCCACGGCAACTGGGCGTTCTGAGAATAACAGCAGTCCCCCGGCAAAGCCGGGGGACTGCTGTTATTCTGCGTTATGCCAACGCCGCGCGCAGTCGGGCGGTCTTCTCCGCCAGCTGCGTGAACTGGGCGGGCGTCAGCGCCTGCGCTCCGTCGGACAGGGCGGTGGCCGGGCGGTCGTGTACCTCCACCAGCAGACCGTCGGCTCCGGCGGCGACCGCCGCCAGCGCCAGCGGCTCCACCAGATCGGCGCGCCCCGCGGCGTGGCTGGGATCCACGATCACCGGCAGGTGCGTCAGCCGCTTCAGCACCGGGATGGAGGACACATCCAGCGCGGCGCGGGCGGCGGTCAGGCCGCTGCGGATGCCCCGCTCGCACAGGATCACCTGCTCGTTGCCGCCGGAGAGGATATACTCTGCCGCCAGCAGCAGCTCCTCCACGGTGGCGGCGGCGCCCCGCTTCAGCAGGATGGGCTTGCGCGCCTGTCCCAGCGCCTTCAGCAGGGCAAAGTTCTGCATATTCCGGGCGCCCACCTGCCACACGTCCACGCCGGACAGCAGCTCCATCTGGGACGCGTCGCTGATCTCGGTGACGGTGGGCAGTCCGGCGCTCCGCCCGGCCTGCACCAGCAGGTCTACGCCCGGCTCGCCCATGCCCTGAAAGGTGTAGGGCGAGGTGCGGGGCTTGAACACGCCGCCCCGCAGCAGCTGCGCCCCGGCGTCCTTCACAGCGCGGGACAGGGTGTCCATCTGGTAGGCGGACTCCACGGCGCAGGGCCCCGCTATCAGGCAGAAGTCCGCGCCGATGGAGACGTCGCCCACCGTGACCACGGTGTTCTCCGGGTGGGCGGCGCGGCCGGCCAGACGGTAGGCGGGCGTCAGCCGCCGCGCCTCCATCACAAAGGGCAGCGCCTGCAGCGCCGAGGGATCCAGCCGCCACGTCTCCCCCACCAGCGGCAGGAGAATGGCGTTGTCTCCGGCCACACAGCCGCCCTTGACGTTTTGCAGGCTCAGCTGCGCCAGAAGCTGGCGGATGGCCGGCTCCGGCGTGTTCTTTTGCAGTATCAGTATCATAAGGGATATCTCCTCTGTCGTATTTCGCCGGATATTATACCGTATCCGAGCGATTTTTGCAATCACCCCAAAGCGCATATTGACAACGGCAGGGAGAGCCTTATAATATGTATGTGATATTCCATATTAAATTCGGAGGGATTTATGGACAGAAAATTTACACTGAGCTGCTGCTCCACCGTGGATCTCCCCTACTCCTATATGGAGAGCCGGGACATTCCCGTTCTGTTCTACACCTATGTGGTGGACGGGCGGGAGTATGACGACGACATGGGGCGCGACCCGGAGGCGCTGCCCCGTTTCTACGCCTTCCTGAAGGAGGGCAAGCTGCCCCAGACCAGCCAGATCAATGTGGCCGCCTATACCGAGTTCTTCGAAAAGCTGCTGGACAAGGGCGGCGACGTGCTGCACATCGCCTTCACCTCCGGTCAGTCCGGGTCGGTACACAACGCATTTCTGGCAGCGGAGGAGCTGAAGGACAGATATCCCGGTCAGCGTCTGGTGGTCATCGACTCCCTGTGCTCCTCGTCGGGCTACGGCCTGCTGGTGGACTACGCCGCCGACATGCGGGACGAGGGAAAAACGCTGGACGAGGTGGCGCAGTGGGTGCTGGACAACCGCAACAAGGTACACCACCAGTTCTTCTCCAGCGATATGACCCAGTTCCGCCGGACGGGGCGCGTATCCGGCGCAGCCGCCGCCGTTGCCACCGTGCTGAATATCTGCCCCATCATGCGGCTGGACGACAAGGGCGCGATCAAGGCGTACAGCAAGGTGCGGGGCAAGAAAAAAGCCGTGGAGACCACGGTGGACACCATGGAGCAGTGCGCCCAGGGCGGCCGGGACTACGACGGCAAGTGCTTCGTCTGCCACAGCCAGTGCCCGGAGGACGCCCGGCTGCTGATCGAAGCCGTGGAGGAGCGGTTCCCCAGGCTGAAGGGGCGCATCCGCCTGTGCGACATCGGCACCATCATCGGCAGCCACGCGGGACAGGGCACCGTGGCGGTGTTCTTCATGGGCAATGAGCGCCCTCACATGGAGTGATGGGCATTAAAAAAGAACGCGCCGGCGGCGCGTTCTTTTTTCGTTATCTTCCCGTCATGACGGTCATGACCTCGAACTCCTCCGGGTTCAGGGTCTTGGTCATGGCCAGACCCTCGTCGATGTCCACGTTGACGATCTGGTCGCCGCTGGCACAGACGATGCGGTTGGTCTTGCCCTCTGCCAGCAGCTGCACCGCCTCGTAGCCCATGCGGGTGGCGGTGACGCGATCCTTGGCGGTGGGGCTGCCGCCCCGCTGGATATGCCCCAGAATGGTCACGCGGGGGTCAAGCCCCAGCTCCTTCTTGATCTGCTCGCCCACGGCCATGCCGCTGGCCGCACCCTCGGCCACCACGATCATGAAATTGGTCTTGCCGCTGATGCGGGCGCGGCGGATCTTCTCCGCCACATGCTTTTCAAAGTCGTAGGGACGCTCGGGCACCAGCACGGCGGTGGCGCCGATGGCCACGCCCACATACAGCGCCAGATAGCCGGAGCGGTGTCCCATGACCTCCACCACGGAGCAGCGCTCGTGGGACTGCATGGTGTCACGGAGCTTGTCCATGCACTCCACAGCGGTGTTGGCCGCGGTGTCGAAGCCGATGGTGTAGTCGGTGCAGACGATGTCGTTGTCGATGGTGCCGGGGATGCCCACCACGGAGACGCCGAACTTGGACAGATCCTGCGCGCCGCGGAACGTGCCGTCGCCGCCGATGGCCACCAGCCCGTCCAGACCGATGAGCTTGCAGGTGGCGTAGGCCTTTTCCTGCCCCTCGTGGGTGCGGAACTCATCACAGCGGGCGCTGTACAGAATGGTGCCGCCCCGGTTGATGATGCGGCTGACGCTGGCGTTGTCCATCTCCACAATGTCGCCGGAGATCAGCCCCTGCCAGCCCCGGCGGATACCCACGCACTCGATGCCCCGCGCGTTGGCGCTGCGCACCACGGCGCGGATACAGGCGTTCATGCCCGGCGCGTCGCCGCCGCTGGTCAGCACACCGATGCGTTTCACTGCGTTTTCCATATTGTAAGACCTCACTTTTTAAGGGTCATGCCCTGCATGGTTGGGCATATTGTACCATACGTTTGGTCTGTTTGCAAGTCCTTCCCGCCTGCGGGCGGGAATTTTTGCCTGTACAGACCAGCGGTTTTGTGGTACTATCATAGCCGGAAGGAGTGACCGTCATGCATCCGCAATTTGCTGAACTGACGCCCACATGGTTCAACCGGGCGTTCGTATACACCGGCTCCATCGGAGAATTCCGCTATCGCTTCGCCGGGGACAAGGACAACGGCGTGCTGCACACCGCCGTGTATTCCAACCTGTGCTATGAGCTGGCGCAGGACAAGGAGGAGCGGGACTTCCCGTGGAACGAGGAGGGCGTGGAGGCGCTGAAGGGCTGGCTGCAGGAGAAGTACGAGGCCTATGTCAGCGCGGCGCGCTGACGCGGCACAAATAAGGAAAAGCACCCCCTCAGGGGGTGCTTTTTGCACATATCAGTCCCGCCATGTGCTGCGCAGCAGCAGCGCCAGCAGGGGCATCAGCTCCAGACGTCCCATGAGCATCTCCAGCGACAGCACCAGCTTGCTCAGCGGCGACAGGATGGAGAAATTCTCCATGGGCCCCAGAATACCGAGGCCGGGTCCCACGTTGCTGATGCAGGTCAGGGACGCGGCGAAGGACTCCTGAAAGCCGTAGTTGTCCCAGCTGACCACCAGAGCGCCCGCCAGCAGCACCAGCAGATACGCCGCGATGAACGCACCGGCGGAGGAGACGACCCGCTCCTCCACGGCCTGTCCGTCCACCTTCAGCACGCTGACATGGTGGGGGTGCGCCAGCCGCTTCAGCTCCCGCTTCAGACTCTTGCAGAGAATGGCGACGCGGGATATTTTGATGCCGCCGGAGGTGGAGCCGGCGCAGGCGCCGGTGAACATCAGCATCACCAGCGCCATACGGCAGAAGGTCGGCCACAGGGAGAAATCCACGGTGGCAAAGCCCGTGGTGGTCATGATGGTAACAGTCTGGAAGGCGGCGTCGGTGATGGAATCCCCGAAAGGAACCCCCGCCTGCACCCGCAGATTGATGCACAGCAGCAGCGTGGCCGCCGCCACGATACCGACGTAGATCCGCAGCTCCTCGCTGCGGAGCACCTCCTTCAGCTTGCCGCGAACGGCCAGAAACATCAGGGAGAAATTCACGCCCGCCAGGAAGGAGAACACCGTAACGATCCACATGACCGCCTTAGAGGCGCCCGCAAGGGACGTGTCGTATATGGAAAAGCCGCCGGTGGCCATGGTAGTAAAGCTGTGGTTAATGGCGGAGAACCAGCTCTCCCCCGCGATACGCAGAGCGGCTATCTCGCAGGCCGTCAGGACCACGTAGATGGTGTAGAGGATCTTGGCGGTGCCGCCCACCTTGGGCACCAGCTTGGACTTGATGGGGCCGGGGCTTTCGGCGCGCATGAGGAACACCGCGCCCTCGCCCATGCGGGGCGTCAGCGCCAGGAACAGCACCAGCACGCCCATGCCGCCCATCCACTGGGTCAGCGAGCGCCACAGCAGCACGCTGCGGGGCAGATGGGACACGGCGGTGAAGGTGGACGAGCCGGTGGTGGTCAGGCCGGAGACCGTCTCGAACAGGGCGTCGATATAACTGGTCATGGCGCCGGTGAACACATAGGGCAGCGCCCCGAACAGGGACAGCAGCACCCAGCTGAGCGCCACGGCTATGAACCCGTCGCGGCTGTGCATCTGTGCCTTTTTCACCGGGATCAGGCGCAGACCCGTGCCCACGGCGGCGCAGAGGGCGGCGGTGAGCAGGAATTGACGCCAGTATACCTCCCCGCAGACGCAGGCCGTCAGCGCCGGGAGCAGAAGAAATCCGGCCTCCACCCACAGGATGTAGCCCATCGTTTGCGTTATCAGTCGAAAGTTCATAAAAATACCTCAGTCAGGCGATAAAGGTCTGTGGGTATTATATAACCCCGCCGGGGCGGTGTCAACCCGGCATGAAGCGGCTGTGTCTTGACAGCGCGGCGGCGCGCTGGGCGCGGTGCTCGTGGGCATCATCGCCTTTCAGGAGCCGGTGACGGCGCCCCGGCTGATCTTCCTTGCCCTGCTGCTGGTGGGCATCGTGGGGCTGAAGCTCACGGCGTAATAAAGGCAACACCGCACAAGGAAAGCTGCGGCGCTTTGCGGAAATTCTGCGCCCTGACTTTGTTGCGATTTCTTGCAATACGGCAAGTATTGCTGCGAAACCGCGCCGCGTCAGTACGCAAAATTTACTCGCAAATCGCTCTTGTCCCATTATGCGGTATTGCCTTAAAAAGACCGCTGGCGCGGTCTCAGCTTGTCAAAAAAGCCCGAACGGACTTTTTTGACAAGCTGAGGCAAAATTGCAAAATAAAAAACAGTATTTTATTTTGCGATTTTGGTCGCTGCGGCGGGTGATTGAACGCGAAAGGGAACCCTGACGGTTCCCTTTCACACTATCCTTCCCTCCGATACTTGTAACCGGGCAGGTTTTTGACAGTCTGAGACCGCTGACGCGGTCTTTTCTATTACGATTACGCCTTGGGCAGGCTCCAGCGGAACACGGCGGCGCAGATGCGCAGCGCCAGCGTCACGCCGCAGCCCATCAGCATGGCGAAGCTCTCGCCCATGCTCCACAGCGCCATGCACACCGCCGCGCCTGCCAGCGACGCACAGGCGTACACATGCTTGGTGAAGATGTACGGCCGCTCCATGCAGCACACGTCACGCAGGACGCCGCCGCCCACGCCGGTGAGCACGCCCACCAGCAGCACCAGAAACACGTTGGCGCCGTAGCCCGCGCGGATGGCCACCGCCGCCCCGTGGACGGAGAAAATCCCCAGACCCAGCGAATCCGCCGCCAGCAGCACCGACTCCCATACCCGGTGGTTGCCGGAGGGGTGCCACTTTTTCCACACGATGAACAGCAGCAGCGATGTGGCGATGGCCACCAGCGCCTGCAGGGGATCCTTCAGCGCCGCCGGCGGCGTCAGCCCCAGCAGCATGTCCCGCAGGATGCCGCCGCCCACGGCGGTGGTCATGCCCATCACGGCCACGCCGAACAGGTCCATCCCCTTTTTCACGGCCAGCGCCGCGCCGGAGACGGCAAAGGCCACCGCTCCGATCAACTCAAAATAAAACTGAAAATCCGGCATGGTCGTATTCCTTTCTCTCACATGCGTTTTTCATATTACCACATCCGCGGGAAAGAATCTACCCCTGACAGGCCGCCCGGCACAAGAAAGGACAGGCTGGAACGGCCTGTCCTTTCTTGTTTTGTCAGGGGGGAGAAATAAGGGAAATAGGAAGAATCAAAATCAGTTGTGTCAGGAACCAGCGGTGTTCCCTGAACACATCCGTATAGTAGCACAGATATCCCCACTTGTAAAATTGATTCTCATGGGATAAAATATCAGCGAAAGCTTATATTTCGGAGGGGTACCATGACGAATCTGGACATTGAGACCTTCTGGGCGGTGGTGCATCACGGCACCATGACCGCCGCCGCGGAGTCCCTGTACATCACCCAGCCCACGCTGTCCATGCGCATACGGGCGCTGGAGGAGCGGGTGGGTACGCCGCTGTTCGTCCGGGGCAAGGGGCAGCGGCACATCGCCCTGACGGAGGCGGGGCAGAAATTCCTCACGCTGGCGCAGCGCTGGCAGCAGCTGCTGGCGGAGACGGACTCCCTGGCGGAATTGGGGCAGCGGGAGTATCTGCGCATCGCCGCCACCTACACCACCAACCAGTACATCCTGCCGCCGGTGTACAAGCGCTTTCTGGCGCAGGGGCTGCCGGTGTCCCTGTGGGTCCATACGCTGCGGGACGTGGACAGCGCCCAGCTGCTGCTGCAGCACGAGCTGGACTTCGCCTTTATCGACAGCAACACCGTGTTCGACGACCGGCTGACGGTGCGCCCGGCCTTTCGGGAGCCGTTTCTGCTGCTGTCGCCGCCGGACAGCCCCTACTCCGAGGAGGTGGAGACATCGTCGCTGGACGTGTCGGAGGAGCTGCTGGTCACATGGGATCCGGAGTTCATCCGCTGGCACGACCGCTGGTTCGGCGCGGGCGCCCGGCCGCTGCTGTATGCCGACACGCTGCAGGCGGCGGACTTCCTGCCGCCCACCGAGGGGCGCTGGGTGGCGGCGCCGGCCATCGCCGCTGCGTCCCGCATTGGAAAAAGCGCCAAGGTATGCCGCTTTACATCACCGCCGCCGGATCGGGTAAACTATCTGGTGACCAGGGCGGGCGAGCCGCTGCCGCCGCCGGCGGCGCAGTTTTTGCAGGAGCTGCGGGAGCACCTGCTGGCGCTGGGCAACGTGCAGGTATATTTGTAAAAAAGCCGCAAAAAATATCGCCGCAACGCCTTGACAGAGGGCGCATTTTGGCATAACATAGGTGTATTGAATCAGTCCGGTAGGTAAGGCTACCGCGAGGGATACGGACTGCTGCCGCGAAGTGGTGGAGACACCATCAGAGGGTTTGAGCAGGTGCCATCGAAACCAAGGTGGCATCTAACGCAGTTTCACCGCCCCGCGATGCTAAAGCTTGTAACGGTGCGGAAATAGGGCGCGTTGGCGCGGTTTTACGGCACGCAGCAGGCTTACAGCACCTGCTGCGTGTTTTTATCAGGAAGGAGGAAACAGGCGTGATCGATTATCAGGAGGAGTTGGAGCAATACAAGGAACGGATAGACGAGCTGGCCACGCAGAAGCGCTATGCCGAGCTGCGCGACCTGTTCCTGCCCATGGAGCCGGCGGATATCGCCCTGCTGCTGGAGGAGGGCAAGCAGGAGCAGATGCCCCTGCTGTATCGTCTGCTGCCCAAGGAGACGGCGGCGGAGGTGTTCGTGGAGCTGGAGTCCGACAGCCAGGAAATGCTCATCAACGGCTTCTCCAACACGGAGTTGAAGGAAGTGCTGGACGAGCTGTATCTGGACGATGCCGTGGACATCGTGGAGGAGATGCCCGCCAGCGTGGTCATCCGTATCCTGGACAAGGCCACGCCGGAGATGCGCAAATCCATCAATGAAATACTGAAATACCCGGAGGACAGTGCCGGCTCCATTATGAACATGGAGTTCCTGTCCCTGAAGAAGGACATGACGGTGGAGGACGCCTTCAAGCGGATCCGGCGCATCGGCGGTGAGCTGGAGACCATCAACATCCTGTACGTCACCGACCCCACCCGGCACCTGCTGGGCGTGCTGTCCGTCCGCGATCTGCTGCTGGCGGACGAGGACGACCTGATCGAGGAGATCATGGACCCGGACGTGGTGTGGGCCAAGACCACGGACGATAAGGAGGACGTGGCCCAGGCGCTGAGCAAGTACGACTTCCTGGCCATGCCGGTGGTGGATCAGGAAAACCGCCTGGTGGGTATTGTCACCGTCGATGACGCCATGGACGTCATGGAGGCGGAGGCCACCGAGGATATGGAGAAGATGGCCGCCATCACCCCCACGGATAAGCCCTATCTGAAAACGGGCGTGGTCAGCACCTTCAAGGCGAGAATCCCGTGGCTGCTGCTGCTGATGGTGTCCGCCACCTTCACAGGGCTTATTATTGCCAATTTTGAAAACTCGCTGGCGGTGCTGCCGGTGCTGACCGCCTATATCCCCATGCTGATGGATACCGGCGGCAACTGCGGCTCCCAATCCAGCGTGACCGTGATCCGCGCCATCTCCCTGTCCGAGGTGGATTTCTCCGACATCTTCCGGATCATCTGGAAGGAGCTGCGCGTGGCGCTGCTGTGCGGCGTGGTGCTGGCCGTTGCCAATTTCGGAAAAATGATGTTGGTGGACCGGTTGCTGCTGGGAAACACGTCTCTTTCTCCCATGGTGGCCGCCGTGGTCTGCGGAACGCTGGTGTGCACCATTGCGTGTGCAAAATTCGTGGGCTGCTCGCTGCCGCTTCTGGCGAAAAAAATCGGCCTGGACCCGGCGGTTATGGCGTCTCCCTTTATTACCACCATTGTGGATGCGCTGTCCCTTCTCATTTATTTCGCCTTTGCAAAATCGCTTTTGGGCGTATAATCCCACCGAAGCGGTACACAATAAAGTCAGGCCTTACGGCCTGACTTTTCTTTTTTACGGGAGGAACACCATGAACAGAGCTTGTACCAACGACGGGTGCGCCTGCACCCCCAACGCTTCCATCAAGTGCACCGTCAGCAACTGCGCCCACCACTGCAAGGACGTGGACAACTGCGGCCTGACCGCCATTCAGGTGGGCACCCACGAGAGCCGCCCCACCATGGATCAGTGCACCGACTGCCAGAGCTATCAGAAGTGCCAGTGATCCCCTGCGCCCCATGGGGGCGCACTACATAGGGAGGCGATGACATGCAGGCAAAGGCAAAATACGCCGTATCCGGGGCGCTGGCCGGGGCGGTGAACGGGCTGTTCGGCGGTGGCGGCGGCATGGTGCTGGTGCCGCTGCTGTCCGGCTGGTGCGGAATGGAGGGCAAGCGCTCCTTCGCCACCTGTGTGGCGGTGATCCTTCCCCTGAGCGCCGTCAGCGCAGCGGTATACCTGCTGCGGCAGGGCTTCGACCTCATGGCGGCGCTGCCGTATCTGCTGGGCGGTCTGGCGGGCGGTCTGGTGGGCGGGCGGCTGTTCCGCTGCGTCAGCGTGGAGTGGCTGCGGGGGCTGTTCGCCGCCTTTCTGGTGTACGGCGGCGTGAGGTATCTGCTGTGACGGACTGGCTTCTGCCGCTGGCGGCGGGCTTCGGCGCGGGTATCCTGTCCGCCTGGGGCGTGGGCGGCGGGACGCTGCTGCTGCTGGTGATGACGCTGCTGCTGGACGTGCCCCAGCAGCAGGCCGCCGCCGTGAATCTGCTGTACTTCCTGCCCACGGCGGCTATGGGCGTGGTGTCCCACGCCCGGAACGGGCTGCTGGAAAAGGACGCCCTGCGCAGCGCCATACCCTGGGGCGCGGCGGCAGCCATCGCCGGGGCGCTGGTGGCCGCAGCGGTGGACACGGATCTGCTGCGCCGCCCCTTCGGAATTTATCTGCTGCTGGCGGCGGGCATCACCCTGCGGCAGCTGTGGTGCGACCGGAAAGGGTGATTTATGACAACTTTCCGTATAATTCGCCCGCTATATTGCGGATAGGAATCGGATTTTGGCGAGGACGGCGCGGCCGCGCCAACGGGACGTCGTACCCCAAGGGCATTTGTTCCGCTGCGCTCCACTGCAGGACGCCGTCCCCTACAGCTTCCGCACAGATAAAAAGGTGGCAAGGCTTTCGCCTTGCCACCTTTTGTTTATTCCTCTATCACCGGGTAGAGATAGACCTCCACGTCCAGCGTCTGTCCGTCCCGCTGCACTGTCAGGGTGATCGTCTCGCCCACGATGTGCGCGCGGCGCGCCCGCAGCAGATCGTAGTTGCTGTACACAGCCGTACCGTCGGCGGACAGGATCACGTCCCCCCGCTGCAGGCCGGCGGCCTCCGCGCCGAAGTTCTCCGTGACGGAGTCGATCACCGGGCGGTACGTCCCGTCCGGCTGCTGCTCCTCGGCCACATACACACCGATGGAGGGGATGCCGTGGAAGGAGCCGGTGGCCAGAATGTCGTTGATGACCGTCACCGCCCGGCCTGTGGGCACGGCGAAGCCCAGCCCCTCCACGGTGGCGGACTCCGCATCAGCAATGCTGTTGCTCATCTTCATGGTGTTGATGCCGATGACCTGCCCGTACTCGTTGATCAGCGGGCCGCCGGAGTTGCCGTTGTTCAGCGCCGCCGTGGTCTGGAGCATGGTCATGGCCTTGCCGTCCATGGTCACGCGGCGGTCGATGGCGGAGATGATGCCCTGGGTCAGCGTGCCCCGCAGCTCCACGCCCAGCGGGTTGCCGATGGCGTACACGGTGTCGCCCACCCAGCACTCATCGCTGTCGCCCAGCACGGCGGTGGGCAGATCCTCCGCGTCCACCGCCTTCAGCACCGCCAGATCCTCGGCGGAGTCGAAGCCCACCAGCTCCGCCTTGTACTGCCGCGCATCGGCCAGCACCACAAGAACGGACTGTCCGTCAGCGATCACATGGGCGTTGGTGACGATGTAGCCGTCCTCCGTCAGGATAACGCCGGTGCCGATGCTGGCCTTCTCGCCCATCTCGGCCACCACCAGAACGGTGGCCGGGTTCACCGCGGCGTACACCTGCTGGATGGTGAGCTTTTCCTCCGCTGCGTCCTGGCAGTAGAACCGGACGGAGGGGTCGATATCCGCCCGGGGTATGGTGGGGATGTCCCCGCCGAAGATGTCCACGATGCTGCTGGCGTCCTCGCCGCCGTCATAGCCGCCGTCCGACGGCTCGCCGCTTCGCAGGGCGGTCACAACAGCCACGCCCAGCACCGTGCCCACCAGCACCGCCAGCACGATGAGGAATATCCACAATCCCCGGCGGCTGTGGGGCTTTTTCTCCGGCTCGGCCTTGGGTATGGCGGCCGCAGGCATGGGGCGCGGCTGCACATAGCAGTCCTGCACCTCCCGCGCCCTGTCGGGGCGCACATACCAGCTGACCACCTCCTTCGGCTCTGCGGGCGGCTGCACCGGGGGCGCCGCCGGCTCCGTGCCCGGTACCGGCGTCTGTTCTTCTCTGTTTTCGTCCTGCATAGTCGTACCTCTCGCGGCGCTCAGTGCGCCATCTGCATGGTGAATGTAAAGGCGGTGAAGCCGTTTTCGCTGGTAACGGAGATCTGCTCCTTATGCTGCGCCAGAATGGTCTTGACGATGTACAGTCCCAGTCCGTAGCCGTCCTTGTCCTCGCTGCGGGACTTGTCCGACTTGTGGAAGCGCTCGAACAGCAGGGGTATCTCCTCCGCCGGGATGGTGGCGCCCGCGTTGCGGACGGTGACATAGGCCTTCTCGCCGTTGACCGTCAGCCCCAGGTACAGCTGGGAGCCGGGGGTGGCGAACTTGGCGGCGTTTTCCAGCAGGTTGTAGATGACCTGCGTGATGAGATCCCGGTCGCCCTGCACCATCACGGAGTCCTCCGGTATCTCCGCGTCCACATCCAGTCCCCTGTCCGTGATCTTCTTCTCCATGGACAGCAGGGCGATGCGGGCGGATTCGCACAGGTCGAACTCCTCCTTCTTCATCTCCTGGTTCTGGATCTGGGAGATGTCCAGCATCCGGCGCACCAGACGGCTGAGGCGGCGGCTCTCGTCGGAGATGATCTGCAGGTACTGCCGCTCCTTCTCCGGCGGGATGGTGCCGTCCAGAATGCCGTCTGTATACCCGGCGATGGTGGTCATGGGGGTCTTCAGCTCGTGGGACACGTTGGCGATAAAGTCCCGGCGCTGACGCTCCGTCTCCTGCAGGGAGTCCGCCATGGCGTTGAAGGATGCCGCCAGCTCGCTGATCTCGCTGCAGTCCCCCGTCTCCTGCATCCGCACGTCGAAATCGCCGGCGGCGTAGGCGCGGGTGGCCTTGACCATCTCGCTGAGAGGCTGTATCTGCCGCATGGCGGTGACAAAGCTGGTGATGAACGCCAGCACCAGAATGATGGCGCTGGACATGAAGAACAGGGCGATGAACGAGCGCCACATCTGCGTCAGCTCCGCGCTGTTCATCACCGCCAGCACCAGTCCCAGCGTGTTGCCCTCCGCGTCCGTCATGGGCACGCCCACCACGAACTGCCTTTTTTCATACACGCCCACGGTGCTGCGCCCCTCGTACAGCCGGTCGCCGCCCAGCACCGCCCCGGTGATGTCCGCCGGTACGGTGATGGTCTGTCCGGCCAGATCGCCGTCGGTGGTCAGCATCACATTGCCGTCGGTGTCGCAGATCAGGAAGTCCACGTCCGTCATCCGGGAGGCCACCCCCGCCAGCGAGCGCAGAGCGTCCTCCTGATCCCGCTCGGCATCCTCGCCGGCGGTGAAGTAGTCCACGGACAGCTGCGCCACCAGCACGGCGCGGTCGCGCATCTCCTGCCGCTTTTCCGACAGGGTGTAGTTATAGCTCAGGGCGTAAAAGGACACACCCAGCAGCGCCAGCGTCAGCAGCACCATGCCGGCGGTCAGCATGAACTGCCGCCAGTAGAGGCTGCCGGTCACGCGGCGTATCCGTTCCCGTGCGCCGCTCATTTGACCTCGAACTTATAGCCCACGCCCCACACGGTCTTCAGCTCCCACTGGTCGGAGACGTTCTCGATCTTCTCACGCAGGCGCTTGATATGCACGTCCACGGTACGGCTGTCGCCGAAGTAGTCGAAGCCCCACACCTCGTCCAGCAGCTGGTTGCGGGTATACACCCGGTTGGGCGTGGCGGCCAGATGGTACAAAAGCTCCAGTTCCTTGGGCGGGGTGTCCACCTTCTTGCCGTCCACCAGCAGCTCATAGCTGTCCAGATTGATGACCAGCTTGTCGAACACCAGCTTTTTCTTGGTGTCTTCGGGGATCTCGCTGCGGCGCAGCACGGCGTTGATGCGCGCCATCAGCTCCTTCATCTCGAAGGGCTTGACCAGATAGTCGTCGGCGCCCATCTCCAGCCCGGTGATGCGGTCGCCCACGTCGCTCTTGGCGGTGAGCATGATGATGGGGGTCTTGCCCTTCTCCCGGATATGGGCGCACACCGCCCAGCCGTCCATCACGGGCAGCATGATATCCAGCAGCACCATGTCCGGCGCCTGCTTGTCGTATTCCTCCACCGCCTTGCCGCCGTCGTAGGCGCTGCGCACCTCGAAGCCCTCTTTTTCCAGATACATGCGGATCAGGTCGGATATATTGCGGTCGTCCTCGACCACGAGAATGTTGCGTGCCATCTGCGCTTTCCTCCCGGTAGTGTCGTTAGTATCATTCGTATTGTACAACCCGCGGGATATGCTTTTCCTGAACAAACTGTAAATATCCCGTATAGCTGTAGGATTATACCACATTTTCCGGTACTTGTCACGCATTTCCCACCGTGGCGCCCGTATAGTACCACTCCAGTATCTCCTGCCATGTTTTTCCCTCTCTGGCCAGCTGGTTGGCACCGTACTGACTCATGCCCACGCCGTGGCCGTAGCCGGTGACGCGGAAGGTCACGCTCTCGCTGTCCGCTGCCACGGTGAAGCAGGCGGAGCGCAGGCCGAAGATCCGCCGCAGCTCCGTGCCCTCGATGTCCGTGCCTCCCACGGACACCGTCTCCACCCGGCCGGAGCCGTTCTCCGCCGCAGCGCCGAACCACCTGTCCGGCGTGCCGGACAGCTTCAGCTCCGGGTGCGCCGCCAGCAGCTTTTCCTTTACCTCCGCCGCCGTGAAGGTCACGGTGCTGTAATAGTTGGGCACCGTCTCCTCCCCCTCCGGACTGTCCACGCTGACAAGATAGGGCAGATCGCCGCTCCACACGTCCCCGGCGGCGGCTGTGCGCCCGGCGGAGGAGGAGTGGAACACCGCCAGAATGGGTCGGCCATTGTACAGCACCACCTGCCCGTCCGTGTCGCTGACCGCCTGCTCCACCCGTGTATTCCACGGGGCGAAGTCGCCGCCCCACTTCTCCCTGGCCGCCGTCTCGGACAGGTAGGCGCTGCAGCAGGTGTGGTCGGTGCAGAAGTCCGCGTCCGGGTGGGCGTCCTTGCGCCCCGCCGCCAGCTGGTAGTACACATAGCTGCGCTCCGCCGCCGCCTGTGCCCGCAGCGCCTCCATCTCGAAGGCGGCGGGCATCTCGCCCCGCACCACGCCGGTGAGATAGCGTTCCAGCGTCATCTGCTCCGTCGTACCCCCGTCCTGTATGGTCAGCGTCACGTCCCGGTCGTGATGCACCGCAGCCGTCTCCGGCGCGGCAGGCTCCGGCTCTGCCGCCGATCCTCCCGCCGCCAGATACGCCCCGCCGAACAGCAGCACCGTCAGCACCAGCCCCGCCGCCGCATATTTCCGCATACGCCCACCCCCTCTCTCCCATGGTATGCAGAGCCTGTCCCCCGCATACATAAAAACGCCCGCCCGCGCCATACTACCCCAAAACGGTGCGCAGGAGGGCAAACAGGTGACAACGAAGGATTTCCGTGAAAAGACCGCCGCGCTGGACGGTCTGCTGGGCGTGGGGCAGTGCTTCGACATGACGGCGCGCGACCTGACCATCGGCGGACGGGCGGCGCGGCTGTGGGTGGTAAACGGCTACGCGCAGGAGGACATTCTGGAGCGGGTCATCGCCGGGTGGCAATCGCTGCCCCCGCTGGACGAGCTGTCCGACCCGGAGCAGTTCTGCCGCCGGTACGTCTCCGCCTGCGATGCCCAGCCGGTCACAGACCGGCACGACGCCATCATGGGCGTGTTCGCCGGTAAGACGCTGGTGGTCATCGACGGCTTCACCGGCGGGCTGCTGCTGGATGTAAAGCATTTTCCCACCCGCTCCGTGGAGGAGCCGGACACCAGCCGGGTGCTGCGGGGCAGCCACGACGGATTCGTGGAAAACCTGATGCAGAACGCAGCGCTGCTGCGGCGGCGCATCCGCGATCCCCACCTGCGGCTGGAGCGGATCCAACTGCCGGAGCGCTCCGCCACCGATGTGGCGCTGTGCTACATGGAGGGCGAGGCGGATGAGGATCTTCTGCGGGAGCTGCGGGAGAAGCTGGCGCACCTTCAGGCCGGCTCCATCGCCATGAGTCAGGAGTCCATCGTGGAGGCCATCGCGCCACGGCAGTTCTGGAACCCGTTTCCCACGGTAAGGTATACTGAGAGGCCGGACGTAGCCACCGCCTGCATCATGGAGGGGGACGTGGTGATGCTGGTGGACAACTCCCCCGCCGCGCTGCTGCTGCCCACCACGCTGCTGCGGTTCAACGAGGAGATCAACGACTACTACTTTCCGCCCCTGATCGGCACCTATTTGCAGGTCATCCGCACGCTGGTGCTGCTGCTGACCATGTTCATCACGCCCCTGTGGTACCTGCTGGTAAAGAACCCGGACACGCTCCACGAGAGCCTGCACTTCCTGCTGGTGCAGGACGAGTACTACGTCCCGCTGATCATCCAGCTGCTGCTGGTGGAGCTGATCATCGACGTGCTGAAGATCGCGTCCCTGAACACGCCGGACGTGCTCAGCAATTCTTTCAGTATGCTGGGCGCGCTGATACTGGGCGACTTTGCGGTACAGGCGCGGTGGCTGGTGCCGGAGGTGCTGGTGTATATGGCGTTCGTGGCGGTGGCCAACTACGCCCAGCACAGCTATGAGATGGGCTACGCCACCAAGCTGTGCCGCATGGTGCTGCTGGTGCTGATCTGGCTGTGGGACTGGTGGGGCTTCGCCGCCGGGGTGGTGCTGACGCTGGTACTCATCGCCACCACCAAGCCGCTGGTGGGCAAGGGGTATCTCTACCCGCTGATCCCCTTCGACCGGAGAAAGCTCCTGCGCCTGCTGTACCGGCGTCCCATCAACCGGCACAACAGCTGACGGGACGTCGGGGACGCCGTCCCCTACAGGACGGAATGCCATGCCCATCCGTAGGGCGGGGTGCCCTCACCCTGCCGCCAACGCCGTCATTCCGAGCCAGTGACCGCGTCACTGGCGTGGGAATCCGTCTCCCCCCCCCAAAAAAACGGATTGCCGCGGCGCTTCGCGCCTCGCAATGACAGCGCGGCGCTGCCGCGCTGACGGGACATCGGGGACGCCGTCCCCTACAGGGATTTTTTCTCATCACGCATGAAAAAGAACCGCCTGCGGCGGTTCTTTTTCATGCGTGGTATTTAGGCTCGTTGCCCTGATAGATGTCCTGCATCTCCCGGTCGATCTCGCTGATGGCGTCGGAGCACAGGCGCAGCCGCGCCGCGTCCTGCTCCGTGAACTGCCGGTCGGACTTGTACCGCAGCTCGTGCTCCAGACTGGCCCACATGTCCATGGCGATGGTGCGCAGCTGGATCTCCACCGGCAGCACCATGGTACCCTCGCTGATGACGATGGGCACGTTGACGATCAGGTGCAGGCTGCGATAGCCCGTCTCCTTGGGCGCCTTGATGTAATCCACCTCCCGGATGACGGTGTACGACTCGCTGCGGGTCAGCAGCGAGCGCAGGTAGTAGATGTCATCCAGATAGTTGCAGATGACCCGGATCCCGGCCACGTCCTGTATGTGGGCGTAGATGTTGTCAATGTTGACCTCCAGCCCCCGCCGGTGCAGCTTGTCGATAATGCTGTCCAGCGTTTTGATGCGGTACTCGATATGGTGGATGGGCGAGTGGTCATACAGCCGGGCGAACTCCTCGTCCAGTATCTCCATCTGCGTCACGGCCACCTTCAGCGCGCTGCGGTACAGGTGCGTCACCCGCACCATCCCCGCCGCCAGCTCCTGCTCCTCCTGTGTCAGCCGGGTGGTGGTGGGTATGTCCCGCAGGCGGATGGTACCGCTCTTTTCGATCATCATAGGCAGACGCCCTCCTTTCGGCAGTTTCATCTTACTACACAAGTATGACCTGCCTGTGAACAAATTGCCATTTCTTTGACAATTATACCGACACTTTCCGCAAAATGCAAGGGGCGTGTTGTGCAGAAAGCGCAAACAAAAAAGCAGCAGACTGTCAAAAAACCTGCCCGGTTACAAGTATCGGAGGGAAGGATAGTGTGAAAGGGAACCGT
>OCHI01001206.1_pt1 | contig 20386 bp, 17 predicted proteins | sample 1538691 | NCBI WGS metagenome assembly OCHI01 (sample SAMN04571718, study PRJEB22368) | human gut metagenome | biome: human gut; material: stool | host: Homo sapiens | place: Luxembourg | collected 2012-09-21 | reverse complement strand
TCTATGATCTGTATGCGCAAATCAATGGGGTCAACTGGATTAGCAGAGAAATAGAATATAGGGGTTCAAATGGTAACGAACGCACACCGGATGTTTTAGTTGCCGAGGGAAGCTATTGCACCTTCTATGACACAAAGGAAATGGTACCCAACCTAAAGGTGCGTGAATTGAACCGAAACGAGCTTGAAAAAGATATCGAAATATATGCGACTGCGATTTCTAAGGTATATCATCAAATTCAAAACTACTTATCGGGAATGTACGAGCTAAATACGCAATACGACTTACAGCACTTGTTTGGGGTAATTGTAATGCTTGATGACATTGCGCTTTCCCGTTCCAAAATATATAGCAAGGCATTTGAAGTATACTCCGAAAAATATGGAAGTCTGAATGATGATGAGGAAAAGTATATACATAGCCATATTAAGATCATTTCTCTGCGACAGATTGAAACGCTGCTTTTAGAAAACAGCAGTTTTCTTCCATGCCTTATTGAGCAGGCTGCCAACGAAAGTCACTGGGACGATTTGTGGTATTCACGCTCAACAGAGGACAACGGACTTCTTCCTATATACGAAGATTATGTGACTGACATAAAAGGAAGATTTGTTAATTTAATCAAAGCGCAGCAGAAATGATTGAGTTGTACTATCAAGATAAATCTAATAGGCATTTGAACGAGTTGTATTCAGCGCAAGAAAAACGCGGGACGCAGCAGCCATCATCGGCTGCCGCGCCCCGCGTCATCTTTTACTCTGCGTCGGAAAGCGTCATGGTGAACTGCGCTTCCTCAAATGCTGCGTCGGTCATGTTGTGCAGCTTATGGATCGTCTGCTCTGCCAGCGGACGCATATCTGCGTCCATATCCGGCAGCGCGTCGGAAATCGCTGCAATCGTTCTGCGGCGGTCGTACTTGTGGTAAATGCAGATTAGATTTTCTTCCTCAATGGTGAACGAAACATTGCCCATGCTCATACCTCCAAATCATTATCTTTCGACTTTGCCGCTGCCTTTTTGGGTGCAGCGGTCTTTTTTGACTGCCCCTCTTTGAGCTGCGCCCGGACAGAGGGACGCTGCTTGCGCAGCGGAAGATCACGCCGCTCGTCCTTGCTGATAAAAGCGAAAACGCCGTGCCTGTCCTTGACCGAGGAAAGATACAGCGTCTTATACGGAAGCAGCGCAAATAGCCGCTCATGCTCCTTGCTGGATGCGATACGCTCAAACCACGGCGACACTTCTACTACAAAATGCGTTCCGTTGGGGCTGTTGGGCGCTTGCAGGGATTGAAACGCCGCCGAAAGGCGCTGTGCTTCGGCAAGCACCTTTTCGTCGGAGAGCCGCCCGATATGCTCCTTGAAATTGCCGGGTTTCAGCCGTTCACGCTTCCGGCTCTCGTCGCGCAGCAGATCCCGCAGCGCGTCCGGGTCATACGGCACGGCTTCATAGCGCACAAACTTTCCGTACTCACGGTCCGGCGTCGCTTCAAAGCGGTATTCCTTGGGCAGCTCCCGTGAGCCGTTTTCATAGATCAGACGGTTATTGTCTGTCCGTAAGGCGGTCTGGATTGCAAGCTCGGCTTTCGCTGCATAGTCCATCTCATAAATGCTGCCTTTTACCTTGCCGCTCTCCATGCCGGACAGCACCACGGCATAGGCAAGCACACGCTCCTTGGTCTGCTCATGGTAAAAGCGGAACGTATTATGCTCCCGCGTTCCGCGCAGAAATACATCCCGTTCCCGCAGACAATGCGTTCCGTTGGGACGGGAAAACCAAAGATAGACCTTATCCTCGGCATTTTTACTCTTTGCCGCCTGTGTCAGAATTTTCTTGTCAATGTCAAAATCATTCTGAAAGGCTGCTGTGTTCTGCTGCATGATCTGTTGCAGGGATGCCAGCACATCCACATTTTCAAACTTGTTCATAAGTCACTCCATTTCCAAAGCCTGCCGGATGCTCCGTTTGGCTTCCTGTTCCTTTTCTCGCTGCTGCGGCTTGCAGGACTGCGCACGATCCGCTTTGAGCTGTGCGCGGATAGATGGTTTTTTGCCGTCCGGGTCGCGCTGGGGCGTTCTGCCATCCTCGGCCTTGACCGCTGCGGCAAGCGCGGAGAGCGAAATCACCTCGCCGCGCTTTGCCTTTTCTTCCAGCTCGTCCACGGACGGGGTGTTGTTGATCTGTCCGTCAATCATATTGTAGTTCTGTTCGGTGGACAGCTCCGTCGTGCGCATATAGTTTTCCTGCTCCCGCTGATCGGCGGCAATGGCAAAGGCCTGTGTGCCGTTGCCCATGATAAGATACTTGCCGTCATCGGTGCTGTGGTGAAACCCATAGCCTGCGGCTTCCATCTGCTCACGGGTCATATTGGCAACATGAAAGCTGCCACGCGGCGTTGAAACGCGCTCCCCGGTCAGGTGGGCGTCAGGGGCAGCGGATTCCTGCTGCTGGGCGCTGCGCTGCACGTCAATGGGCTTTTCCCCGGAGATAGGCTGAATACAGGAAATGTACCCTGCGGCGTAGTATGCGTTTTTGTTAAGCTGGCGCTGCCATGCGCCGACGCTGGGTGCCCAGCGGAAGCCGTTTGCTTTCAGCTCGTCCCGCGCCGCTTCATCCGGCTTGCCGTCAAAGAACACTTGCAGACGGTTATCCGCTTTGTTTGCTTCCACGCGCCCACCGTCAAATTCCCATCCGGCAAAATTGGTGTCCTCATGCTGCCGCACCTGTTCAATGCGCCCACGGATGCGGCGAATCTCGGCATTGTTGTTGGAGAGCATATAGGCGGGATACGGCCGGCTCTTGTCCAGATGCCAGGACTGCGCCATTTCCTGCTGCAATTTGGTGATCTGCTCCGGCGTCAGACTGGGGCAGCCCTCCAAAGTCTTATTCTTACGGAAATAGGCGTTGACGGCTTTCATGGTTTCCTGCGCCGATTCCAGTTTGACGAGCTTGGCTTCCAGCTTTGCCGCCGCCTGCGGGTCGTCCATGCTGATACCGCCCATGCCTGTGCTGCGGATCTTGTCCAAAATCCCCTGAACATCCTGCCATTCCTGCATATTGCGGTCACGGGCGGCGTTTTGCTTCTCTTTCTTGCGAACGGGGAAATTGCTGCCGCCTGCAACGAGGATTGAGGGAACACGGGCTTCAATGGCATAGTGGTCGTTCAGATTTTCCGCCAGCTTGCGGGCGTAGGTGTCCAGCAGCGCGTCAATTTTCTCATGGTACATGGGATCGACGCGCTCTTTCTGCCGCTGCGCAATCGCCGCTGCCTGATCCACCATCTGCCGATATTCGGCGGTGGCGCTGCCTGCGGCGTAGTCGCGGTAGCTGTTTGCATCGTTGGCACGGCGGGCAGCCCCCTCATTGATGGTATAATACCTGACGGAGGCTTGCTCCGGCGCGGTATCTGCGGGCGGCGCTTCCTCTGGCTGCTCCTGTACGTCGGCAGGCTGCTCCTGCTGCTCGTAGCCATTGGCGGCATATTCCTCCACGGTCATGCCTGCGGCTTCGGCTTCCTGTGCGATCTCACTTTCTACATGGGCTTTGTAGTCCTGAAGCTCTTTATCAAAATCGGAAAGCTGCGGTGGATCGGGCAAGTGATAATCGCCCGCGTTCAGCTTTTCCCGGCAAGCGTCCACATGGGCAAGAACCGCATGAAAATATGCTGTCTGCTCCGGCGTCAGGGCTTCTCCATTTTCCAGCATCTCCGCAGCGGTGCGCTCCTGCTCGGAGAGATTGCAATGCAGCCGCATATACGGTACAAACTCGGTGAGAAGCGTTTCACGCTTGGCCTTGTCCTTTTCCCACGCTTCCGTACCCTCGTTGTGCAGCACAAAGTTTTTCCAGTTTTCGTCCTTGGCGTAGTATTCGTGATAGGCTTGGATATGGTCGACCAGAGCGCCGTCTCCGTCGCCAAAGTCCTGCCGCCCCTCGTAGCTGTCACGTTCCCCGTGGAATGTGCAGTCAATGCGGAATTTGGTTTTATCGTACCAGCCGCCTGTGTAACCGGGCTTCTCACGCTCGGAACGCTTTTCATCGTCCAGCGCCTTAAAAAGTGCGTCGGCGCGGGCAAGCGGGAGCTGTTCACCCTCTTGCAGCTTATCGCTCTCGCTCCAAAGAATCGTCACGACGGGCTGTACCGCAGGATCAAGGGAGGGTGCTTCCTTGCCGGACACTTCCTCTTGGGCATGGAACATGGCAAGCTGTTCGTCGCTGGCATAGGTCAGGTCGTCAAACTCCAAATCGTTCAGCTCGCCTTGGATCAGCGCAGCCAGCGATTCATACTGTCGGCTTTCAATCAGCACATCACCCAAATATTTTTCAATGCGGAAGTCCGTCAGGTTTGCGTATGCCTGAATGGGGATTTCATCATCCGTAACGGTTGTGTGTCCAATGCCGACGGCGGACAGGTCGCTGAAATCTGCATCGGAATGAAATTCTTCGCGGCAGTAATCGTCGATCAGCTTTTTCGCAAGCTCCAATTCAGCGCGCCCCCGTGCGGCGTCGCTCAGATGCAGAGAGTAAAGGTCGGAAGCAGAGGAAAAGCCAACATTGTTGAAAACATAGTCCACATCACTTTCTTTCAGTGCTCCGGCTGCGTAGTAATTCTCCCGCGTGGGTGTCGGGCTTACGCTACCGGATGCAATGTCGTGATTCAAGCCTGTTTCCAAATGCGTGCAGATTTTTCCGTCCACCGCCAGCGTCGCATAGTACCAACCTATGTAACCGCTGCTTTGCTGATCTGCGCCGTCGTTGAACTCCACGTTCAGCAGCGTGTAGGGCTTCAAGCCCTTTTCTCCGGCAATGGCATTGTCCTGAAGCTCGCGTTCTTTGAGGGCGGTATAAGCAGTTTCCTTTGCAACACGGATGATTTCAGGGTTATACCGCACCAACGCGCTATCGACAAGCTCCTGCTGTACCTTTTTGGTTTTGGCTTTTCGCGTCATGTGGTTGCCCAAAAACAGAGAGCTGCCGTTATCAAAGCGAATGGAAATATCACTTGTGCCGCGCCATTTTCCCGTGCAGGGCGAGGTTTCAATCGTGCCGGATGTGCAGCCGAACGCCTGCGTGATCACGCCGATTTTCTCCTGCATGGAAAGCGCTTCATACTGCTTGGCAATTTCAACAGCCTGCTTCTGTAACTCTGTCAGCGGTCGTTCCGCTGGCGGGGCGTCAGCCTGTGCTTCCTGCTCTGCTGTCTGCTCCGGCTGAAAAAACTCCGGCACTTCGGTATAGCCGCCGCGATCCAGATAGTGCGCCGTTTCCTGTTCTCCGCGATGCAGCACAATGACATCGGACATGGAAAGGCTATGCCCGGTAAAATCCGGAGGCCTGTCCATATTGAAGCGAACGAAAATGTCCTCCAGCGTGTCCGTGTCGGACAGCGGTGCGGTATAGACCAGCTCATAATTGTCACGGTCAACCCGCAGCCCGGCGGCCTTTACCTGTTCCAGCGGCTCAAATCGGAGATCCCGCGTTGCGTCGCCGTCTTTGAGCTGATAGATAGAAAAAGTGTTCTCCGGCACATCCTGCGCAGCAGTCTGTTCCTGCTCTGCGGTGTGCTGCGCCTGAAGCTCTGCAAAATGCCCCTCGATTTCAGAAATAAGCTCGCTGGCGGCGGTGCGAATGGTTTCAAGGGATGCTTTCAGCTCCTTAATATCGCGGCCGCTGCTCCACCCGGCGACGTAGCCAAAGGAGTAGTCCGACGTGTCCAGTCCGAAATGCTGGCACACCGTATAGGCGACGCTTTCCGCCTGCGCCTCGCGGGTGCTGCGGTCAGGGCGCTCCGCCTGCTCCGGCGCGTTCAGGTCAATATCGTGCAGCTTGGCATGGGCAATCTCATGGATTGCCGTCTTGATGGTTTGCAGCTCGCTCATGCCGTCGTCAATGGCAATGCGCTTTTCTGCAAGGTCATAATAGCCGTGTGCGCTGCCGTCGATTTTTTCAAGCGTCACGGGAACGGGAGAGGTCAGCTTCAAGGCTCGCCAAAAATCCTCATACTGTTCCACATTGCCAGTGAGTGCGTCCACGGCAATGTCGGGAAGCTCCTTGCCCTCGGTCTGGCTCACATCAAATACCGACACCACCTTGAACGCCGGAATCGTCACCTCCTGCTGCTCCGTGACGGGCTTACCGTCTGCGCCGATCACGGGCTGCCCGGTGTCCGGGTCAGTTTTCGCCACGTCCTTTTTGATTTTATAGGGCGCGGGCGCAAGAATCTTGATGCCCTTTTCGCCGGATTTGACATGGCGTTCAAATTCGTCGCGCCACTTTCCATAGCCTGCAACAAGGGATGCGTCCGGCTTCTGCATGACGATCAGCAGCGTATTGTTCAGGCTGTAATTGTGGAAGCGGGACATGGCTTTCAGGTAATCCCGATACCTCTCACTTTCAAAAACCTCCTGTACGCCCTGTTCCAAATGCTCGGTGATCTCCTTGATTCTGCCCTGTGTGTCGGTGGCGTTCAGCACCAGCGGACGCACGGGGATTGGCTCGACAGGCAGCGCCGCGCCCTGCGGCAGCTCGTCCATATCCCGCTGGGGGCTGGGCTGCGCAGTCAGACGATATTCCTGCGGCACTTGGTTGGCTTTGTACCACTCCGCATAATCGTTGCCGTTATTGTAGACATAGCCATAATCGGTAAAAATGCCGCGATCCTCTTTGACCGCTTCGCGCCCATAGCTCTTGTAATCAAAGAACCTCTTGGCAGCGTCCGGCAATTCCAGCTCGTCCAGATCGTCAATGAGGTAATGCCCGTAATCGTCGGAATTGTGTACGGTTGGATAAAGCCAGTAGCAGTCCAGATTGTGCGTCAGGTTGATTAAGTCCGCCGCGCTTGCCGCATGGTCGCCGCACAGCACAGCAGCGGCAAACTTGTCGCGTTCCTCGTCGCTGCGCTGGGTGAGCAGCACGGCAAGATAGTTCAAATCGTCCAGACTTTCGCCGGGCTGCAAGGCTTCGCTCCACCCGTCCAAAGAGGATTGATAGGCAGATACCTGATACTGTTCCGTGTCGCTCCCGTCTACGCCCAGCCGTTCAAAAACAGCTTTCATCGTTTCGGCGTCGGTGGGCAGCGATACCCATTCCGCAACAGGCGTTTCCTCGGTATGCCGTGCGGTGTTGATAAGATATACTTCCAAAAGGTGTTCGTCCACGTCTGCGCTCCTTTCTGACATAAGGGTTTGGGACTATCCCAACAAGCAATCGCCGCCCGGTCTGTGCCGGACGGCGATTTTCGGGAGTTGTAGCCACACTCCCTATGCTTGCTGCGTTACTGAATCGTTCTTTTATCTCCGTAAAATGCGTTCTGTCACGCTTTCAAAGCCGTTTTCCGTAGTTTCCATAGGAATACCCTGCATACTCCAAAAGCGCATCTGGAAAGCCGCTTGCCGCAAGGCTTTTGAAACGCCTAAACCGTGACACACCGCGCTTTTGCCCGCTGGCGGCGCTTGCGCTCGGCTGCATTACGCCGGGCAGCATAGGGCGCACAGCGGTCACAGTATTTGGCACGGTTGCTGCGGGTGGGAAAGGGCTTGCCGCACAGCTCGCATTTCTTTCGGGTGTCCGCCGTGGCTGCAAGATCTGCGCACAGCTCCCGGTCTGCGGGCAGCACCGCTTCCCGGAAGTATCGGCAGAGCAGCGAATAGCTGATGGCCTGCACACAGACGCACGGCTCGCCGTCGTCCAGCAGCAGACAGCACCCGCGCACATTGTTGGCGCAATGGCAGCGGGTCAGCTTTTTCACTCTGCGATGCTGCGCGTCATTCAGCCGGATCATTTTCTCTGTTCGATACGGTAATTCACATATTTTTCTCCCGTATCACACAGCAGCACCGTCCCGTCATAGGTCTTGCCCGTGCGCTCGGAGTACAGCCCCTTGACTTTCGCCTTGCCGTCCTTTAGGAGTGCGGCGGCGATTTTCTTGGAAAAGACGGTTCTCCGGCTTTCAAAGAACTTGTCATTCTTCCACATGACAAAGCGGCAGGAGCGGTCAGAGCAGTAGAAATTCTTCTTGCCCTCATAGACAGGGCTTTTGCAGCGTGGGCAGATGCCGACTGCTTCCTTTTCCGGTGCGAACAGCTTTTTACCGTCCTCGGTGATGTGGGAATACTGCTTCACCAGCTCCCGCGTCATATCCTCGATTCCCTGCATGAAGCTCTGCGGGTCGTCGCTGCCCTTGGCGATCTCCGTCAGGCGGGTTTCCCATTCAGCGGTGAGCAGCGGCGATTTCAGCATATCCGGCAGGATGACAGCGAGATTGATGCCATCCTTGGTCGGCACAAGACTTTTGCCCTTACGCTCGACAAATCCGGCAGAGAGCAGCTTTTCAATCATCGCTGCCCGCGTTGCCGGAGTTCCCAGACCTTGCCGCTCTGCATCCTCCGGCATATCCTCCTTGCCCGCGTTCTCCATTGCGGACAGAAGCGAATCCTCGGTGTAGGGCTTGGGCGGCGTGGTATAATGCTCGGAAACAGAAGCCGTGACCGTTTCAAAAATCTGCCCCTCGGCAAGCTCCGACAGCGCCGCATCCTCTGCGCCGTCCTCCTCCGGCTTTGCTTTGAGCGCAGCGCGGAAACGAGCGTCAATGTCTTTCCAGCCTGCCGTCAGAATCGTTTTGCCCTTGGCGGTGAATTGCTTGCCGCCGCAATCAAAAACCGCCGTAACGGTTTCATACTCCTGCGGCGCGGCAACGGCACACAGCAGCTTGCAGCAGACAAGGGACATCAGCTTCTTTTCACTCTCCGGCAGTCCGTCAAAGCCGTTGCCTGCAAAGGCCACCGTGGGGATAATCGCGTGGTGGTCGGAAACCTTGGCGCTGTTGATGACACGCCCGATCTCCGGCGTAAGCTCCGCGCCCTGCATAAAGGGAAGCACAGGCAGCAGCGCCGCAACAAGGTCGGTTGCCGTCTGCGCCATATCCTCGGTGAGATAATTGCTGTCGGTACGGGGATAGGTCAGAAAACGCTTTTCATACAGGCTTTGCGCATAGTCAAGGGTCTGCTTGGCGGTAAAGCCATAAACGCGGTTGGCTTCCCGCTGCAACAAGGTAAGGTCAAAGAGCTTCGGCGGCAGCGCGGTTTTCTTCTCCTTTTTGAGAGAAACGCAAACGGCCTGCGACGCTTCGCAAGCCGTTTTCAGCGCATCCGCAGCGGAAGCGTCGGAAATACGTTCGCTTTCCGCGTCCACGCCGCCGCAGCCGATATGCACGATGTGGTATTTCTCCTTGTGGAACATCGTAATTTTTCCGTCGCGCTCCACCAGCAGATTCAGCGTAGGTGACAGCACCCGTCCCACATTCAGGGTCTTGTGGTACAGCACGGAGAAAAGCCGCGTCGCATTGATGCCTACAAGCCAGTCTGCCCGCGCACGGCACAGCGCCGATTGATACAGCGCGTCGTATTCCGTTCCGGCTCTGCGTCCTGCAAAGCCCTCGCGGATGGCGCTGTCCTCCATTGAGGAAATCCAAAGGCGGGAAAAGGGCTTCGTGCATCCGGCCTGTTCGTAGACAAAGCGGAAAATCAGCTCACCCTCGCGCCCGGCGTCGCAGCCGTTCACCACCTCGGAAACGTCGCTGCGGTGCAGCAGTTCTTTCAGAACGGCAAGCTGCTTTTCCTTGCCGGGAGTAGGGGCATATTTCCATGCCTGCGGCAGAATGGGAAGATCCTCATAGCGCCACTTTTTGTATCGCTCGTCATAGCTGCCCGCGTCTGCCATGCTGATAAGATGCCCAATGCACCACGACACCAGCAGTCCGTCGCCGGAAAGATACCCGTCTTTTTGCTCCGCAGCGCCCAGCGCAAGGGCAACGGTCTTTGCCACAGAGGGCTTTTCACAAATAATCAAAACACTCATTCTTCATTCTCCTGTTTATCGGGATCGCTGGCGCTGTCCGCGTCCTCATCATCCCCGTATTCTTCGGCTTCGTCATCCTCGTCAAAATCGAACTCGTCCAGCTCGTCGCCGCCCTTGACGCTGGATTTCGGCTTGCGCAGCTTGAAGTACCACAGCGCACCGCCGCCACCCGCAGCAAGGATCAGCACAAGGATCAGGATGCCGCCCACATTGTTGTTCTTCTCCGGCGTCGGCTCGTCTGGCTGTTCTGTTTCCTCCGGCGTTGCTTCCTTTCCGGCGCAATTCGTCATATCCGTTTTGCAGAGGGCGCAGTTCGTATTGACCTTGCCAGCGGTGCATTTTTCGGTGCAGGAGCAGACAATGGGCGTATTCTGGCTGTCGTCCTCCAGCAGCGCCATCAGGTCGGCTTCGTCCACGGGATTTAAGAAATATGTCTGATAGCGTTCTTCTTCCTCGTCCAGCAGCTTATCGTAGTCAATGACGATATACAGCGTATGCCCATTTCGGGTTTCCACGGTGATAAATTGCTTATTGGTGTGTTTATCGTAGAGAATATCGCGGGTCGCGGCGATGCCGTCCTCGGTGAACGGAGTGCCGGGGGCAATCGTGTTGTCCTCCGGCTGCGTTTCCTCCTGCCACGTTTCAGGCGGCAGCTCGTCATCGTAGTAGTCGCCGCCGTCCGCATACGCGATGGTGGCAAAGGCCGTCATGCACAGCACCGCGCAGAGCAGCGCGGCGAATACAGAGCGAAAATGCTTATTCCTCGTCATCGGTCATGTCCTCCTGTTCGTGATAGGCGGTTTCCACGGGCGGCGCGTCATTTGCGCCGCCGCGCAGGAAATTCATCAGCTCGTCGCGGCTCATGCACATAGAGCGGACAAGATTGACGATTTCAAAGTTCTCCTGCTCGGTGCGCTGGGCTTCCAGCTCTTTCAGCCTGTTTTGGTACTCGGTGATTTTGCCGCGGGTCTTTTCAATCTCACGGTCAATGCGGTCAATTTTGCTCATAGCCATAGGTTAGCAGCTCCTTTCATTCAACCGCTTTTCGTAGCGGTATTTCATTTGTGCCGGATAGAGCGGCTGGGCTGCCTGTCCATGCCTTGCCGCCCGCAAGTCCGGCGTTCGTCCAGCCTGCGGCGCGTAAGCTCGCGCCGCTTTCGGTGTCTAAGGTGTAGGTAATGATTTTGCGGTAGCCCATCGCCCGCGCAGCCCGTGCCGCTGCCGCATAGAGGATGCTGCAAGCGTTCTTCGTGCCATCGCTGCACAGGCGGTTGACCTCCAGCGTAAAGCCGTCGTCCAAATAGCGGCTCACAGGCCGTCCCACAATGGCAACGGCACAAAGCCGCCCATTTTCAGAACAGCCAATGGAAAACTTGTGTCCGGCGACGGGCTTGTGGTGGCGGTGATGCTGCCGCACAAACTCGTTCGCCTGCGCAAGAGAAACCGGGATCAGCGTCAGCATAGCCGACCTCCTTAGTTGTACGGCGGTCTGGCGTAGGCGTAGAAATGCGCCTGCCAATAGCTGCTGTTCAGGTTGGAATAGGAGATCGGATCTCCGCAATGGATCATCATGGAATTGCCGACGTAGATTCCCACATGGCTAACGCCCGGTGTATCGTATGTTCCGACGAAAAACACAAGGTCGCCCGGCTGCGGGCTGGAAACAGGGGTGGAAATGTTGTAAAGCCCTTGTGCGCCCAGCCTGCCCGTATTGCACACGCCGCTGTTTGTCAGCACCCAACTCACGAAGCCGGAGCAGTCAAAGGAGGTGGACGGGCTGCTGCCGCCCCACACATAGGGGTACCCCAAATACTTTTCTGCTTCTGTGATAACGGCGGCAAAGGTTTCGTCCTCCATTGCAGAGGGCGGGATCTCATATTCCTCCGGGCGGTTCGTGATGTACTTGGGGATATACTCGCTATCTCCGAACAGCTCCGGCTTGTTGCCCAGCACCGACATATACAGCGCATACTTGGACAGCGTTTCTTCGTCCATGATATAGACAGGGATATGCGAGAGATCGAAGTTTTCCAGCTCAACAGTGCAGATGTAATAGTTATACGGAACTTCTACCTCGTACTCATTGCCCTCGCTGTCTGTCCGGGTAACGGTGCGGTAGCGCACCTCGGTTACGACGGTTTCTGTGAGAATGTATTGCTTCTCAAATAGCATTTGCAGCGTCCCTTGTACCTCGCTTGCTGTCCATGCGCCGTCATGCAGCGCAGAGAGGATAGATGCCAGGACATAGGGATCGTGCTTGATCTCGTCAAGGTCATAGTGGTATTCGTCGTAATCGTGGGTACGTTCATAGGTGTCGAGATATTCTTGCAGCTCGGCTTCCAGCGCACAGTAGGCGGCTTCGGCGGCAAGAATGTCCGCGTCCTCCGACTGATAGCTGGATGCCGCCACACCGCCGCCAGCCGCGCCCACCAGCGCAGAGCAGGATTGCAGCCCGCCGATCAGCATGACAATCAGCAGAAAACCAGCCAGAACGACCAGCACACCTTTCCAATGGTGGGCAACGAACTCCGCTGCTTCCTTTGCCTTTTCTGCCGCTTTTTTCGCTGCCGTCGCTGTGGCATTCAGAACTCTTACGCTGTGGCTTCTGCGGTTTTTTCGGCGCTTTTGGCGGTTGCCTGAGCGGTGCTGCCCGCAGTCTTTGCCGTTCTTGCAGCCTTGGCATACTCACGCTTTAGACGCTGCTTCTGGAAAAAGCGGTTGAGCGGATTGCCGGAGAGCATTTCAGGGTTATCATGCAGCGCCTTTTGGTAGAGATATTCTGCATTGGCATTTACGGCTTTGCGCTCGGCCTTTTCCGCAGCGCGGTAGGGTTTCAGCTTGCGGTGACGGCGCTCCCAGCGAATTGCACCGCCTGCGCCATGCTCGGCAAGTTCTTCGGCTTTATGCCCACTTTCCACGCCGACGTTTTCATGCTCGACCTCATGGATTTTTCCGTGCGCCTGTACTGCGACCTCCCGCAGCGGACGACCTAACGGATTCGGTTTCAGCTTGGGCGGGGACTTATCCACGGTATCAAAGCGCAGCTTGGCCTTGGCTGTGCCGCTGGCTTCATCAAAGACACGCTCCTTGCGCAGCACCCGTTTCTTGGGGATCGCTGCCTGCGCCGCAACCAGCTTGTCGGCGGCCTTTTCCGCACGGTGGATATGCTGGTGCAGCTCCGGCGCGGCGCGTTCTTCCTCGGAAAACTGCAAACGGGATGCAGAATACCGCTGCTGCGCCGCGTCGCGGGACATCCGCGCTGTCTGCCGCGCCTTGTGCGCGTCATGCTCTGCGGCCGCACGGTCGAAGATCTTTTCTGCTGTACCACCCGGCGCAGCGGAAGTCGGAATGTCCTGCGGGATATGGGAAACGGGGCTGCCGCCCTGCGGCTGGAACGGCTCGGCGCTTGGCTGCTGCGGTTTTGGCTGTTCCTTTTCCAGCTCTTTTTGCTCCTGCGGGCGGAACTGCCGCCCATGCTTTGGGGCATCCTCTGCCGGGTTCATAGGTGCGTCGCGTTTTCCCATCTGGACGGGCTGCCCATCCGGGGAAAGCTGTTTTTCCGCGTCACGCTCGGAAATATGGATTTCTTCACCCGTGATCTGATTGTCCAGCACCGCGCCATCGCGGGTCATGCGCTGGGTGAGCTTATCGCGGGGCTTAAATTCTTTCAATGGGTATCACCTCCGATCCGTTCCCGTGCAAGGGAACAAAACTCCGTGTTCAGTTCAATGCCGATGTAATGCCTGCCGTGCCGCTTCGCCGCAAGCCCCGTCGTACCGCTGCCCATAAACGGGTCAAGGACAATACCGCCCTTGGGACAGCCCGCCAGAATACAGGTTTCCGCCAGCAAGGGCGGATAGGCGGCAAAATGCCCGCCCTTGTAAGGCACGGTGTTGATAAACCACACATCGCGCTTTGCCCGGACGGGCGAGATCATGTCATCGGTGATGCTGCCTTTTTCCCTCGGCTTATTGATATTCTGCGTCTGCGGCTGTCCCGGCACGGGAGCGGAGTATTTGCCCACGCCGCGCCCCGCTTTTTTGCGCAGGGCGGTCGTGGGGGCAATGGGTTCGGCAATGGCAAGCCAGTCATAGAAATAACGCCTGCTCTTGGTGAGCATAAAAATATGCTCATGGCTGCGGGTGCAGCGGTCTTTGGTACTCTCCGGCATGGGGTTTCCCTTTGCCCAGATCACGTCATTGCGCAGATACCAGCCATCGGCGCGGAGCGCAAATGCCAGCATCCACGGAATCCCGATCATGTCCTTTTGCTTGCAGCCCCGCACCGCTTGACAGAGAGAAATGTTCTGCCCGTTGCGCCCCTGCGGATATTTGGGGTCACGGGTATCACCTTTGCTGCCTGTGCCGCAATAGCTGTCCGCGATATTTACCCACAAGGTCCCATCCGGGCGCAGCACCCGGCGCACCTCGCGGAATACCGCTGTCAGCCGCGAAATATATTCCTCCGGCGTGGCTTCCCGTCCGATCTGCGCGTCCATGCCGTAATCCCGCAGCCCGTAGTAGGGCGGCGAGGTCACACAGCAATGAACGCTGCTCTCCGGCAGGGCTTTCAGCATATTCAAGCTGTCGCCGCAGAGAATGGTATCAAGCTCCATCGTCATACGCCGTTCACCTCGCTCGGCTTGGTGGACATGATGCGGTAAAGCTCGGTGTCCCGTGGGAACTTATCTGCAAAGGGCAGAATCACATTTTCAAAGAACAGAAGTCCTTCGCCGGGTGGGGAGTTGGTAACGAACTTTAGCTGCTCCGGCGAGATATTCAGACGTTCAGCAAGGATTTTGCGGTCGCCCGCCGCTTGGTTGAGCATACAGATAAAGTCTGAATTTTCCAGAATATTTTCAATTTCCGGGCTGGACAGCAGATCCTTGACGTTCTGCGTCGCGCCTGTTGGCACACCGCCCCATTTCCTGAATCGCTTCCAGATCTCCGCGCTGTATGCTGCGGTTTGCGGCTCTTTCAGTAACAAGTGAAATTCGTCTGCGTAGTACCACGTCGATACACCTGCGTTGCGGTTACGGGTGACACGATTCCAAACCTGATCCTGAATCACCAGCATCCCCGGCTTTTTCAGGTTCTTCGGCAGCTCCTTGATGTCAAAGCAGACAAAGCGGTTGTCAATGTCTACCGTTGTTCGGTTGTTGAAGAAATTGAGCGATCCCGATACATACAGGTCAAGCGCCTGTGCCACACGGTCGGCTTCCGGCAAATGCTGCGCTGTCAGCGCGGCGTGGAGGTCGGAGAGGATCGGCATATTCTCCGGGCGCGGGTCTGCAAAGTAGGGCTGATAGATACGCTGCACAGCACGGTCGATCACGGTGCGCTCAATGGCTTCCAGCCCCGTTTTGCCGCCCATAATCAGCTCACAGAGGGACAGCACAAAATCGGATTTGAGCGCCAGCGGGTTTTCGTCCTCGGAATAGTTCAGGTTGATGTCCAGAGGATTCAGGTAGTCGTGGCTGGTGGGCGAGAGCTTGATGATCTGCCCATGCAGCAGCTTTACCAGCGGCGCATATTCGCCCTCCGGGTCACATACCAGCACATGATCGTGGGTTTTCAGCAGCACACCGATCATTTCCCGCTTGCAGGAGAATGACTTGCCGCCGCCCGGTGTGCCGAATACAAGGCCGTTGGGCGAACGCGCATTTTTGCGGTCAAGCATAATCATGTTGCCGGACTTGGCGTTCAACCCGTAATAGAGGGAATCGCCGCCTTGAAATAGCTCCTGCGTCACAAAGGGAACGATGATCGCCACAGCCGAGGTCGTCATACCCCGCGTGATATGGATTTGATTTTCCCCCAGCGGCAGCGAGGACACAAGACCGCGCTCCTGCTGGAAGTCCAGCCGCGTCAGGGTGCAGTTGTGCTTTTGCGCTACGCCTGCTGTACGGAATACCTCGTTTTCCAGCTTGCGTTTGGTATCTCCGTAGTTCAGAACAAGAAACGTCAGCAGAAAATACCGCTCGTTGCGGCTTTGGAGATCTTGCAGCAGCTTTTTCGCCGCACCACCGTAGGTGGCAAGGTCGGACGGCAGAATATCCATATCGTAGCCGTCCCGGACAGCCTTTTTCTGCTCCTGAATCTTCATAGCATCAAGGTCTGTGATTTTCCGCTTCACCATTTTTACGGCTTCTGTCTGCTCCAATGCCTGAATATGGACATTGACGACAAGGCTACTGTCCGTATCAAGAAAATCGGTCAGTATGCGGTCGGTCAGCTCCGGCGTAATGATCTGCAAAAAACTTGCAGCGCAGAGCTTGCCGCCCATCTGGAACATACGGCTATTCTTGAACGCAAAGGAGGACGGCGCGATAAAGTCCTTGGTGGAAAGCCCGCCAGCGGCAAGCCACTTCCAGTCAAAGTTGAAGCGTTCTCCATCCGGGTGCATGATGCCGTGCAGCACCTCTAAACGCTCCTTGCCGTCCAGCACACGGGACACCGCACCCATGATTTTGAAGTAGCCCTGAATATCCAGCGAGATACGCGACAGCCTTGCCCGTGCCGCCTTGAGGTTATCGGCTTCAATGGTATAGGTAATGTATTTGGTTTTCACGCTGCCGTTGTTGCCGCGGGCAAGCTGCCGCTTGAGAATGTCCGTCTGCTCCTGCCGTATCGGATCTAAACCGTCATTGCAGGGCGGCATTTCAAAGCTCCGAGCAAGCTGCTCCCGATCGGACTTACGGTTGGGATAGGTGAACTGCACATGGATGGAAGAATCCAAATAGTTATACAGATCGCAGAGATATTCAAAAATAGCCGTCTGATCGTCAGGCTGCGCAAGCAAATAGTTGATGTCAAAAAACTCAATGCTCTGCGAATAGCGCCTGTTTCCGAGATAGCAGATGCCGTCCGGGTACATGATCTGATAGGGTATCGTGTCCTGCGCGGTATGGGGCTTGCCGTCACCGCGATATTTACGAATGACGGCTTCAATCTGTTTTCTTTCGGCGCGGGTGAGCTTGGGCTTGTCCGCCATGCTTTTTGCTTCCGTGCTGTCTGCTCTTTTCGACAATCGCCTTTACCTCCTGTTCCATTTGATATTGACACACAAGGGCGTCGTATGCGTTGACGGTCTGATAGGGGCGCTCCTTGGGGCGCAGAAAGCAGCTTTCTATGATTTGCCGCCCCACCACTTCAAGGGGCTGCCCGTTCTTCTCATACACCCCAAACAGAAAACCGGGGAGCATGACAACGATCATCACCATTGCCGCAGCCGTCGTCCCGATGCCGCCTTTGAGCAAAAAGAAAAGCGGCACTCCCATGAGCGCCGCCAGCCCAAAACAAATAAGCTGCCGCTTTGTTAAATTGAAAAGCACCTTGGATTTGATTTTCGTCAAATCCTTTGGCACGTTCACATAGGCCATGCGCTAACTCCTTTCCGCAAGTGTAATATCGCTTGCAATTTCATTGCCCCATGCGTCCCAGCCCGGCGTTTTCTGCCGGGCGAACAGCTCCACGCGGGGCAGATCGCCCATGAGCGCAAGAATCTTGTCCCGCGCTTCATCCGGCTTTTTACTATGCTGCTCAATGGGGCTGATAATAAACTGATGTACGCCTGCCGACTGCCGTTTGGGTTTGCCCTTGGTCGCCAGCAGACAGATTTCCGCATTGCTGCGTGTCCAGTAGCCCATGCCGTAAAACCATGACGGACTTTTTCGGTTGCGTTTGAGCCAGACGAACGCCACGGTTTTATACCGAAAGCCCCATGCGCGGATCAGCCGCAGGGCTTCGGGAAGCTGCGGAAAGGTTGCCCAAAGGAACAGGGCGCAGTCTTTCGCCGCCAGCTCCGGCACGGGCAGGGCGCAAAGCTCGTCAATGCTCATGGTGGGATAGTGATTTTCTGCCGCGCCCTGCACCTTTCTCTGCTCATAGCGCCACGGCGGGTCTGCGTAAATGATGTTGTACGTTCCGATAGGCAAGCTCTCCGTCAATGAGCGCTGAACACGGCCTTTGCCATACTGCCCGTTTTGAACAGGCAGAAGCACAGCAGCACCGTATAGCCCATTGCCAGCCAGATCGCGCCGGACACGTCGCCCGTCGCGGAAATGCTCTGGATCAAGACCGAGTAGATGCCCACGACCACCATAATCAAGAACGCCTGAAAGCCCAGCGCCAGCAGAGATTTCAGATAATTTTGCCCGACATTGCGCCATTCTCCGTTTGTCATGGTAGCAAGCGGGATTGGTCCCAACGAGGTCACAAGATATATTTCAATCATTCTCCCGTAGACCACCAGCATAATACAGATGGAAAGAATGTTCATGGTCAGCCCGACAAACAGGGATTGAAACCACAGTCCAATCAGTCCGCCAAGGCTCATAGCTTCCAGCGACGTTTGCAGATCACCCACAAGGGAATCTATGTCAATGCTGGTATTGCCGATTATCACGCCTGCGCTCTGATTGACGACCTGCTGCGCCGCGTCAAAAACACCCATGACAATATTCCAAGTGTTCGTGACGATTAGGACAGCCGCATAGGTTTTGAACACCCATTTGAAGAACATAAAGGTGTCAATGTCGTGCAGATTGTTTTTCTCTGTCACCATCTGGATCAGCTCGTAGGTCATTACAAATGCGAGAATTGCACCCGCAATCGGGATAATGACGGATTCGGACAGATTGCGGATCATATTGAAAATGCCGGAGTTCCAGCCCTGCGGCGTCGCTCCAACATCAGCGGCAATTTCACCCACCTTTGTATTCATCGTATCGAACAGTCCCGACAGGTTGCCGATGATTCCGTCGATCAGAACGCCCTTAAACCATTCCTCCAGCCAATCAATAATCAAAAGGCAGCACCTCCTTTCCCGCGCCGCCCCCGGTTAGGGGACGGCGCGGCGGTGTATTTCAGAATCGGTTAGCTGAACAGGCCGGAGAGCAGCGGGACAAGAACGCCGCCAATCAGGGCAACGCCGCCGCCCGCCATGAGCTGTTTCATGCCCTGGCTTTTAGCGCCGGGGTTGTCCGAGCCATAGCCCTCCAAGAGGTTAATCACACCCCAAATGCCAAGGCCTGCGCCGAGCGCGATCACGAGGGTCTGCAAAACACCAACTGCGCTATTGAAAAATGCCATATTCGTACCTCCATAAAATCATGTTGAATTGTTGTGTGTAGGAAAATCGTAGCCGTTTTCTCCGACTGCGGCATCGGAAGTATCGCTGTTCTGAGCGAAGTGCTGCTCTGTCCATTCGTACAGGGCGAGTGCATACAGCCTGTCATGCGACATCATAAGGCGATAGGCTACATCCTGCGAAACCGCTTCAATGTCAATATCTGTGTAGGGAACACCGCGCCTGTCACAATCCTGCATCTGCTCCCAAAGGGCAAGACCGCAGAGGATGTTGCAGCCAATCTTTTCCCACTTGCGCATACATTCCATAAATGCCTGATAATTCGAGAGTTCTATAAACAGCTCCTTTTGCCGCGTTATTCTGCGACGGTAAAATCAGCGTCCTCGTCGGACAACTCAATCTCATAGAGGTCAAACGGTTCCTCCGGCGCAATCACCGCCGAGGGATGTTTCTTCTTTTTTCGCTGCACCCGAATGTAGCGTTCTACATCAAAGGTGTTCTTCTTGTCGGCGTCGGACAGGTACTTATAGCGCGGGTGCTTGGTGATGTCGTACTTCTTGGAGAAGAACGGGCGCACACCGCGTAGCTGCAAGATACACATTCCGCCGTCCATCGTTGCGATTTCGTCCTGCGTCATCAGCTCCTTTCCTAATTTTTGATAATTTAAGCCGTGGGAGATTTCCTTGCCCCGATTCTCTGAGGTATTGAAACTGTCGATGGTTTCCTTGCCCAATATCTCCGAGATTTCTTTCAGGGTCGTTTTCTCCTTTCCGCCTAAAAACAGCATGGTGTCGCAGTTGCCGACAATCGTATCGGCGTTATCCCGATAGATTGCTTTGAGCTGGCTTTGCGACTGCAAAATAATAGAAGCCGATATTTCACGGCTTCGGATGGTGGCAATTAACTTGTCAAACTGTGGGATTTGTCCAATGTTGGCAAATTCGTCGAGGATAAACCTCACATGAACAGGTAGCCGCCCGCCGTACACGTCGTCGGCCTTATCGCACAGCAGATTTGTGAGCTGGGATTGCAGAATGGCAATGACAAAGTTAAAGGTTGAATCGGTGTCGCTCATAATGAGGAACAGCGCCGTTTTCTTATCTCCAATGGTATCAAGCTCCATTTCGTCATACGCCATCAGGTCGCGCAGCTCCTTGATGTCAAAGGGTGCAAGCCTTGCTCCGCAGGAAATCAGTATGCTCTTGGCGGTTTTTCCAGAGACGAAAAGTCAAGGACTTTTTCATCAAATTCAAAAAGCAGTCACATTTTGCGGACTTCCTCACGGAGCAGACGCTTGATTTTGTCCTCCATCGTCTCTTTTGCGGTCTGGCTGAAATGCACACGGACGATATAGGTTGTCTTTCCGATCTGCTTTCTGACAGTCGGGCAAGGGGCGGTGTTGGTTGCGGTATTGTTCATTCAAAATCCTCCTGTAAATGAAAAATGT
>OCHI01001205.1_pt1 | contig 20404 bp, 20 predicted proteins | sample 1538691 | NCBI WGS metagenome assembly OCHI01 (sample SAMN04571718, study PRJEB22368) | human gut metagenome | biome: human gut; material: stool | host: Homo sapiens | place: Luxembourg | collected 2012-09-21 | reverse complement strand
TTAAGTGAAATTTTTTTCAATAAACTGTTTTACAAAATAAAAAAATAATATATAATTTATAAATATTAAAAGGGATAATGAATGAAAAAGGAGATTTTTATGTCATATATAGAATTTAATAATGTAACCAAGCAATATAAGATGGGAGAAGTAACAATAAATGCTTTAAATAATACAAACTTCGAAATTGAAAAAGGAGAACTAGTAGTTATTGTTGGGCCAAGTGGAGCTGGAAAGACAACTACATTAAATATTTTAGGAGGAATGGATACAGCTACTTCAGGTAAAGTGTTAGTAGATAATAAGGAAATAACTAGGCTAACAAATAAACAATTAATAACATATAGAAGAAACGATATTGGATTTGTGTTTCAATTTTACAATTTAGTTCAAAATTTAACCGCAAAAGAAAATGTTGAACTAGCAACACAACTATGTCCAGATGCATTAAACGTAGATGAAATATTAAATAAAGTAGGATTGGAAAACAGAAAAGATAACTTTCCATCACAATTATCTGGAGGAGAACAACAAAGAGTTGCAATAGCAAGGGCAATAGCTAAAAATCCAAAACTTTTATTATGTGACGAGCCAACAGGAGCATTAGATTACAAAACAGGTAAAAGCATATTAAAATTGTTACAGAACATGGCTAGAAAAGAAAATATGACAGTTATAATAATCACTCACAATGGAGCAATTGCGCCAATGGCAGACAAAGTAATACATTTTAAAAATGGAACTGCTGAGAAAATTATAATAAATGAAAACCCTGAATCAATTGATAATATCGAATGGTAAGAGAGGAAAATAATAATGAAAAAATCATTGTTAAAAAATAATATAAAAGAAATAAGTAAAACGAGAAGAAGGTTTATATCAATTTTAATAATGGCATTTTTAGGAGTAGGTTTTTATGCAGGCTTAAATGCAACTAGTCCAGATATGTTGGAAAGTTTAGATAGCTATGCTGATAATAGCAATATGTATGACATTCAAGTAATATCTACACTTGGACTTACAGATGATGATATAAATGCAATAAAACAAATAGATGGAATAGATAAGGCATACGGGATTCAAACGAAAGAGGCGCTATCAAAAACTGAAGGAAAAGAAAAGGTTTGTAAGATTATAGAGTATAACGAAAACATAAACAAACCCAATGTATCAGAAGGTAGAATACCAGAAACATCTAATGAGTGTTTATTGGATTCTAGGTATACAATAGAAGAAGATGTAAATAGCTTAATTGGAAAAAAGATAATTTTAGAAAATGATGATACGAACGAGGACGGAAGTAAAGTTTTAACCCAAACTGAATTTACAATTGTAGGAATTGCAGAAACACCTATATATATTTCAAATGAACGTGGGAATACATCAATTGGAAACGGAAGTATAAGCTATTATATTTATACAAAAGATGATGTAATAAATTTAGATTATTATACAGAAATTTGTGCTACTGTAAAAAATGCCAAACAATATGTAACAAACAGCGATGAATATTTAAATACAGTTAATCCAGTAAAAGAAAAAGTCGAAGAGATAAAAGCTGAAAGAGAACAAGCACGATATCAAGGATTAATTGATAAGGCAAATAAAAAACTTGATGATGCACAAGCTGAGTATGATTCCAAAAAAGCAGAAGTAGATAGTCAATTACAAGATGCTGAAACTCAAATAAATAATGCTAAAACAGAATTGAATAATTCAGAGATAAAATTACAAAATTCTGAAAAGGAAATTCAAAGACAAGAAGCAAATGCAAATAGTCAATTTAAAAATGCAGAAACACAAATAAAAAATGCCGAAACTCAACTATCAGAAAAGCAAACCGAATTAACACAGAGCCAAGATACTTTAGCAGAAAAGAAAGCAGAAGCGGAAGCCGGAATTTCTCGAATAGAAGAAAACATAGCTCAAACACAAGTGAATTTAGAAGTACTACAAAAGCAAAAACAAGATGCAATATCATCAGGTATAACAGACACAACACAAATTGACGCACTAATATATCAAGCAACAGTAGCAATTGATAATTTAAATGCAAAAAAAGCAGAGATTCAATCAGAAATAACTTCAGCAGAAAGCCAAATAGTAGATGGAGAAAAACAACTAAATTCTGCTAAAAGCGAATTGCAAGCAAATAAAAATAAATTAAAGGCAAACAAAAGCTATTCTCAAAAACAATTAGCTTTATCGAAAGCAAAAATAGCATCAGGAAAAGAACAACTTGAAAAAGGTAAAACAGAATTAGCAGAAAAGGAAAGTGAGTTCGAAACAAGCAAAGCAGAAGCGGAAGAAAAATTAAACAACGCACAAAAGGATATAAATGACGCAAGAGATAAAGTCGGAAAAATTGAAAAAGCAACGTGGTATATTCAAGAAAGAACAGACAATTTAGGCTATTCAAATATTTTTGATGCAATAAAAACAATGTCAAATATATCAAAGCTTTTTCCAATAATATTTTACTTAGTGGCAGTATTAATAAGCTTAACATCAATGACAAGAATGATTGAAGAAGAAAGAATAGAAATTGGAACATTAAAATCGTTAGGATATACAGACCATCAAATAATAATTAAATTTATATTATATGCATTTTTAGCATGCATAATAGGTGGCATACTTGGAATGAGTCTAGGTTTTTATTTACTTCCAAGTATAGTATGGTCATTATATTCAACAATGTACACAATACCAGATTTTCACTTAAACTATCAATTAGGAATAGGCCTAGCAGGAACATTTATAGCATTTGCGTGCATAGGAGGAGCTACAATACTTGTAGCACATTCTGAATTAAAAGAAACACCAGCAGCACTTATGAGACCTAAAGCGCCTAAAAACGGTAAAAAGATATTCTTAGAAAAAATAACATTCATATGGAGAAGACTAAACTTTTCTAAAAAAGTTACAATGAGAAATATTTTTAGATACAAGAAAAGAGCAATAATGACAATTGTCGGAATTGCAGGATGTACAGGACTTATGCTTACGGGATTTGGAATAAGAGATTCAATAATTGACATTCCAAATTCTCAATTCAAAGGAATATTTCAATATGATTCATCAGTAACATTATCCAATACAGATAATATTAGCTCAATAGAAAACTATATGAATGAAAACAAAAAAGTCGAAGCATATTCAGAAATATGTGCCAATACAGGAAAGTTAAAAGCATCTTCAAGAAATTATGATGCCACAATATTTGTACCAAATTCAGTTGAAGAATTTGAAAAAGTATGCAATTTGAAAGATTACAAAACCGAAGAAAAACTAACTTTAAATAATGACGGAATAATAATTACAGACAAAGTGGCAGAATTTATAAATGCTAAAGTCGGTGACGAAGTAACACTAATAGATGGAGATAACATTGAATATCATTTGAAAGTATCAGGAATAGCACAAAACTATGTTTCAAATTACGTCTATATGACCAAAGATTTCTACAATGCAAATGTAAAAACATTTAATGTAAACATGATATTACTAAAGGCAGTTCAAAACACAACTGATGATGAACTAAATAAAATTTCGGAAGAATTACTAAACATAAATGGAGTTGCATCAGTTTCAATCATTTCATCACTAATGTCTTCAATAACAGATATGTTAGGAACATTAAACTATGTTGTATTAATATTAGTAATAGCATCAGCATTACTTGATTTTGTTGTATTGTATAACTTAGCAAACATTAATATAGGTGAAAGACAAAGAGAAATAGCAACATTAAAAGTTTTAGGATTTTATGACAAAGAGGTTGATAATTACATAAACAAAGAAAACCTGATTTTTACAATAGTAGGAATCCTATTAGGACTTGTATTTGGATATTTCTTAACTGACGGAGTTGTAGCAAGTGTAGAAATTGATAAATTGAAATTTATAAGGCAAGTAGCACCAATTAGTTATTTATACTCAGCAGTAATTACAGCCATCTTCTCAGTTATAGTAAACAAAGTAATACATTTTGTATTAAAGAAAATAGATATGATAGAAAGTTTAAAAAGTGTAGAATAATGAAAATAATAATTGATTCAAGGATGAGAAAAATTGAAAAAGAATATTTATCACAGTATGGTGATTTGATAGAATTACCATACCAATCATCTGTGTATGAGGAAATTTCTTCACACCCAGATATATTATTTTGCAAAATAAATAATCAAATATTTCAAGCACCAAATTTGAAATTAGAAAATAAATTAGAAACTAGACAGGGAGAAAATCCGGTAGGAGCACAGTATCCAGAAGATATTAAATATAACATATGTCAAATTGGCAAAAGAGTAATACATAATTTTAAATATACAGATCCAGCAGTAGCAGAATACATAGACAGAACAGGCCTACAAAAAATAGATATAAAGCAAGGTTATTCAAAATGCAGTATATCTGTTACATCAGAAAACTCATGTATAACATCTGATGAAGGAATATGTGAAACATTAAAAAGAGAAAATATAGATGTATTATTGCTAGACAACACCAATATAAGACTACTAGATAAAAATGGATTACAAACGAAAATGAACGGCTTTATAGGCGGTGCAACAGCAATTATAGAAGATAAATTTATTCTATTTGGAGATAGTAATAAAATATCAGATAAAGAGAGTTTAATAGAACATTTAAACAACCATAATCTAAAATTAGTAGACTTTAAAAATCTCGAAATAATAGACTACGGAAGTATAATAGTCCAATAAATGCCAAAAACATTGATTTTTAGCCTAAAATAGTGTATAATAAAAAAAGCATAAGATTAAAAAATTATCAGTAGTAAAGAAAAACAATAAAGAACAGGAGGAGAAAATATGACATTAGGAGAAATAATTGTTGTACTTTTGAAAGTCGGTTTTATATTATTGTTAGTACCGCTTGCGGTAATTGCACTACGACTTATTTGGAAATTGAGTACCATACTGATAATCGTAGGGCTTGTAATCCTCGCAATCGACATTGCAGTTCACGGAACCGTGGAGCAAATGTCCGATGGCGCAGGAACGTTAGCGATTCTATTATGCTTAGGAATCGTTGCAAAAGCCTTCATATTCTTTATGAGGGAATGAAATAATTTTAGCCTACGTTAACCTGTCCAAGTTGTATCTCTAATTTTATTAGGAGGTAGTAGTATGTTAGGATTCTGTGTTATCTTAGTTGTACTCGCACTGATTTTTAAAGTTTATGAACTTGCTTTTCTTATGCTGGTGTACATCGCAGCCCAGTTTGTTGGCAAAGCAATATACGACAGATTTTTAAGCAAGTAAAATACAAATGTTGGACAAAAGAAAAACACAGGAGTGGGAAACCACCCCTGTGTTTTCTTTGTTTAATTTGGCATATAAAAATACATATTGAAATTTTTTCACACCTTGCTGTCGCATTCCTCGGAATTTGAAAATAAAAATTTATCAATTTTATTTTCAAAGCGGGAAGAATGCCTCAAACGAACTCACTTCGTTCGTTTGGTCCTTGCGCGGTGATTCAAAAATTTTCAATATGTATTTTTATAAGTAAGTTAAAAGAACCAAAAACATTGACAAATCAACCATAACGATATAAAATGATTATGTTACTTATCACCAAGTTGATACATTATATAGGAGGTAATAGTTATGAAACTAAATAGCGATGCAGCAAATTTGTTTTTAGCTTCAAAAGCAGTAGCCGAGCGGAATGGATTTGGATATGTCCCAGAAATAATTGGACTCGGAACATTGGCACTAATGAAAGACAGCCCATTACATCGTTACTTTTTAAAACAGGGAATGGAACATATGGCAATTGTAGAAAGAGTAACGGAAATGTACCAGAAATATTTTCCATATGAGGAAGATAGAGTACAGCAGTACATGGAAATTGTTAACGAAGCACAGGAAGCAACAATGTCAGATCCCGAAAAGCCAGACTTTGTTATCCTTACCGGAGAAGAGTGTAAAAAATTCGAAGGTTTATTTGTTACCATCAATTTGTACGTAGATGGCGGCAGAAAGGAACAAATCAATATAACAAAGGAAATGTATAGCATTTTGACGATGGCGGTTAATATAGCTGAGAATATGTACAAAGCTAAGCTTTTAACCAATCACTATATGCTTGCAGCCTTTGCTGAGAGTATGCCGGATGAATACATGGAACTCTTAACAAGTTGCTTAGGAGTAGATGCAATTCTTCCAGATACAGCTCTTGAAAAACCGGGACTTGATGCTATAAGAAGAAAGCAGTTACTCCCAAAAAATCTGGAAAGCTTCTTAACAGTTATGAACGATAAGTATTCTCCAGATGAAGAGTACTGCAAGATTCTTGGAAGGGATCGGGAAACAGAAACATTGATCAAGATCCTTTCAAAAGCAACCAAGAGAAACGCAGTATTGGTAGGACATCCAGGCGTAGGAAAGACGGCTATTGTCGAGAAATTCGTTTGGAGTATTGTAAAGGGTATTTGTCATGACAGATTCAAAGATGCTATTGTCTTATCTTTGGATGTGACATCAATCATCGCGGGTACAAAGTATCGTGGAATGGCAGAAGAAAGGTTCCAGGAGATGATTAAATTCCTTGAAACACATCCAAACTGCATTCTGTTTATCGATGAAATCCACACTGTACTGGGAGCTGGTGCTTGCAAAGATGGAGAGTTGGATTTGGCCAATTCACTGAAGCCAATATTGGCACGTGGAGACACACAGGTGATTGGAGCTACAACTTTCGATGAGTACGAAAAATATTTTTCGAAAGATGGTGCTCTCAAGCGAAGATTTGAAAAAATTGTCGTTAAAGAGCCAAAATCTAATGAGTTGTATGATATGATTAAAAACCAGATATTAAGTCTGGAAGAATTCCATCATACAACAATCAGCAAAGAACTGGTTGACTTTACAATCTTGAATGCATCATGTTTCAACTTTGAGACAAAGAACCCAGACAGAACACTCGACTTACTTGACAGAGCAATGGCTGGAGCTGAGCTCAAAGACAAGAAAGAAGTAGATAGAGAAGATATCTTAGAAAACTTTGAAATTAGAAGAAAGCAGTTCGAAAGAATGCCAGATAAGAAAAAAAGAGCAACAGCTTATCACGAAGCTGGACACTACATTGTTCAGAGATTTTCTCCTGAACTCTGGTTCTTAAAAACATTGGCTGTATCAATCATGCCAGCAGAGGATTACTTAGGAGTAAATGTTTTTGAAGAAGACGAGTATGCAACACCATCTGCTAACAGAGATTACTACATCCAGACGATTGCAAAATTACTTGGAGGTAGAAGAGCAGAAAAGCTGTATACTAAAGAGCTTTCATCAGGAGCAAATTCAGATCTGACAAAAGCTACACGTCTTGCTAAAGACATGATCACAAGATATGGCCTTGATGAAAACTTCACAGAGGACAGAGTATATCTTCGTGAGAGCGAGAACCCTATGTACACAGAGAATATCATCGAGAAAATCAGCAAAGAGATGGATGACATTCTTATCGAGGCCAGAAATTATGCTGATAAAGTGTTGGCAGAACACAGTGCAGAGCTTGAAAAACTGGTTGATGAACTCATGAAGAAAGGAATTCTTTCTCAGGTTGAATTGGAAAGAATCTTCGCTGATTCAGAAGTATCCGATATTCTTTCAGAAGAAGGCATCACAGAATCTGCAGAAATCGTAACAAAATAGTAACTATAAAATATCTCAAAAGGGGCGCTACTAATGTGGCGCCCTTTTTCATATATTAATTTATGTAAAAAAATTTTTAATAACATTACTTAAAATATTGACATTATATAAACATACCATTATAATAATTCATATATATGTTATCAAGAGTGGACGAGAGAATCGGCTTTATAACTCCACAGCAACCTATTTAAGTTAGGTGCTAAAACCGACGAAGTTACAAAAATGTACTTTGGATGATGATTTAAAGAGAAATTAAAAACCTTTGTACATAAAAATGTACAAAGGTTTTTAATTATATATTAAACTCAAAAAGAATAGTATATTTAATTTTCAAGTAACGCGCAGTTTGAAAGTTTTTCTCTAACCTACTAAACGAAATTAAGTAGGTGTGAAAATATTTTAGTAAGGAACGAAAAAATTAAATATAATATTCATAACGAGTAAAAATAATTGAAACATATATAACTTTATTATATGAAAGGACGAATTAAAATGAAAAAACTATTTACATCAGAAAGTGTAACAGAAGGGCACCCAGACAAACTATGCGACTACATCTCAGATAGTATACTAGATAGCTATTTAGAAAAGGATGAAAATGCAAGAGTCGCATGCGAAACAGTTGCAGGAAAAGGAGAAATTTATATAACAGGAGAAATATCATCAACAGCAGATATTGATATTGAAAAAGTAGTAAGAAACACCATAAAAGAAGTAGGATACGAAAATAGCAAATACGATATAGACTATAAAACATGCACAATCCGAATCAATATCTCTAAACAATCACCAGATATAGCACAAGGAGTAGATAAATCATTAGAAGACAGAGAAGGCGAAAACATAGAATCAGAAGGAGCAGGAGACCAAGGATTAATGTTTGGTTATGCATGCGATGAAACAGGAGAACTAATGCCACTACCAATTTCATTAGCACATAAACTAGCAAGAAAACTAACAGAAGTAAGAAAAAATAAAGTTATTGACTACTTAAGACCAGACGGAAAAGTTCAAGTAACAGTAGAATATGAAAATGAAGAGCCAGTCAGAGTTGACACAATTGTAGTATCAAGTCAACACTTACCAGAAATAGAATTAGAAACATTAAAAAAAGATATAATGGAAAAAGTTATAAAAACAACAATACCTGAAAATTTATTAGATAAAAAAACAAAGTATTTCATAAACCCAACAGGACGATTCGTAATAGGTGGTCCACTTGGAGATAGCGGACTAACTGGAAGAAAAATAATTGTTGACACATATGGCGGTGCAGCAAGACATGGCGGAGGAGCTTTTTCGGGAAAAGATGCTACAAAAGTTGATAGATCCGCATCATATATGGCAAGATGCATTGCAAAAAATATTGTTGCAAACGGTTATGCAAAAAGATGCGAAATTCAACTTGCTTATAGCATAGGAGTAGCTAAACCAGTATCAATATATGTAAATACTTATGGAACGTATACAATACCTGAAGAAGAAATTATAAAGAAAATAGAAAATAACTTCGATTTAACACCAACAGGAATTATAAACTATTTAGGTTTAAAAAAGCCAATTTACAGAAAAACAACTAATTATGGACACTTTGGAAAAAAAGACTTACCTTGGGAATTTGTAACGAAAATGTAATAAAAATGTAAAAAATATATAAAGTACTTGAAAATAAGGAAAAAAGGTGATATACTACTCATTACCAAAATCTTTTTAGGAGGTATAGACATTATGACAGGAAAACAGCACATGACAACGGAGCAGATGGACCATTTTTTGCGGCATATAAAAATGCACGCAGAGGAACTTCGGAACGGAACGTTCTGCAAGGACGCAACTTATTTGGACAAGTTGCGTGAAGCACAGGACATGGCACTCGAAATTTCTCATGAACTTTTTCATATTATGAGAACTAAAGGTTTCGAAAAATATGAAGGTGATGGATTTATGTTCTACACCAAACTTCCGGAGAACCTCGAACAGCATGAGTTCCGCGATTTCGATTACGAGTCATTCCGCTTGGGGTGTAAAATCAAGAGGGCAACTGATATGATTTTGTGCGATGAAAAGGATCTGGAACTTGAGGAGAACGAAGTTGCAAAAGAACTGGAAATTCTCGGAAATGCCATCCAGGACGCAGGAGTCTTGCTCAAGTTGCTTGAAAATCACTTCGTTGCAGCGTAGAAATAAGTTTTAGGTACCAACCGGCTGGGATAATTGAACCAGCCGGTTCTTTTTATGCAAGAATAAAAGCGGAATATTTATAACGTTTGCACCGATTATAACATTTTTAAGTCAGCATCTTTGTTCGCGCGTGAAATTTGCTTTTAAAATTTCTGAACATTGTTTTTATATAATAGGAAGTTTGGAGAATTTCACTATTATATAAAAATATTTTGTGAACATACTATCATAAAAAATATATAGAAATGATTTTAAAAACTTATAACAAAAATAATATAAAAGTTACCAAAGTGTCACGGAAAAAATGGTAAAAACACTTAAAAAAATATAATAGTATTAGTACAATAAAATAGAAATTAATATTTGAAAGGAAGAAAAATGGAACAAGAGAAAAAGAAAAAAAGTAAATTCACAATTGCAATATATGTGTTAGTACTTATTGTAATCATTGCAGTAGTAGGAGGGGTGATTGTAAAAAATAATATGGAAAACGATAATTCAAATGAAAGTTCAAGCTCAGGAAAAAGATTTGCAAATAACAAAAACGAAAAGAAAGAGCCTGAAGTAAAAATAGTAAAAAATGAAGCAAAAGATGTAGAATTCGAAGATTTTGATAATGGTCTTGTATCAATGAAAATTCCAAAAGGATGGAAAGTAGATACAATAGGAGATTATATTCACTATACATTAAAAGTATATAATCCAGAAAATCCAACATATCAATTTTTCTTAAATATGAAAACAGAAGGATATAACAAATCACAAGATGCTAAAAACTTTTATCAAAGATATTATCCAAATCAAATTTTCGCTCAGAATCCAGTAATAGAAGAAGAAACAACAGAAGAATTTTATAAAATATTTAATGAATTAGGACCATTAAACAACACAGCTAGTTTCACATTTCCAACACTAAATAATTTTACTATAATTGAAAATCTAGGCTCAGTAGCGACCGGAGGAGATCTTCTAAGAGCATCATTTACAGATGAAAATGGAAAAGAAGGAGAAGGAATCTTTATGGCATATGTATATGATGCAGGTTCATATTATATGAGCGAAAACATTATATCTGGCAAGCAAATAGACACATATCCTTTAAATGTTTATAATACAATATTTATAACAGCACCAAAAGATGAACTTATAGATTGGGAAGACACTTTAAATCAAATATCTTCATCACTACAATTTTCAGACACATTCATAAGTCAATATAACAGTCAACAAGATGCAGTAATGACAACATTCCAAAATATAAGGAACATAGGAAATCAAACATCAGATATGATAATGTCAGCTTGGGAATCAAGAAGTGCAGCTTATGATAGAATGAGTCAAAAACAAAGCGATGCAACACTTGGATATGAAAGAGTATATGACACAGAAAATGGAGAAATTTATAAAGCATATAACGGATTTACAGATGATTATACAGGTGAAAGATACAAATCAATATCAGATGACATGTATACAAAACCGACAGACGGTTATATAGAGAAATAATATCAAAAAGGAGATAATAAACTTAAAAATTTATTGTCTCTTTTTTGCAAAATTATTGTATAAAAATTTTCAATGTGCTAATATATTAGCAGATTAAGGGATGGTAAAATGAAAAAAGGCGATTTAGAGTTAATAGACTATGCAATTTATTATGCAACAAAAGCACATACAGGTCAAAGAAGAAAAAGTGATAAAGAAGTTGACATGATATTTCATCCTTTCACAGTTGGAATGATTTTACAAAGAGCAGGTGTAAGTACAGAATGTGTCATAGCAGGACTTTTACATGACGTTATTGAAGATACAAGATATTCATTAGAAGATATTAAAAATGAGTTCGGCAGTGATGTAGCTAAATTTGTTGATGAAGTATCAGAAGATAAATCATTACCATGGAAAGAAAGAAAAATTGAAGCAATAGATAAAATAAAAACAGCAAGTTTAGAAGGAAAACTAGTAGAATGTGCTGATAAGATTAACAATTTAGAAACATTATATAATCAATATCAAGAACAAGGCGAAAGTATATGGAAAAGTTTTAATAAGCCAAAAGAAGAACAAAAGTGGTACTATACAAAGATGTATGAAGCTGTACTAATGAATACAAATGAAAAAGAAGCTTTATTTGAAAGGTATAAAAAAATATTAGAAAAACTTTTTTAGGAGGAAGAAAAAATGGGAGAAGTACTTGAAAGAATTACAGAACAAGCAAATAAGATAACGGATAATTTGAAGTATATTCAGGAGAACATTTCAAAAAGAGAAGGACCAATTTTTGTTGAGCTAATTGGAACTGCAAAAAGCGGGAAAACAACATTATTAAATAGTATAACAGAACTACTTACAAGGCATGAAGTACCAGTACAAAAAAGAGCAGAAACAGCTGAGTATAATCCAATTACAAATAAAGATCTTGAAGAATATAATATATGGATGTACAGTGAACTAATGAGAAACTTAAGTGAAGATATGAGTGATCCAACACCTAGAGTAGTTATTTACGATAGAGGAATGTTAGATAGACTTCCTTGGATTTTTCAGTAAATGAGGGCTCAATTCCAGCGAGAGATGCATTTTTACTAAAACAATTACTTAGCAGTGAATTCATGAAAAGATATAAGCCACTAGCATATGGATTTGTTACTTCACCAGAGCTAAGTGTATTTAGAAAAGGAAAAGAAGGACGATTAGTTAATAGAAAAAATGTTGGATTATTTAATCAATTTATGGAAGCGGAAAAAGAAAATATAGCAGAAGGAGCACGGAAAATATACAACTATTGAAACCGATCCATATCAAGGAAACATAAGACAATTTATTATGGACGTTGCCGAAACAATGACAGATGATGTAAGAGAAAACATACAACTTGATGTTCAAAAAGAAAAGAAACCAATTAGTCAAGAAGATGAATATGTAATTTAAATTAGGAGAAAAAATGAATAATAAAAAAAGATGCAGATGGTGTAATATGCAAAATCCACTATACATAAAATATCATGACGAAGAATGGTGCAAACAAAATTTTGATGAAAAATATTTATTTGAAATGTTAATACTAGAATCATTTCAAGCAGGTCTGTCATGGGAATGTGTATTAAACAAAAGAAAAGCATTTGAAGAAGCATACGACAATTTCAACATAGATAAAATCTCCCATTATGATGAAGCAAAAATACAAGAGCTATTATCAAATGAAAAAATAATTAGAAATAAGTTCAAGATAAATGCAAGTATAAACAATGCTCAAATATTTAAGAAGATTCAAGGTGAATATGGTTCATTTCACGATTATTTAATCACATTTACAAATAATAAAACATTTTATGAAATTGATCAAACGACATCAGAACTATCTGACAATATATCAAAAGATTTGAAGAAAAAAGGAATGAAATTTGTAGGATCTACAATAATCTATTCATATTTGCAAGCAATAGGAGTAATATATTCGCACGATAAAGAGTGTTTTTTATATAAAGAAAATAATTTTTAAACAAAATATTAAACAGAGGAAATGTTAATAAAATCAAGTATTTCCTCTGTTTTTTACTATAGATAAGGTGTTTATAATTCAGAAATTTGTGCAATAACAAAAATCTAATATAAAAAAGTTGCCAAATTGTCATGGAAAAGTTGGTAAAAAATAAGATAAATAAAAAATATATGATAAAATAAATGTAATCCAAAGTACAAGACAACTTAGAGTTAGAAAAATAGAAAACTACCCATAAAAGACATAGCTTACATTGCTATGTCTTTATTTTATATTATTTCTATAAATCAACTCCAATCTTTATGAGGATTATAACAAAGCAAATGATAAAATAAGACTTATAAGAATTAATAAAGATTATCAAATGCCAATGTTAGATATATGAAATAAAACAGTTTCATTTGATGAAAATGCAAATAAGGTGATAGAATATTGGGAGGAGTAAAAAGATATGATAATAAATTCAGGATGTAGAACAGATATACCAGCGTTTTATTCAAAGTGGTTAATGAATAGAATAAGAGAAGGGTTTGTATTGGTGAGAAATCCATATTATCCTAATCAAGTAACAAAATATAGTTTGTCGCCCAATGTGGTGGATTGTTTAGCTTTTTGCACTAAGAATCCAGAGCCTATGATTAAATATTTGGATGAATTGGATGTATATAGGCAATATTGGTTTGTAACAATTACTCCATACGGAAAAGATATAGAACCTGTTGTACCTGATAAAGAAAAAGTAATAGAAAGTTTTAAGAAATTATCAAAGCATGTAGGTATGAATTCTATTGGATGGAGATATGATCCTATTTTTATAAATGATGAATTTGATGTTGAAAAACATATAGAATGTTTTAGTAAAATGGCGCAAAGCTTAAAAGGGTATACTAACAATTGTACAATTAGTTTTTTAGATTTATATGAAAAGGTAAAAAGAAATGCACCTGATTTGCGAACTCTTACTCAAGATGAACAAATACGAATTGCAAAGGCGTTTGCAAAAATAGGTAAGGAAAATAATATGACAATTCATAGTTGTTGTGAGAAGACATTTTTATCAGAGTATGGTTTGAAATGTAATGGATGTATGAGTCAAGAAATTGTAGAAAGATCAATTGGTTGTACACTGGAGCCACCAAAAAGAAAGAATATAAGGCAAGAGTGTAATTGCCTTATGGGGAATGATATAGGTACTTATAATACTTGTGGACATTTATGCAGGTATTGTTATGCGAATGCTAATAAGAAATTGGTTATTGAAAATATGAAAAAGCATAATGCGAATTCACCATTTTTGATTGGGGATGTAGAAGCGGGAGATAAGATAACAGAAGCTAAGCAAAAAAGTTGGATAGTGAGTGAGAATGAGCAACTTAGTTTTATTTAGAATAAAGATGAATTAATAGTAAAATATTAGTTCGTTAGATGTAGTGTTACAATAGATGTGAAACAAAAATAATATAGAAAAGAAGTCATAGAAATGATAATGAAAGATTTTATAGTTGGATTACATTTTATAGCATAGAAGATTTAAGAAAACAAGGAGCAGCATATTTAAAAAGATCTAACAGAATACCGATGGCTGTTTTAGGATATTTGACACCAAAAGAAAAAAGAGCAGAATTAATGTGTGCATAAAATAAAAAAACAAATTCAATATATTACAAGAATAATATATTAATTTGTTTCACATCATTGACTAACATACAAAAAAATCTGTCTTTTCTAATATTGACTTTGACATTTTTATGCAAACATGATAGAATTATAAGCACGAAAAATTACATAAAGGGATTTTTCTAATGAAAACCTGAACAAAAGAGAAAATATTATTTACACTTAAACCTTAGCTTAAAGAGAGGAGAATATTTATGAGAGACAGATTTGAATTAGCACGGACACTAATAGACGCATTAAGACGAAGATTTGAAATCTTACAGCACATGGCTCCTGTAGATTGCTTTGTACCAGAAGAAAAAATAATTTTTTCCAAATGGTTTGGATCAGAGCAGACATCTATAACATTTTATCGTCCGTTTTTCATGTCAGATTGTATGGCTGGTTGCAAACTGATTGAAATTGCCAAATTTGATTCAGAAGGTCGGAACTACTTCGAAGTACAGATTGGAGAAAAAGGAGTAATTTACAATTATACATATGGCATGGTTCCAAAAATCGCTATTGTTGCCAAAAAGAATTTTCATGAGATAAATCTGTATACCTATTTGACAGCTTTTAAATTTCTTGAAGAAATGAAAGATATGGACGTATTTAACATCTTTAGCGTACTTGCACACATATTTAAGGATTTTGAGATTTCCTTAAAAGACGTTGTACAGATAAAAATTCCAGGATATTTCAATTTTTCAGAGAAAGGAATAGAAAACTATACGGAAAAATATCAAAACTTTAATCTTCATTGGTTTAGTGGAAATGCTGAATACATTTCCATACCATATAGTCTTCATAAGAAAGCAAACGAAGATATAGTTTCCTTTACGGTATCAGGAGAAATTGATAGCTTGAAGAAATATGTACCTGCGAAGATTATCGAGGAATGTCTCATTGAAATCGAACTGCTAAACGCATTTGTAGATGAATTCAATCAGTTATATTCAAAAGGTGAATACCGGAGATGCAGAAAACTTATCGAAAACAGAGTGATAAATAATATGAATTGAATATTGATGGATGGAGCCGTGCTACAAAAAGCACGGCTTTAGTCATTTCTATAGGTCATAAATAATATCATTATGCTTAATATTAATGAGCAAAAAGTTACATAAAAATACTAAAAAACTTGTCATTATATAGATAAAATTATAAAAAAGTTGTAGAATAAAAACATAGAGATAACAATTTAAAATAAAAGGAGAAAAAATGAAAACAACAAAAATTTCAAAAATACTTTTAATAATAGCAATAATTTTAGCTATAGTAACAATAGGGATGTTCTTCTATAAAAATTCGTGTTACCAGGAATATCGCAGATATGGAAACAATCACTCATCGGATGATATGAAACTAAAAAATCGTCAAATTACTCAAAGTGAATACGAAAATTTCCAAGAAAAACAATCAGACCTTCACCAAAAAGAACGTACAGCGGCCACAATTTCCTACATATCAGCAGGAGGAGCAATTGTAGCTTTAGTTGGCGGAATCAGTATGAAAATAATAGAGAAAAAGAAAAATAATAATCAATTATAATAAAAGAAATAAATCTTTCTTGTTAGACAAAAAGTTTAACGAGAAGGATTTATTTTTCGTTCATTAAAAAATATTATATAATTAATAAAAAATTGTAACAAAGCTATAACAAAGTACACTAAATAAGTGAAAGGAGGAAACGTTATGCAGGATATAAATTTGATATATGAGAAATACAGTGAAATTGTTTACAAATACATATTCTGCTTAACTGGAGATAAAGATACAGCAGAAGAAATCGTTCAAGAAACTTTTTTAGTAGCAGTAAAAGACATAAAAAAATTTAGAGGAGACTGTAAAATATCTACCTGGTTATGTCAAATCAGTAAATATATATGGTACAAAAAAGCCAGAAAAGAAAAGAGAAGAAAAGAAATACCTCTAGAACCATTACAAAACGAACTCTTCATAGAAGAATCAATAGAAGAGAATTTTTACGATAAAGAAAAAAAGAAGCAACTATTCAAAAAAATACAAGACTTCGATGAAGAAACAAAAAATGTAATGTATTTGCGAATATTAGGTGAGTTCGAGTACAAAGAAATTGCTGAAATTATGAACAAAACACCAAACTGGGCACGTGTTGTATTTTTCCGTGGTAAGCAAAAATTAAAGGAGGAATTGAAAGATGAAAAATGAATGTGACATCGTAAAAGATTTATTATTTAGCTATAACGACAATATTTTAAGTAATACATCTAAGGAATTTGTAGAAAATCATTTAAAAGAATGTGATGAATGTAAGAAAGCTCTAGAACAAATACAAGAAGACAGTGATGAAAAAAATCCAAAGAAAGAACTAGACTTTTTAAGAAAAATCAGGCATAAAATATGCAGAAAAAATACCATAATAGCAGTTGTTTTAGTATGTTTAATAGCCTTCATAATATTTAACATACAAGCATATAAAAATTACCAAGAAGTATCTTCAACAATACAAATATATTTAGAAGATGGGATATCAGACCAAGAATTAGAAAATATAAAAAACAAAATAACTGAAAAAGATAGCAATGCTCAAATTGAATACATTTCTAAACAACAAGAATTAGAAAAAATTAAAAGCAAAATGAAAGATAACCAAAATGTGCTAGATGAATACAATGAGGAAAACAATCCTCTACCAGCTTCATTTGAAATAAAAACTAACGCAGACATAAAAAACATCGTCGACAGCATACAAGAAATGCCAGGAATAGCACAAATAGTTACATATATCAATGCAAATCCATATGAATTATACTTACAGAATAAATAAAAACATTTACTTTCTTTAACTTTTCTTATAAAATGAAAAAAACGTTAAAGAAGAAATATCTGATGTTTTATACTATACTTTAATGATAGCCAATACTTATGATATAGATTTAGAAAAATGTTTTAGAGAAAAAGAAGAACTAAATTATAATAGATATGGACACACATTAAAAATAGATGACATAAAGGAAAGTGAAGAATAGACTTAAGTTGAGAAACTACATTTTTTCTGATATAAATAGCACAAGGAGTGAAGAAATGATATATTTAAAAAGATTCGAATTACTAGATAAAGAAGATTGGAGTGGATATCCTTTTCACATATTCTTAGAAAAGCAATTTTTCAACATAGAATTCGAGCCAGTTACAATTTTCTATGGAGACAATGGTTCAGGAAAATCAACTTTGCTTAATATCATAACGGAAACGATTAATAAAGAAAAGCAAATGATTAAAAGAAAAAAGCTATTAGTTAAATCAGAATATTTTGATACATACATAGAAAAATGCAAATATTACTTAGAAAATACTATTCCAATGGAAAGCAAAATTATATTAAGTGAAGACATTTTTGAAAATATTTTATCCAAGCGAATAGAAAATCAGAAAAAGAACGAAGAAAGAAAAAAACTAGAAATGCAATATATGCAATACAAGTACAATCCAGTTAATTATTCTTCTTTAGAAGATTTAAGCATTTCAGTTGAAACAAGAAATAAAACACAAAACAAATTTATAAAAAGCAGAATAGAAGAGAACTCCAAAGAATTTTCTAATGGACAAACATCATTAGAATTTTTTGACAAGGAGTTAAAAGAAAATGGCCTATATTTATTAGACGAACCAGAAAACAGCTTGTCACCAAAGTTTCAAATCGAATTGATACAGTTACTACTAGAATTAAGTAGATTTTTTAAATGTCAATTCATAATTGCAACACATTCGCCATTCCTACTATCTATACCAGATGCTAAAATATATGATTTAGACTCAATTCCAGTAATCCCAAAGAAATGGTACGAATTAGAGAATATGAAAATATACTATAATTTCTTTAAAGAAAATAAAGATAAGTTTGAAAATTAATAAGGAGGAAATCATGGAATTTAATGTAAGTGAAATAGTTGAATATATTTAAACATAATTTTAATACATTGCTATTGACGATGGAATCACAAATGATGAAATAGATGAAAAAGATAAAGAGCAAACAAAATGGGTTAAATATTCAGAGGTCGAAGCCACATTATCACATCAAAATTTAAAAGACTTCTGGAATGAAATAAAACAAAAAGTAAAGGAAATACTATAAAAAATGCAATAGGGACACAAAAAAATGTGTCTCTATTTTTGTCTCACGCTATTAGTTGAGTAGCAAAAATATTAAAAAACTATATGCAAAACTTACAACTAACGATATAATATAATACATGATATATTATAATTATTAATTTAAAAATTGATTTTCAAAATATTAAAATGACTTTATAAAAAAGGAAGGAGATAAAATAAAAAATGAAAAATTTCGGAAACGTATTATGGGGAATATTTTTTATAATTATAGGATTAATTTTTGGAGGAAACGCACTTGGAATAACAAATATTGATATATTTTTTGATGGTTGGTGGACACTAGCTATTATAGTGCCATGCTTCACAAGATTATTTAAAGATAAAGAAAAAACAGCAAGCATTATAGGATTAATAATTGGTATAACTTTACTTTTAGGATGTCAAGGTATTATAGACTTCGATTTAATTTTGAAATTAGCACTTCCAACAATCTTAGTAGTTCTTGGATTATCAATGATTTTCAAAGACGCTTTAGGTGGGAAAGTAAATGATGAAATTAAAAAGCTAAACCCAAAAAGAAATGGGGAAAACTCTTACTGTTCAACATTTGCAGGACAAAATATAAATTTCAATGAGGAAAAATTTACAGGAGCAGATTTAACAGCAGTGTTTGGCGGAGTTAAATGTGATTTAAGAAATGCAATAATAGAATCAGACGTTGTAATTAATGTAAGTGCAACATTTGGCGGAATAGAAATTTATGTGCCATCATCGGTGGAGTTGATAATAAAGCAAGTACAAAAACAGACGAAAATAGCCATACAATCTATATAAACAGCACAGCTATATTCGGAGGTGTTGAAATAAAATAACATTAGAATATGAGGTAAATCTAAGAAAAGATGTGTATTTTGTGTAAGATGAAAATTGATATAAACAAATCCAGAAAGCACTATTATTTTTAATGTTGAAAATCCTAATACAAATGTAGATAATAATGAGCGAAGAATAAAAATAGTTAATTTTTATCTAAAAAATGGATTTCAACTAACTGATTATGAATTGCTTGACGGAGATGATGTATATAGTGTGTTATCAAGTGCTAAAAACATTTCATTATGGATAAGCTTATTTGTAATTTCTTTCATAATACTTGCAATATTAATATATAAATTTTTAGAAAAATTATATATTAAATAAAAATATGTATAGTTTTTTGAATTTTTTATACATATTTATTGAATATATATAAAAATATGGTAATTTATAT
>OCHI01001173.1_pt1 | contig 20874 bp, 17 predicted proteins | sample 1538691 | NCBI WGS metagenome assembly OCHI01 (sample SAMN04571718, study PRJEB22368) | human gut metagenome | biome: human gut; material: stool | host: Homo sapiens | place: Luxembourg | collected 2012-09-21 | reverse complement strand
CAACGACGGGGCTGCGCGAAACGCGCCTTTTGCGGCGTATGTTTTCTTATGCCAGGCGGCCTAATCTCCGGTGCTTATTTCGCAGGCTTGACGATCAGGTTCACCAGCTTGTTCTTCACCAGAATGGTCTTGACGACGCTCATGCCCTCCGTGGCCTTTTTGACCTTGTCGGACTCCATAGCGGCGGCTACCACGGCGGCCTCGTCGCTGTCCACGGGGACGGTGACGGTGCCCTTCAGCTTACCGTTGACCTGCACGGCCATCTCCACATGGGAATCCACGGTCTTGGTCTCGTCGTGCTCAGGCCAGTCCATCTGCATGGCCATCTTGCCGTACTTGGCGGCAAGACCCATGTTCTCCCACATCTCCTCCACCATGTGGGGGGCGAAGGGGCTGAGCAGCAGGCAGAGCACCTCTACATCACCCTTGGAGCAGCCGTTGGCGTAGAACTCGTTGACCATGGTCATCATGGCGGCGATGGCGGTGTTCATCTTCAGCTCGTCGATATCCTGAGAGACCTTCTTGATGGTCTTGTGGACGATGGACTCGTTCTTGGCGGAGATGGACTCCTCGTCGGTGGCGATGTCCTGCAGGTTGAAGCAGCGATCCAGGAAGCGCTTGCTGCCCTTGACGGCCTCGTTGCTCCAGCTGACGGCCTTCTCGAAGTCGCCGATGAACATGATGTGCAGGCGCATGGTGTCGGCGCCGTACTGCGCCACGATGTCGTTGGGGTTGACCACGTTGCCGCGGGACTTGGACATCTTCTCGCCGCCCTCGCCCAGGATCATGCCGTGGCTGGTGCGCTTGGCGTAAGGCTCCTTGGTGGGCACCACGCCGATGTCGTACAGGAACTTATGCCAGAAGCGGGAGTACAGCAGGTGCAGCGTGGTGTGCTCCATGCCGCCGTTGTACCAGTCCACCGGAGACCAGTAGTCCAGCGCTTCCTTGCTGGCCAGTGCCTTGTCGTTGTGGGGATCCATATACCGCAGGAAGTACCAGCTGGAGCCGGCCCACTGGGGCATGGTGTCCGTTTCGCGCTTGGCCGGGCCGCCGCAGCAGGGGCAGGTGGTGTTGACCCAGTCGGTCATCTTGCTCAGGGGGCTTTCGCCGTCGTCGGTGGGCTCGTAGCTCTCCACCTGCGGCAGCACCAGCGGCAGCTGCTCCTCCGGCAGCGCCACCCAGCCGCACTTCTCGCAGTTCACCAGGGGGATGGGCTCGCCCCAGTAGCGCTGGCGGGAGAACACCCAGTCGCGCAGCTTGTAGTTGACCTTCTCCTTGCCGAAGCCCTGCTCCACCACGTATTTCTTCATGGCGGGGATGGCCTCCTTGACGGTCATGCCGTTGAGGAAGCCGGAGTTGACCATGACGGCGCTATCATCCTTGGCAACAAACGCCTCCTTGGTCACGTCGCCGCCGGCCACCACCTCGATGATAGGCAGGCCGAACTTTTTGGCAAACTCCCAGTCGCGCTGGTCGTGGCCGGGCACGCCCATGACAATGCCGGTACCGTAGCCCATGAGGACGTAATCGGAGACGAACATGGGCAGGGGCTTGTGGGTCACGGGGTTCATGACCTCGATGCCCTCCAGCCGCACGCCGGTCTTTTCCTTGTTCAGCTCGCCGCGCTCAAAGTCGGACTTGTGCGCCGCCTCATCCTGATAGGCGGCCACGGCGTCCCAGTTCTTGATGAGGGGCTGCCATTTCTTCAGCAGGGGATGCTCCGGAGAGATGACCATGTAGGTGGTACCGAACAGCGTATCGGCACGGGTGGTGTACACCGTCACCTCGTCGCCCACGTTGGTCTGGAAGGTGATCTCGGCACCGGTGGAGCGGCCGATCCAGTTGCGCTGCTGGATCTTCACGCGCTCGATATAGTCCACGTCGTCCAGATCGTCGATGAGCTTGTCGGCATAAGCAGTGATCTTCAGCATCCACTGGCTCTTGACCTTGTGGACGACCTCGCTGCCGCAGCGCTCGCACACGCCGTTGACCACTTCCTCGTTGGCCAGCACGCACTTGCAGCTGGTGCACCAGTTCACCGGCATGGTGGACTTGTAGGCCAGACCGTGCTTGAACATCTGGAGGAAGATCCACTGCGTCCACTTGTAGTACTTGGGATCAGTGGTGTCCACGCAGCGATCCCAGTCGAAGCCGTAGCCCAGCATTTTCAGCTGCTTGGTGAAGTTCTCGATGTTGTTCTTGGTAACAATGGCGGGATGGATATGGTTCTTGATGGCGTAGTTCTCCGTGGGCAGACCGAAGGCATCGAAGCCGATGGGGAACAGAACGTTATAGCCCTGCATGCGCTTCTTGCGGGTGACGATATCCATAGCCGTGAAGGGGCGGGGATGACCCACATGCAGACCCTGACCGGAGGGATAGGGGAACTCGATCAGGCCATAGAACTTGGGGCGCTTGTCGCCGGTGATGGCGGCATAGGGCTTGGTCTTTTCCCAGTTGGCTTGCCATTTCTTTTCAATGGCCGCAAAATCGTAATTCATGCTTGCTTCTCCTTGTATGTGAATTTCATTTCCGTGCTGATAAAAAATCCCTGACCGCTTTCGCAGTCAGGGACGCATAGACGTGTTACCACCCTGTTTTCGCCGGAGGTCGCCCCGCGGCGCTCAGTGCCCTTTGGAAAAGGGCGGCGCTGTAACGGTGCGCACCCGTTCCGCCCTGTTCAGGCGAAAGGCTCAGGAGCCAGTACAACGGAACGTCTCCGCCGGCTCGCACCCACCGCCGGCTCTCTTGTGGCAGACCTGCCCCGTCTTTTTTCCTTCATCGCTTGTGGCAATATCGAAGTCTATTTTATCGCTTTTCTGCCGATTGTCAACCCCTGATTTCCGGCAAAACCGCCGAAAACCGGGAGAAATCTCAGTCGTGCTCGTCTACGATGCCGCTGATGTCCACGGGCTTGCCGTCCTGCCACAGGCGCTCCAGGCCGTAGAACTCGCGGGCTTCCTGATTGAACACATGGATGGCGATGCAGCCGTAGTCCAGCAGCACCCATGTGCCGCCGCGATAGCCCTCCCGGTGCAGCGGCTCCTCCTCCGCCTCCTCGTGGAGCACCTTCTCCACGTTGTCCACCAGCGCGTTGATCTGGGTGTTGCTGGCGCCGGTGGCCAGAACGAAATAGTCCGCCAGCGTGGTCAGCTCGGCGATCTCCAGAACGCGGATCTCCTTGCCCTTCTTGTCGGACAGGGCGCGGGCGGCCAGCAGTGCCAGTTCTCTCGGTGTTTTCATGATATCCCTCTTTTCATCAGATAGTCCCGCGCGTCGCGGGTCATGTGGTGGACAGGATTGCCCAGCTCCTCCATCTCCTGAATGGTCATGGTCAGTCCCAGCAGCAGTCCCCTGTCCAGATCCTCGTATACGGTGCGGCGCAGCTCCTCCACGCCGGGGAAATCGCGGGTAGGCTCGATGTAATCCGCCAGATAGATGATCTTCTCCAGCAGCGTCATGTCCGGCTTACCCGTTGTGTGGTATAAAATGGCGTTGTACACCTCGTCGTCCACAGCGAACACGTCACGGGCGATGGCTGCGCCGGTCTTGCTGTGCAGCAGCTTCAGCGCCTTTCGCTCCAGCTCGTCCAGCGGGATGCGATACCTCTCGCAGAGCGCCAGCTGCTCCGCCATGTCCAGCTTTTTGGTACAGTCGTGAAGCAGCGCAGCCACCCGCGCCTTTGTCACGTCCGCGCCGTATCGCTCCGCCAGACGCACCGCCTCCTGCTCCGTGCCCAGCACATGGGGCATGCGCTTGGGCTTGAGATAGCTCAGCGCCACAGGCCGCAGCGCCTCAGGCGTCAGGTGCTTCAGGTCGGTATGGGTGCCGTACAGCCGTTCCCGGCAGATGTAGCCCCACACCGCCGGGGGGAGCATGTCCTCTCCCCCGCCCTGCGCCAGCGCCGCCCGCACCTCCGTGGAGGAGATATCCACCACATCCGGGTTGGGCACCACCGTCACCGACGCGCCGTAGTCCCGCTCCAGCCGCTCCTTCTGGGCGGCAAAGGCGGCGGGGTCGTCCTCCCGCTCCCGGCGGAAGGGCGCAATATGCGCCAGCGCCGCAATGCGCTCCGGCTGCCGCCAGCTTTGCAGGCTCAGGAACATGTCCGTGCCCATCAGCAGGTACAGCTCGTCCTCCGGATACTGCCGGCGCAGCTGCGCCAGTGTGTCGGCGGTATAGCTGACGCCGGCGCGCCGCAGCTCCATGTCGGAGACCTCCGCCTGCCTGCCCAGCTCCGCCGTGGCCAGCACCGCCATGTCGCAGCGCTGCTGCGCCGTGGGGCTGCCCTCCGGCAGTGCCTTATGGGGCGGCACGGCATCCGGGATCAGCAGCAGCCTGTCCAGATGCAGGGCGGACACGGCGGCTTTGGCCGCCGCGATATGTCCCCTGTGGGGCGGGTCGAAGGTCCCGCCGTAAATGCCTATATTCATACGCTTTTCTTCGCCTTGACCAGTTCAATCTTCCGCCTGGTCTTATCGTGCTGCATCCGGTACAGCACAAACTTGCTGCCGATGACCTGCACCACCTCACAGCGGGCGGCCACGGACAGCTCCTCCGCCGCTTCGCGGGCGGTGAGCAGGGAGTTTTCCAGCACACGACCCTTGATCAGCTCCCGCGCCTCCAGCGCGTCGTTGACCTGCTTGACGAGGTTGTCCCCGATGCCGTCCTTGCCTACGTGCACGATGGTGTCCATGTTGGTGGCCAGAGAGCGCAGCTGTGCGCGCTGCTTGCTTGTCAGTTCCATATCAGTGATTCTCCAAATACGTTTTCAACTCCGCCGCAAAGGAACGCAATGCGTTCCCCCGGTGGGAAATGGCGTTTTTCTCCTCCGCCGTCAGCTGGGCGAAGGTCTTGCGCAGGGACGGCACGAAAAAGATGGGGTCGTAGCCGAACCCGCCGTCGCCCATAGGGGCAAAGGCGATGGTGCCGTGGCAATCGCCCTCCGCCGTCAGGGTGTCCCCGTTGGGGAAGGCGCAGACGATGGCGGTGTGGAAATGGGCGGCGCGGTTCGTTGCGCCCCGCATATTGCCCAGCAGCAGACGGCAGCGCTCCGGGTCGCTGTCCAGCCCGCCGTAGCGGGCGGAGTAGATGCCCGGCGCACCCTGAAGCCAGTCCACGCACAGGCCGGAGTCGTCCGCGATGGCGGGCAGGCCGCTGGCCTGCATGATGGCCTGTGCCTTTAGCCCGGCGTTCTCGGCAAAGGTGGTGCCTGTCTCCTCCACGTCGATATCCACGCCCACGTCGGCGGGCATGACCACCTCCACGCCCAGCTCGCCCAGAATGGCCTGCATCTCCGCCAGCTTGCCCTTGTTATGTGAAGCCAATACAAATTTCATAGTATCTCCCCCACGATCTCCTTCTGCTTTTCCATCAGCTCGCGGCAACCCTTGGCACACAGCGATACCAGCGTCTGCTGCTCGGCCACGGTGAAGGGTCTGCCCTCACCGGTGCCCTGTAACTCGATGATCTCGCCCTGCTCGGTCATCATGCAGTTCAGATCCACCTGCGCCCGGCTGTCCTCGCTATAGGGCAGATCCAGCACAGGGGTATCGTACACGATGCCGGCAGACACGCCGGCTACATAGTGGATAAGGGGCATTTTCTCCAGCGCGCCCTGCTCCACCAGTCGGCGGCAGGCCAGCGCCAGCGCCACAAAGCCGCCGGTGACGGAGGCGGTACGGGTGCCGCCGTCGCCCTGCAGCACGTCGCAGTCCACGGTGATGGTGCGCTCGCCCAGCGCCCGCATATCCACCGCCGCCCGCAGGCTGCGGCCGATGAGCCGCTGGATCTCCGCGCTGCGGCCGGACAGCTTCAGCTTGTCCACATCCCGGCGGCTGCGTTCCCGGTTGGCGCGGGGCAGCATGGAGTATTCCGCCGTGACCCAGCCGCAGCCCTCCGCCACATGGGGCGGCGTCTTGTCCTCCACCGAGGCGTTGCACAGCACCACCGTGTCGCCGCAGCGGATCAGGACGCTGCCCTCGGCAAATTTCGTAAAGTTGGGGATGATCTCCACCGGGCGCAGCTGATCGGCTGCGCGTCCGTCTGCTCTTGTCATGTCTCGCCCTCCTTACACCATGCCCTGCACGAATTCCGCCGGGTCGAAGGGCTTCAGGTCGTCGATGCCCTCGCCCACACCCACGAACTTCACCGGAACGCCCAGCTCCTGGGCGATGGCGATGACGATGCCGCCCTTGGCAGTACCGTCCAGCTTGGTGAGGATGATGCCGGTAAGTCCCGCCGTCTCCTTGAACGTCCGCGCCTGGATCAGCCCGTTCTGACCGGTGGTGGCATCCAGCACCAGCAGCGTCTCGCAGCTGGAATCCGGACATTCCCGGTCGATGATCTTCCGCAGCTTGGCCAGCTCGTTCATCAGGTTCTGCTTGTTGTGCAGCCGTCCGGCGGTGTCGCACAGCACCACGTCCGTGCCCCGCGCCTTGGCCGCCTGCAGCGCATCGAACAGCACAGCGCCGGGGTCGGCGCCCTCGTTCTGGCGGACGATGTCCACCCCTGCCCGCTGCGACCAGATCTCCAGCTGGTCGGCGGCGGCAGCGCGGAACGTATCGCCGGCGCACAGCAGGACCTTCTTGCCCTGCGATTTCAGCTGCTTGGCCAGCTTGCCGATGGACGTGGTCTTGCCCACGCCGTTGACGCCGATGACCAGCACCACGGCGGGCTTGCCCTCCAGCGTCAGGGCGCTGTCGCCCACCTCCAGCTTGCTGTGCAGGATGTCCCGCAGGGCGTCCTTTACCTCCTCCATACGGCCGATAAAGCGCTCTTTCACCCGCTTGCGCAGCTGCGCAACGATGTCGCAGGCCGTCTCTGCGCCCACGTCCGCCAGGATCAGCGCTTCCTCCAGACTGTCGTAGAACTCATCGTTCAGATCGTCGAAGGTGGGGACGGCGGTAAATGCCTGCTTGAGTATCTGAAATAAGCCCATTGCCATAATGTGACCTCCTTATTTGATATGCAGCTCCTTGGCCATGTCGTTGAGATTGATGGTCAGGATGCGGCTGACGCCCTTTTCCTGCATGGTCACGCCATACAGGACGTCCGCCTCCTCCATGGTGCCCCGGCGGTGGGTGATGACGATGAACTGCGTCTTTCCGGCGATGCGCCGCATGTAGCGGGCGTAGCGCACCACGTTGGCCTCGTCCAGCGCCGCCTCGATCTCGTCCATGACGCAGAAGGGCGTGGGGTGTACCTTGAGAATGGCGAAGTACAGCGCGATGGCCACAAACGCCTTCTCGCCGCCGGACAGCAGCGTGATGGTCTTGAGCTGCTTGCCGGGGGGCTGCACCTTGATCTCGATGCCGCAGTTGAGTATATCGTTTTCGTCCTCCAGCTCCAGCCGCGCCTTGCCGCCGCCGAACAGCTCCAGAAATGTCTCCTGAAAGCTCTCGTTCAGCAGCTGGAACTGCTGGGCGAATATCTCGGTCATCTGCTGGGTGATCTGGTCGATGATGCCCAGCAGTTCCTCCTTGGCCTGCTCCACATCGCTGCGCTGCTCGGAGAGGTAGGTGTACCGGGTGTTCACCCGGTCGAACTCCTCGATGGCGCCGATATTGGGCGTACCCAGCGACTTGATCTCCCGGTTCAGCTCCGCAATGCGCCGGGTGGCCTTGGGAACGCTCTCCAGCTCGATGCGCTGCTCCATGGCATCGCTGTGGCTCAGCTCGTAGCGCTCCCAGAGCTTTTCCAGTATCTGGCTCTCCTCCATGCCGCTGCTGTCCAGCTTCTGCTGGAGCTTGGCATGGGCTTGCATGGCGTTGAGCAGCGCGTCGTTGCACTGGCGGCTGTCGCGGCTGTGCCGGTCGCGCTGCTGCTCCAGCTCCAGCTTGGCCTGCGCCAGCTGCTCCAGCTTCTGCCGCAGGGCATCAGCCCGGCGGCTATGCTCTGCCAGCTTCGCCTGATGCTGCGCCATTTCCGCCGCAGCCTTTTCGTTGGCCTGACGGTACCGCTGCGCCAGCTCGTCCCGCTCTGCCCGGTCGGACACCATGTCCGCCTGCAACCCTTTCAGATCCTCCACACTGCGCAGAGCGCCGTCCTTCTCGGCAGACAGCGCCGCCTGTGCCGCTTTTTTATCGCTGACGGCCTGCGCCAGCCGGTTGGTCTGCTCGGTCAGATCGGTCTGACCGGTCAGCTTGTCCTGCATGCTGCGGCGCAGCTGCGCGGCGCGTTCCTCCGCCGCGTCGATGGCCGCCTGCTGTTCGGCGGCACGGGTGCGGCTGTCCTTCTCCCGGCTGTCGATATCCGCCAGCTCGCGCTCCATGGCCTCGCAGCTGAGACGCAGGCTCTCCAACAGGATGTCATAGTGATCCTGCTTGCCCTGCAGGGTCAGCACATCGTCCTCGGCCTTGCGCTGCTGCTCCTTGGCCACCTGCAATTCGTATTCCGCCTTTTGCAGCTCCCGCTGCGCCGTCTCCGCCTGCTGCGCGGCCTCGTTGAGCCTGTCGTGCAGGGCGCCCTGCGCGCGGGTGAGCCGTTCCAGCTCGTTGGCGCGGGACAGCACGCCGGAGGAGCGGCTGACGGAGCCGCCCGTCATGGAGCCGCCCCGGTTGATGATCTGCCCGTCCAGCGTGACGATGCGGAAGGCGCTGCGGAACTTCCGGGCAAGGGCGATGCCGCTGTCCAGATCCTCCACCACCACCGTGCGACCCAGCAGATTTCTGAAAATGTTATCGTACCGGCTGTCGTAGCGCACCAGCCGGCTGGCCACGCCCACAAAGCCGTATTCGCCGTCTACGTTCTCCCGCAGCTCGTCGCCGCGGATGGCCGTCAGCGGCAGGAAGGTGGCGCGGCCGCCGTCCCGCTGCTTCAGGAACTGGATGGCCGCCTTTGCGTCCTCCTCCCTGTCCACCACGATGTTCTGCAGCGCGCCGCCCAGCGCCGTCTCCAGTGCCACGGCGTACTCCTGCTTTGTGGTCATCAGTCCCGCCACAGGGCCGTGGATGCCGCGCAGCGTGTTCTTCTCCGCCGCCTGCATGACGGTCTTGACCGCCTTGTTGAAGCCCTCGTACTCCTTCTCCATCTCGGTCAGCAGCCGGATGCGGTCATCCTGCGCGCCCACCTTCATGGTCAGCTCCAGCTTGGCCGCCTGCGCCGTTTCCGCCTTCTGGCGGCGGCTGTCCATGCGCAGGCTGTGTCCCTGGATGATATTCTGCACCGCCTGCGCTTCCTCCTTGGCATCGTTCAGCGCCCGGCGGTTCTGCTTGGCTTCCTTCTCGCTGCCCTCCAGCTTGGTCTGTGCGTCAGTCAGCTCCTGCCGCACGGCTGTGCGGCGCTGATCGGCGCTCTCCAGCGCCGCATTCAGGGCGGACAGCGCGGCGCGCCCATCGGCGGCCTCCGCCACGGCGATGGCCTCCTGCGCCCGCAGGGACTCGGCCTCGTCCGCCGCGCCCCTGGCACTGTCGGACAGTGCCTGCGCCTGTGCCAGCAGCGCGTCCAGCTCCCGGCCCAATTCAGCGGCAGAGCTGTCGATATCCGCAATGTGCGCCAGCTGCGCGTCGATCTGTCCCTGCAGATTCTCCCGCCGCGCGTCGGCGTTGGTCAGCTCCTGCTCCAACCGGCGCAGGGAGTCGTTGTTGTGGTCGATGGACGTTTGCAGCACGGCGATGGCCGCGGATTCCTCCCCGGCGGCGCTGTCGGCTTCGCCGGCCTGCTGCCGCAGCGTCTCCGCCTGTATGTCGTTCTGGCGCATCTGCTCGGTGAAGCTCTCGCCCAGCGCGTAGGACTCGTCCAGCGCCTGCTGCGCCCGGTCGCACTCCGCCTTGGCCAGCGCCGTGTCGGATTCCAGCTTCAGCCGCGCCGTGCGCAGATCCTGCAGCTGCTCCAGCCACACGGAGATCTCCAGCACCCGCAGCTCGTCGCGGAGCACCAGATACTTCTTCGCCGTCTCCGCCTGCTGGCGCAGCGGCTCCACCTGCAATTCCAGCTCCGCGATCTTGTCGTTGATGCGCACCAGATTTTCCTCCGTGCGCTCCAGCTTCCGCTCGGAGTCCTCTTTCCGGTGGCGGTATTTGCTGATACCGGCGGCCTCCTCAAAGACCTCGCGGCGCTCACCGCTCTTGACAGACAGGATCTCGTCGATCTTGCCCTGCCCGATGATGGAGTAGCCCTCGCGCCCCATGCCGGTGTCCATGAACAGCTCGTTCACGTCCTTCAGGCGCACGGACTGCTTGTTGATGTAGTACTCCGACTCGCCGCTGCGGTAGTAACGCCTCGTCACCGCCACCTCCGTCTCCTGACGGGTGGGGAAAATGTGCTCCGTGTTGTCGATGACCAGCGTCACCTGGGCAAAGCCCATCTGGTTTCGCTTCTCCGTGCCGCCGAAGATCACGTCCTCCATCTTGGCGCCGCGCAGCTGGCGGCTGTTCTGCTCGCCCATGACCCAGCGGATGGCGTCGGAGATGTTGGACTTGCCGGAGCCGTTGGGCCCCACGATAGCGGTGATATCCTCGCCGAAGTTCAGAACCGTCTTATCGGGAAAGCTCTTGAATCCCTGAATTTCCAGCGCTTTTAAGTACAATTGCTTCACCTCTTATACTTTTGCATACCTTAACTACGATAGTATACTATGGAAGCATGGGATTTTCAAGAAAAACCCGCACAGCGGCACGAAAAAAGCGGAGAGCCGCTTCGCCCTCCGCTGTTGCTCATCCGCGCCGCCGCGCGATCTGCCCGTACAGTGCCTCCAGCGCATCGGACAGCGTGCCCACCCGGTCGATGATGCCCTCGGCCACCGCCTGCTCGCCGTAGAGCACCGTGCCCACGTCGTTGGCCATGTCGCCGCTGGCAAACATCAGCTCCCGGAACCGCTCCGCCGTGACGCGGCTGTTGGCCGCCACGAACTGCACGATCCGCTCCCGGATACGCTCGAAGTACCGGTACGTCTCCGGCGCGGCGATGACCGTGCCGGACATGCGCACCGGATGCACCGTCATAGACGCCGTGGGCGCGATAAACGTCTCCTTGCCGCACACTGCCAGCGGCACGCCGATGGAGTGACCGCCGCCCAGCACCAGCGTCACCGTGGGCAGCGTCATGCCCGCCACCAGCTCCGCGATGGCCAGCCCCGCCTCGATGTCGCCGCCCACGGTGTTCAGAAGCAGCAGCAGACCCTCCACCTGCTCGCTCTGCTCCAGCGCCGCCAGCAGCGGCAGCACATGCTCGTATTTGGTGGTCTTGGTGTTGTCCGGCAGCAGCGTGTGTCCCTCCACCTGTCCTACGATGGTCAGGCAGTAGACCGTGCCCCGGCTGTTTTTCACCACCGTGCTGCCCATGTCGATGATGGGCTGCAGCGGCACCGTCTCGCCCTTCGCCGCGTCCTTCTCCCGGTTGTCGTCGTTGGTATTCATGGCCATGCGCCTCCTTTTTTCACAGGATGCGCAGCAGCAGAGAAATCTATGCAAAAAGAGCGGCTCGCGCCGCTCTTTTGCCGTTATCTTCTGTTGTGGGGATACCAGATCTTCTGCTGCTCGGCAGCGCGGATCAGCTCCTCCCGGAAGTCCGGGTGGGCGATGGAGATCAGCTTCTCCGCCCGCTCCCAGACGCTCAGTCCCTTCAGACAGACGCAGCCATACTCCGTGACCACATACATGGTGTTCACGCGGGTATCCGTCACCACGGAGCCGGTCTGCAGCGTGGGACGGATGCGGGAGTGCAGCGTGCCGTCCTTGTCGGCATGGGTGGAGCTGAGGCAGATAAAGCTCTTGCCGCCCTTGGACAGATACGCGCCCAGCACGAAGTCCTGCTGGCCGCCGGCGCCGCTGATCTGCTTGGTGCCCGCCGTCTCGCCGTTGACCTGACCGTACAGATCCACGTCCACGGCGTTGTTGATGGAGATAAAGTTGTCAATGGCCGCAATGGTGCGAATATCGTTGGTGTAGCTGATGGGCGCGGACATGCAGGCCGGGTTGTCGTCCAGATAGTCATACAGCTTCTGGGTACCGGCGGCAAAAGCAAATACCTGCCGGCCGCGGTCGATGTTCTTCTTCATGCATGTGACCTTGCCCGCCATGGCCAGATCCACGTAGGCGTCCACATACATCTCCGTGTGCACGCCCAGATCCTTCAGGTCGGAATCACACAGCATGGCGCCCACGGTGTTGGGCATGCCGCCGATGCCCAGCTGCAGACAGGCGCCGTCGGGGATCTGCTCCACGATCAGCTTCGCCACCGCCTTGTCCACTTCGGTGGCCGCGCCGGAGGGCTGGATGCCCATGGGGTCGTTGCGCCCCTCCACGATCATGTCCACCTCGCTGACGTGGATGCAGTTGTCAAAGCCGCCCAGACAGCGGGGCATATTCTCGTTGACCTCCACGATGACCACCTTGGCCATCTCGCATACCGCCTTCACATGGGAGGCAGACAGGCCGAAGTTGAAGTAGCCGTGTTTGTCCATGGGCGTCACCTGGAACATGGCAACGTCCGGCGGGGTGATATGGTCGTAGTAGTACCGGGGCAGCTCCGAATAGCGCATGGGCTCGTGGAAGCCCGCGCCGCTGGCGATATGGTGCCGCTCCACGCTGCTCATGTGGTGGGAGTTGAAGATGATGTGGTGCACCGGATCCTCGATGTCGAAGATGGCAGGCTTCCACAGGCTGATGCCGCCGCGCACCTTCACGTCCTCCAGCTCCGGCGCCCGGCGCGCCAGCGCCTCGTCCAGCACGCGGGGATGGATGGCGCAAAAGCCGTAATCCACCCAGTCACCGGACTTGATGATCTTCACCGCCTCGTCTGCGGTGGTGAGCTTTTGCTTGTACAGCGCCTGAAAATCTGCAAAAGACATAATATGGCTCCTCCCTGTTCTTTCTTTCCTTCCCATGAAGGCTTTCCTATTCCAATCGTTAATTTTACCACAAACACCGCCCCATGGGAATTGACGAAACAGACAAGAATTACCGGCGGAGATTGTGCAGAAATGAACAGCTGAAAGATTCCGGATTTTCACGCCGCTTCGCGCCGCGAAGCAAGTGCCCTTGGGGTGCTCCTCGGAATGACAGGAGTGGGTTTTGGGGCAAGCTAAAAGCCCGCAGGCGATGCCTGCGGGCTTTTGTGTGTACATACAGCGGGGGACTTACTTCATGAAGGTACCGGCCTTCATCTGCTCCAGATAGGCGTTGTACTTCTCAACGATCTCAGCGGAAACCAGCTCGGTGTTGATGGCACCGGCGGACAGGGCGCCGTTCTCCAGCGTGCCGAACACGGTGTTGCCGCCGAAGTTGCCGGCCACAACAGCGTCCATGCAGACCTCGATCATAGCGGCGTTATCGGTGACCTGAGAGCAGATGATGCAGGGGTTCTGACCCAGAATGTCGGCGGGCTGGCCGATATCGTAGATCTTGATGGCGCCGGCCTTCTCGTTGGCGGCGTCGATGGCCTCACGAGCACCGGAGTCCACGGCGGAAGCATCGCCGAAGAACACGTCAGCACCCTGGGAGATCAGCTCAGTGGCAAACTCCTTGCCCTTGGGAGCGTCGCTGAAGGAGTTGGCATAGGGAACGGCCAGCAGCTCAACGGTCTTGCCCTCCTGCTCGCCAACGTACTTGGCAGCTTCCTCGAAGCCGGCGATCTTGCCCTTGGTGGTATCCAGCTCCATGCCGCCGATGAAGCCCAGCTTACCGGACTCGGTCATCAGGCCGGCCAGTGCACCGGCGATCCAGCCGATCTGCTGCGCGTTGGGCAGCAGGGAGCTGACGTTGCCGTTGACAGCCTTGGCGGGGGTGGACTCAGCGCCGTTCAGCAGGGCGAAGGCGATGTCGGGATACTCCTCAGCAGCCTGCAGCACCGCGTCGGTGTACTGGTTGCCGGGGGCGTAGATCATGTCATAGCCCAGCGCGCAGAAAGCGGCGATGGAATCATAGTACTGATCCTGAGAGATGGAGTCGGTGACCTCAGTCTCCCAGCCCTTGGCCTCGGCAGCCTTGATCATGGCGTTGTAGCAGGCAGCGCCCCAACCGCCGTCGTTGATGCTGGAGTCGCAGATCATGGCGACCTTATAGGTCTTCTCACCATCAGCAGCGCCGTCACCGTCGGTCTTTGTGTCGTCCTTCTTCTCGCCGCAGGCGACGAGAGCCAGCGTCATAGCAAACGCCAGCAGCAGTGCAAGAAACTTTTTCATAATTTTCCTCCTTATGTTTGTATCTTGCTTTTCGTTCTATAACAACGCCCGTGGGCGTTATTACCGTTGTGTTACCGTTGCTCCTTGCGGTAGGGTTGTCCGTTGGCCTTGGGCCCGGCCTGCTTCGTGCCGATAACGGAAAGCACGATCACCGTGGCCACATAGGGGATCATCTGGAAGAACTGGTACGGAATGGCGATGCCGGACACCTGCAGGCGGATCTGCAGCGCGTCGCAGAAGCCGAAGAACAGGCAGGCCAGCAGGATGCCGCCGGCGCTCCAGCGACCGAAGATCACCGCCGCCAGCGCGATAAAGCCGCGTCCGGCCACGATACCGTCGGTGTAGGTGCTGGAATAGCAGGTGGTCAGATACGCGCCACCCATACCGGCCAGCGCACCGCAGATCATGCAGGCCAGATACTTCACGCCAATGACGTTGATGCCCAGCGTGGCGGCGGCCTGTGGATGCTCGCCCACGGATTTATAGCTCAGACCCGCACGTGTGCGGTTGAAGAAAACAGAGGTGAACACCACCAGCAGAATGGTCAGATAGACCATGGGGCTCTGGTCAAACAGCAGCGGGCCGATGACAGGGATGTCCTTCAGGCCGGGGATGCCGATGCTGGCCATGGTGGTGATCTGCTTCAGGTCGGAGCCGGTGCCGAAGTAAATGCGGTAGATAAACGACGCCAGCGCCGGAGCGAATATGTTGATGGCCATGCCGTACACCGTATGGTCGGCGCACAGTGTCACCGTGGAAAAGGCATAGATCATGTTCACCACCAGACCCGCCAGCGCACCGCACAGCAGGCCGATCCAGTTGGAGCCGGTGATGTAGCAGGTCAGGAAGCCCACCAGCGCACCGATGGCGGCCAGACCCTCCAGACCGATGTTCACCATACCGGCGCGCTGACCGTACAGCTCCGCCAGCGAGATGAGCAGCAGCGGAATGGCCAGACGCACCGTAGCCAGAAGCAAGCTGGAGATCCAATCCATTACTTGTCACCCGCCTTTCTCTTCGCAAACACACGTTCCTTCCATGCATTGAACTCCGGCAGCTTTGTCATCGCCATGCCCGCCACCGAGAACACGATGACCAGCGCCTGAATGATGTCGGACACGCTGGTGGGAACGCCGGTGGCCGCCTGCATGGTGGTGGAGCCCACCCGCAGCACAGCGAAGAACAGCGCCACCACCATGGTCGCAATGGGGTGCAGCTGGCCGATCAGCGCCATAGCCACACCGTCGAAGCCATAGCCCGCGCCGAAGCCGTTGATGAGCCGGAACTGGGTGCCCAGCAGCTCAGCGCCGCCGCCCAGACCGGCGATAGCGCCGGAGATAATGAAGCTGGTCAGCATGCAGCGCTTCACATGGATGCCGTTGAAGCGGCTGGCCGTCATGTTGTAGCCCACCGCCCGCAGCTTGAAGCCGCCGCTGGTCCAGAACAGCACATAGTACAGCACCAGACCCACCACCACGGCGATCACAAAGCCCCAGGTGAAACGCATGCCCGTGATCACGCGGGGCAGGCGCACCAGCTCGTCCACCGCCGGGGTCTGGGGCACGCTGGCATCGCGCACCCAGCTGGTATACAGCACGCCCATGAACAGCGTGGCCACATAGTTCAGCATGATGGAGATGATCATCTCGTTCTGGCCGCGGCCGATCTTCAGCAGGCCGGGGATCATACCCCAGATACCGCCGGCCAGCGTACCGGCCAGCAGCGCCAGCACCACGCCGAAAAAGCCGGTGATGCCGGAAAAGTACGCCGTAACGAATGCGGCGATGGAGCCCATCAGGAACTGACCCTCACCGCCCAGATTGAACACGCCGCACTTATAGGCAAAGCAGGCGCACAGGGAGGTGAACATCAGGGGCGTGGCCTTGGTCAGGGTAGTGCCGATATTGGCCTTGGAGCCGAAGGCGCCCTGAAACAGGTACTTCACCGCGGCGAAGGGGTCGGCGCCCAGCGCCGCCATGATGACGCCGCCAACGATGAAGGCCAACAGAATAGACAGCAGCGGAACGACGAAGCTGCCAAGGGAACGTCTCAGTTTTTCCATATAACAGCTCCTCCTCTCATTTGCCCGTCATGGCGAGGCTGATCTCCTCGATGGGCGGATTCTTGCCGGAATACTCGCCCATGATCTGCCCCTCAAAGCACACAAGGATGCGGTCGGACATCTCCAGTATCTCGTCGAAGTCCGCGCTTATGAGCAGAATGCCCACGCCGCGCTGGCGGGCGGCGATCATCTGCTCGTGGACGAAGCCCGCCGCACCGATATCCAATCCGCGGGTGGGGTGCGCCATGACCAGCAGGGACGGCTGGGACTCCAGCTCGCGCGCCAGAATGACCTTCTGCTGGTTGCCGCCGGACAGACTGCGGACAGTCTGCTCCGTGGACGTACAGCGCACATCGTACTTTTTCACCATCTCCTCCGCGTACTCGTGGATAGCGGGCTTGTTCAGCAGCAGGCCGTGCCCCTTGCTGAACTGCGGCTGATCCGTTGCCTTCAGCACCAGATTCTCCGCAATGGACATGTCGCCGATCAGTCCCTGCGCGTTTCTGTCCTCCGGGACGTGGGACACATTATCGGTGATAAATGCATTGGGGTCAAAGACCGCCACCTGCTTGTCCTTCAGATAGATATTGCCACTCTGCGGCGCGATCACGCCGGTGATCAGCTGCGCCAGCTGCGTCTGGCCGTTGCCGTCCACACCGGCGATGCCCACGATCTCGCCCCGGTGGATCTTCAGGGACATATCGTTGACGCCGCTGTGCTTGTGCTCCTTGTCATAGTCCACATGGGACAGCTCCGCCACCACCTCTGCGCCGGAGGCGTCCTTCTTCTCGTACTGGGACTCGCTCAGCTCCTTGCCGATCATCATGTTGGCCAGCTTCTGCCCGTCGGTGTCGGCACGGTTCACCGTGCCCACCACCTCACCCAGCCGCAGCACAGTGATGCGGTCAGAGATGTGCAGCACCTCGCGCATCTTGTGGCTGATGAAGATGATGCTCTTGCCCTCGCCGATCAACTTGCGCATGATGGCGAACAGGCCCTCCACCTCAATATCGGTCAGCGCAGCGGACGGCTCGTCCAGAACCAGCAGCTCCGCCCCGTGATACAACGCCTTGAGGATCTCGGTGCGCTGCTGCTCGCCCACGGAGATCTCCGTGATGAGCTTGTCCAGCTGCACGTCCAGGCCGTACTTGGCGGACAGCTCCTCGATCTCCTTCCGGCGCGCCGCCCGGTCGATGAACAGCCCCTTGGCGTGCTTATCGCCCAGAATGATGTTGTCGAATACGGTCATGGCCTCCACCAGCATAAAGTGCTGATGCACCATGCCGATACCCAGCTTCACCGCCTGGCTGGGTGATTCGATGCGAACCTCTTTGCCCTCCAGAAAGATCTTGCCCTCCGTAGGCTGATACAGGCCGATCAGAATGTTCATCAGCGTGGACTTTCCCGCGCCGTTCTCGCCCAGCAGCGTCAGCACCTCGCCGCGATTGACGGTCAGTGTGATGTCCTTGTTGGCGTAGAAACTGCCGAAACGCTTGCTGATATGCTCCATACGCAGCAATTCGCCCAAGCTCCTCACTTCCTTCCCTCGTGTTCAGATTTGCTGCTTTCACCTGTGAAAGCAGCGGCAGGCTGCGGCCTGCTTCAAATTTTAATTGTCGCAAGTATACCATATCCATCGGTTTTTGGGAAGAATTTTTTTCTGGCAGCGGAAAATTTTTTTGTACCATTTGCGCATTGCCACGCCAGCCGCTTTCGCTTATAATCAGCGGCGAAAGAAGGTGTCGTTTATGATACACATCCGCCCCGCGACTCCCGATGATGCTCCGGCGCTGCTGGCGATCTACGCGCCCTACGTCATCGATACTGCCATTACATTTGAATATGAAGTGCCTGCGCTGTCGGACTTCCGCCAGCGCATCGAGGCGACGCTGCGCACCCACCCCTATCTGGTGCTGGAGCGTGACGGCGAGATCCTGGGCTACGCCTACACCGGGCAGCTGGGCAGCCGCGCCGCTTACGCATGGGCGGCGGAGACGAGCATCTACCTGCGGCAGGACTGCCGCCGCGGTGGTCTGGGCACCCGGCTGTATCATGCGCTGGAGGACGCCTCCCGCGCCCAGCATGTGCAGGTGCTGTACGCCTGCATCGCCGCCCCCACCGGGGCTGACGACCCGCACCTGAGCCGCGCCAGCATCGACTTCCACACGCGGCTCGGCTACGCCGTTGCGGGCACCTTTCACCGCTGCGGCTATAAGTTCGGCACATGGTACGATGTGGTGTGGATGGAAAAGCGCCTGTCGGACGATGCCGTGCCGCCTGCCGTCGTTCCCTATTCCGCCCAGGTATTGTAAGGCATATTCCATAACAGATGCCGCAATGGGTCATTTCTTGCCGGCCACATGTCCAACGAGCAATTCCCTCCCGAACAGGCCAGAGCCTATTTCAGCCAGATGCTGCCGAAGCTCAGGCACTGGGGCGAATGAGAAAAGCATCCTCCTTCTGATAAAACACACAAACGCACTATGCATTTATTGTGAAATTTTGCGGTTATCCCACTTGCATTTTGGCGCGGCAGCGCCTATAATGGCAGCATATTTTTTATGAGAGAGGTGTTTCACGCATGAGCAAAGTGACGATCCCTGCTGGGTACAAAACGCCGCTGTCTACCTATGAGATGCAGCGCGCAATCGAGTTCATCAAGAGCAATTTCCAAGTGAATCTGGGGCAGGCGCTGAATCTGCGGCGCGTTTCCGCTCCCCTGTTTGTGGATGAGAATTCGGGTCTGAACGATAACCTCAACGGCGTGGAGCGCCCTGTGTCCTTCGATATCCCCGATGTGGGCGCACAGGGGCAGGTGGTGCATTCTCTGGCCAAGTGGAAGCGTCTGGCGCTGAAGCGCTACGACTTCAAGCCCGGCAAGGGTCTGTTCACCGATATGAACGCCATCCGCCGCGACGAGGAGGTGGACAACCTCCACTCCATCTATGTGGATCAGTGGGACTGGGAAAAGGTCATCGAGCGCCGTGACCGCACGGTGGACTTCCTGGAGCAGACCGTCCGCGCCATCGTGGGCGCCGTGGTGGAGACAAACGACGCTTTGCAGATCGCCTTCCCCAGCCTGCACACCGTGCTGGATCGGGAGGTGTATTTCGTCACCACCCAGGAGCTGGAGGACCGCTGGCCTGACTACACGCCCAAGCAGCGCGAGGACGCCATCTGCAAGGAGCACCACACGGTATTCCTGATGCAGATCGGCGATGACCTGCACCGCAGCGGCAAGCCCCACGACGGCCGCGCCCCCGACTACGACGACTGGGCGCTGAACGGCGACATCCTCATGTATAACCCCGTGCTGGATCGCTCCTTCGAGATCTCCTCCATGGGCATCCGCGTGGACGAAGTCTCCATGGACTACCAGCTGCACAAGCGCGGCTGCGATGACCGCCGCGAGCTGCCCTTCCACAAGATGCTGCTGGCGGCATCGGCCAGAGCCGCCTGTGCATGCTGATGATCGGCACCTGCCACATCGGCGAAGTGCAGGCCAGCCTGTGGGACAAGGAGACGCTGGACACCTGCGCCAAGGCCGGCGTCATGATCCTGTAAATCCTATATGCAAAAAAGAACCGCCTGCGGGCGGTTCTTTTCCGTCTTGAGAGAGTGCTCGCCCATATCATGAGAGGCATCTCCGCCTTTCGCAAAAGTCGGAGCAGCCTTCCGGCCGAAAGCATTGACTTTTCCGGGAAATTCAATATAATATATTAGTATTTTTGTATCTTCTATTCATATCTTCATACGGAGGTCTACCTTATGTCTGACGCCGCTTATTTCACCGCCATGGAGGAGAAGATCCCCACCGGCAAGGTGCGTACCCGCTTTGCCCCCTCCCCCACCGGCTACATGCACATCGGCAACCTGCGCACCGCGCTGTACACCTGGCTCATCGCCCGCTCTCACGGCGGCACGTTTATCCTCCGCATCGAGGATACCGACCAGGGGCGGCTGGTGGAGGGCGCTACCGACGTCATCTACCGCACCATGGCCGAGTGCCATCTGACCCACGACGAGGGTCCCGATGTGGGCGGCCCCGTGGCGCCGTACATCCAGTCGGAGCGCCGGGACACCTACGGCAAATACGCCCGTCTGCTGGTGGAAAAGGGCGGCGCGTACTACTGCTTCTGCGAGAAGTGTGCCTCCGAGGAGGACACCGGCGACTTTGACCGCGCCGACGATCCCTGCCGCGACCTGCCGCTGGAAGACGCTCTGCGCCGCGTGGAGGCGGGCGAACCTTACGTCATCCGCCAGCGCATCCCCAAGGAGGGCACCACCACGTTCCACGACGCCGTGTTTGGCGACATCACCGTGGAAAACAGCACGCTGGACGATCAGGTGCTGCTGAAGCGGGACGGTCTGCCCACCTACAACTTTGCCAACGTCATTGACGATCACCTGATGGGCATCACCCATGTGGTGCGGGGCAGCGAGTATCTGTCCTCCGCGCCCAAGTACGATCTGCTGTACCACGCTTTCGGCTGGGAGGTGCCCACCTACGTCCACTGCTCCCCCGTCATGCGGGACGCGCAGAACAAGATGTCCAAGCGCCACGGCGATCCCTCCTATGAGGATCTGAAGGCGGAGGGCTATCTCACCGAGGCCATCCTCAACTATGTGGCCCTGCTGGGCTGGAGCCCCAAGGGGGAGTTGGCGGAGCAGGAGCTGTTCACCCTGCCGG
>OCHI01001170.1_pt1 | contig 20919 bp, 18 predicted proteins | sample 1538691 | NCBI WGS metagenome assembly OCHI01 (sample SAMN04571718, study PRJEB22368) | human gut metagenome | biome: human gut; material: stool | host: Homo sapiens | place: Luxembourg | collected 2012-09-21 | reverse complement strand
GTATCGGAGGGAAGGATAGTGTGAAAGGGAACCGTCAGGGTTCCCTTTCGCGTTCCATCACCCGCCGCAGCGACCAAAATAGCAAAATAAAATGTTGTTTTTATTTTGCTGTTTTGCAGACAGCTTGACGGAAAGAGCCGAATGGACTTTCCGTCAAGCTGTCCGCAGCGGTTCACGCTGCGGCCTTTTTTATGTTTTGTACAAATCGGACAAGAAAAAACAGAATAATTTGGAACACAAGACTATTTACATTAGCTTGGTAAAGTGGTAAATTGGTAGCGTAGTAAACAGAGCGCCGGAACACCGGCAGAAAACAAGACAAAGACCGGACTTCCGGCGGAAAAGGAGAAAAAACAATGAAAAAAATACTTGCAATGATCTTGGCCATGGTAATGGCACTGTCTCTGGCGGCCTGCGGCAAGACCGAGCAGAAGGACGAGAAGAAGGACGACTCCGCTGACGCAAAGACCTTTATTATGGGCATCGACGCGGAGTACCCCCCCTTCAGCTACTTAGATGAGAACGGTGAATACACCGGCTTCGACGTGGAGGTCTGCAAGGCCGCCTGCGACCTGCTGGGCTGGGATATGCAGGTGTTCCCTGTGAACTGGGATCAGAAGCTGGTGCAGCTGGATGCCAACGAGTGCGACTGCGTCTGGTCCGGCATGACGATCCTGGACTCCATGAAGGAGGCCGGCTACGTGCTCTCCGCCCCCTACTATGACAACACCCAGGTCATCATGGTCAAGGAGGGCAGCGACATCAAGTCCTCCGCTGATCTGGCCGGCAAGGTCGTGGCTGTCCAGCTGGGTACCTCCGGCGAGGCGCTGCTGGCCGATGGCGGCGACTTGGCTGATCTGAAAGCTACCTTCGCTGAGCTGACCACCTGCGACAGCTTCCTGAAGTGCTTCACCGAGCTGGGCGGCGGCGCTGTGGATGCCGTGATCGTGGACAAGCCCGTGGCTGTGTCCTATGCCGAGAAGAACGAGGGCTTCACGGTGCTGGACGAGGGTCTGGGCGCTGAGCAGTACGGCATCGCCTTCCGCAGCAGTGACGCGGAGCTGTGCGAGCAGATCGAGGGCGCTGTGGCGCAGCTGGTCGCCAACGGCACCTACGCCGAGATCGCGGCCAAGTACCCCGACATCGTGAACAACCTGACGCTGCTGGGCTGATCCTGCAAGGCCACTGACGGAAAAACATACCGGCTCCCGGAGGCGGCCTCGCCTCCGGGAGCGTGTGTGCGTGAATTGAGGATACGATATGACCTTACTGACAATGATCGTGAAGATGGGCGAGGGACTTTCCAACACCTGCGCCATTTTCTCCCTGACGCTGCTGTTTTCTCTCCCCCTGGGCATGGTCGTTGCCCTGCTGCGTATGAGCAAGAACTGGCTTGTCTCCAACGTTACCCGCTTTTTCATCTCCATCCTTCGCGGCACGCCCCTGATGCTGCAGCTGCTGGCTGTGACCTACGGCCCGTATTACCTTTGGGAGGTGCCGGTGGCGCGCAACAAGCTGATCCCGGTGGTGATCGCCTTTGCCATCAACTACGCGGCCTACTTTGCCGAGATATACCGCGGCGGTATCGAATCCATGCCGGTGGGACAGTATGAGGCAGCGGAGGTGCTGGGCTACACAAAGGCGCAGACCTTCATCCACATCATCCTGCCGCAGGTGTTCAAGCGCGTCATGCCCAGCATCACCAACGAGGTGGTCACGCTGGTAAAGGACACCTCCATAGCCTTTACCGTCTCCTATCAGGAGATGTTCACCATCGGCAAGCAGATCTCAAACTCCGAGGGGAGCTTCACGCCGTTCCTGGTGGCGGGCGTATTCTACTTTGTGTTCAACGCGGTCGTGGACTTCGTCATGGGCAGAATAGAGAAGCGCATGAGCTATTACAAGTAAGGGGGAGACTATGAAACTGTTACAGATGAACCACGTGCAGAAGAGCTTCAACGACGAGACGCTGCACGTACTGAAGGACATCAGCCTCTCCGTGGAAAAGGGAGAGGTGGTGGCCATTATCGGCCCATCCGGCAGCGGCAAATCCACGCTGCTGCGCTGCGCCACGCTGCTGACCGAGATGGACGCCGGCGAGCTGATCTACGGCGACATTCAGGCCGTACACAACGACGCGGACGGCAAGGCGGTCTATGCCGATAAGGGCGAGCTGAAGAAGGTACGGGAAAAGTTCGGCCTCGTGTTCCAGAGTTTCAACCTGTTTCCCCACTATTCGGTGCTGAAAAATCTCATGGATCCCCAGATACGCGTGCTGGGCCGCGACAAGGGCGAGGCGCAGCAGCGCGCCCGTCAGCTTCTGGAAAAGATGGGGCTGTCCGACAAGGAGAACGCCTATCCCTGCGAGCTGTCCGGCGGACAGCAGCAGCGTGTGGCTATCGCCCGGGCGCTGGCTATGGATCCGGAGATACTCTTTTTCGACGAGCCGACCTCCGCGCTGGATCCGGAGCTGACCGGCGAGATCCTGAAGGTGATCCGCGACCTGGCGGAGGAGCACATGACCATGGTCATCGTGACCCACGAGATGTCCTTCGCCCAGGATGTGGCTGACCGGGTGATCTTCATGGCGGACGGCGTCATCGTGGAGGAGGGCACCCCGGAGGAGGTCATGGTGAACACCCGCGAGGAGCGGACACGCCAGTTTTTGGGACGGTACCAGAGATGAGAAAGCTGCGTATCGTTCGAGCCGATCCCGCTGGAAATATCACCCTTTTCGTGCTGACACCGGTGGAGAAGGCGGCGTGTGCCGCCGTTGCCGCCGAACTGATGAGGATCGGGGAGCTGAAGGCAGAGCAGGTGGGATTCGTATTCCCCAACGGCCACATGGAGATGGAGGCGGGGGAGTTCTGCGGCAACGCGTCCCGGGCGTATGGCTATCTGCTGGCGAAGCAGCAGGGGCTGACCGGACGCCATACCATGCACCTGTCCGTCAGCGGGTGTGACCATCCCATCGCCGTGACGGTGGATATGGACGCGGGCACCTCGGAGGCGGAGATGCCCCTGCCGCGGTTCGTGCGGCCGGTAAATGTGGACGGCACAGCCGGGACGCTGGTGCATCTGGGCGGTATCGCCCATCTGGTGGTGCAGGGCGTCACGCCCAGCCGGGAATTCTTCGAAAAGGCGGAACCGCTCTTTGAAAAGGAGCCGGGTCTGGAGGCCTACGGCGTCTGCTTCCTTGCGGGGGAGCGCATGACACCGCTGGTCAAGGTGCCCGAGGCGGGCACGCTGGTGTTCGAGGGCAGCTGCGGCAGCGGTACGCTGGCCAGCGCCATCGCCCTGAGCGAGGGGCACGAGGGGCGGTTCTCTGCTGCGCTGACACAGCCGGCGGGGACGGTGTGTGCCTCTGTCACGAGACAGGCGGGCGCGGTCGTGGCGGCGTCCATCGGCGGAGCTGTCACGCTGGGCGAGCCCTTTGAGGTCACGATCTGAAAAATCACTGAAAAATCACACCCTGCGGGGTGTGATTTTTTGTTGTACAATGGCTGGCAAAGAGGTATAATATACCAGTTATAAGTAATGCGTCAAACGGAGGGATACCACATGACTTTGCGTGACTATATAGAGAGCCTGCGGCACAAGACCGTGGCGGTCATCGGCATCGGCGTCAGCAACACGCCGCTGCTGGAGCTGCTGCTGGCGGAGGGCATCCGCGTCACCGCCTGCGACAAGCGCAGCCGGGAGCAGATGGGCGAACAGGCGGAGCATCTGGAGCAGCTGGGCTGTGAGCTGCATCTGGGCGCGGACTATCTGAAGGACTTGGACGCGGACGTGATCTTCCGCACACCCGGCCTGCGTCCGGACGTGCCGGAGATCGCCGCCTGCGTGGACAGGGGCGCCGTGCTCACCAGCGAGATGGAGGTGTTCTTTGAGGTCTGCCCGTGCACCATCATCGCCGTTACCGGCTCTGACGGGAAAACCACCACCACGACCATTATCGCCGAGCTGCTGAAGGCCGCCGGAAAGCGCGTGTGGGTGGGCGGCAACATCGGCCACCCGCTGCTGTGCGAGGCGGACGGGATACTGGCTACGGACTACGCGGTGCTGGAGCTGTCCAGCTTCCAGCTGATGACCATGAAGCACAGCCCTCACATCGCCGTTGTGACAAACCTGGCACCCAACCATCTGGACGTCCACCGGGACATGGCGGAGTATGTGGCCGCCAAGGAGAATATCTTCCGCCACCAGAGCGGGGAGGACGTGGCTGTGTTCAACGCGGACAACGATATCACCGCGGAGCAGTCCCGCCGGGCGCCGGGACGCGCCCGGCTGTTCAGCCGGCAGGGTGAGGTGGCCGACGGCGTGTTCCTGCGGGGCGAGGATATCGTCTGCCGCAGCGGAGGACACGAGCGGGTCGTTATGACCACCGGGGATATCAAAATTCCCGGCGTACACAACGTGGAGAACTACATGGCGGCTATCGCCGCCGTGGACGGTCTGGTGCCGGATGAGGTTATCCGCGATTTTGCCAGGGAGTTCGGCGGCGTGGAGCACCGCATCGAGCTGGTGCGGACATACCGGGGCGTGCGGTACTACAACGACTCCATCGCCTCCAGCCCCTCCCGCACCATCGCGGGGCTGCGGTCGTTCCACGAGAAGGTCATCCTCATCGCCGGAGGGTATGACAAGCACATCCCCTTCGACGTGCTGGGGCCGGAGATCGTGGAGCGCGTCAAGCTGCTGGTGCTGTGCGGCGCTACGGCGGATAAGATCCGCGCCGCCGTGGAGAACGCGCCGGGGTATGAGCCGGGCAAGCCGGAGATACGGGACGTGACGCCCTTCACCGCGGCGGTGGAGGCCGCCCGCGACCGGGCGCAGCCCGGCGACGTGGTGACGCTGTCGCCCGCCTGCGCCGCCTTTGACCAGTTCAAGAACTTTGCCGAGCGGGGCAAATTCTTCAAGAGCATCGTCAACGGCTGGCAGGAATGAGGAAAAGCCGTGCCGTCATACACTCCCCTGAGAGGGGGTGGCTGCATGGGACGGCTGCGGTATATACGGCTGACGCGGCGGCAGAGGGTACGCGTATGGGCAGCGGTGGTGCTGATAACGGTCACGGGGCTGCTGACGGCGATCCTGCTGCACCTGCGCCCCATGCTGGTGAAGCTGGCCACGGCGCGCTGCTCCAACACCGTCAGCCGCATCGTGGTGGCGGCGGTGAACGACGCTGTGGAGCAGGGCTGGATGGAGTACGGACGGCTGGTGAGCTTCGACAAGGACAGCGACGGCCGTGTGACGGCGCTGCGCAGCAACATGGCGGAGTTCAACCGCTTGCAGACGGCGGTGGCGGACGATGTGCTGGAACGGCTGGGGCAGGTGTCCGCCAGCGAGCTGGCGGTGCCGCTGGGTACGCTGACAGGCTCGCCGCTGCTGGCAGGCCGGGGGCCGAAGCTGACGGTGAAAATGGAGACCATGGGCACGGCGGCGGCCGCGTTCCGGGATAAATTCACGGCGGCGGGCATCAACCAGACAAAGCACCAGATCCTGCTGGATGTGGACGTCTATGTGACCATCCTGCTGCCGGGCATCACCACCTATACAAAGGTCAGCAACGAAATATCCGTGGCGGAGACGGTGATCGTGGGCAGCGTGCCCCAGACGTACACCTACTTCAGCACCACGGAGGATAAGATCGAGGATTACGCCGACGAATACATTATGAACAACGGATGAGGGCTTGACTATGGACTATCGCAAGGAGATACAGGAGCTGCGCCGCACGCTGACGGAGAACGGATACCTCTATTATGTGCTGGACGCGCCCACCATGTCGGACTACGAATACGACCACCTGCTGCGGCGGCTGGAGGAACTGGAGGCGGAGCACCCGGAGGAGATCACACCGGATTCCCCCACCCAGCGGGTGGGCGGCCAGACGCTGACGGAGTTCCAGCAGGTGACCCACGCCGTGCCGCTGGAGAGTTTGCAGGACGTGTTCAACGACGATGAGGTCTGCCGCTTTCTGGAAAAGATACCGCTGGAGGACGCGGCCTACAGCGTGGAGCCGAAGGTGGACGGCCTGTCTGTGGCGCTGGAATACCGGGACGGCGTGTTCGTCCGGGGCGCTACCCGTGGCGACGGACGGGTGGGGGAGGACGTGACGGAGAATCTCCGCACCATCCGCTCCATTCCCATGACGCTGCCGGAAAAGCTGCCCCGGCTCATTGTCCGGGGCGAGGTCTACATGGCGCGCAGCGTGTTCGAGGAGATCAACGCCCAGCGGGAGATCGAGGGCAAGCCGCTGATGGCCAATCCCCGCAATGCCGCCGCCGGCTCCCTGCGGCAGCTGGATCCCAAGATCGCCGCCCAGCGGCGGCTGGACATCGCGGTGTTCAATTTGCAGCTGGCGGAGGGGCGGACATTCGCCACCCACACGGAGACCATCGACTATCTGGCCAGCCAGCATTTCAAGGTCATTCCTCACAAGCGGCTGTCCAAGCCGGCGGACATTCTGGCGGAGATCGCGGCGCTGGGAGACGGGCGGGAGCAGTTCCCCTTTGACATCGACGGCGCTGTGGTGAAGCTGGACGACCTGCGCCAGCGGCAGGAGATCGGCAGCACGGCCAAGTTCCCCAAGTGGGCCATCGCGTACAAATACCCGCCGGAGGTGAAGCCCTCGGTGGTAAAGGATATCATCATTCAGGTGGGGCGCACCGGTGTGCTGACGCCCAAGGCGGAGCTGGAACCGGTGCGGCTGGCGGGTACCACCGTCACGTTCGCCACACTGCACAATCAGGATTTCATCACCCAGAAGGACATCCGCATCGGGGACACGGTGCTGGTGCGCAAGGCGGGGGAGATCATCCCGGAGGTGCTGGAGGTGGTCATGGACAAGCGTCCCGCCGGGACGCAGCCCTATCTGCTGCCGGAGACGTGCCCGGTGTGCGGTGCGCCGGTGGTGCGGGACGAGGACGGCGCGGCTCTGCGCTGCACCGGCGCGGAGTGCCCCGCCCAGCTGCTGCGGAATCTGACCCATTTCGCCAGCCGGGGCGCCATGGACATCGACGGGCTGGGACCTGCGGTGATGCAGCAGCTGATCGACAGCGGCCTTGTGAGAACCGCTGCCGATCTGTACGGCCTGACGCCGGAGCAGCTGGAGCCGCTGGAGCGCATGGGCAAAAAATCGGCACAGAATGCGGTGGACGCTATTGCCAGAAGCCGGGACAACGACCTGTGGCGGCTCATCAACGCGCTGGGCATCCGGCAGGTGGGGGAGAAGGCCGCCAAGACGCTGGCGCAGCGATTCGGCACCATGGATGCGCTGGCCGCAGCCACGGAGGAGGAGCTGACCGCCGTGGACGACGTGGGGCCCATTACCGCGCGGTATCTCTGCCAGTGGATGGAGAGCCCCCAGTCCCGCGACCTGCTGGCGCGGCTGAGGGCCGCCGGGGTGAATATGAGCTGCAAAGAGGAAGCGCTTGACAGCCGCTTTGCCGGGATGACCTTCGTGCTCACCGGCGCGCTGGAGAAATTCACCCGGGACGAGGCGGGAGAGATGATCGAAAAGCGGGGCGGCAAGGCGTCCGGCTCCGTGTCCAAAAAGACCACCTATGTGGTGGCGGGCGAGAATGCCGGCAGCAAGCTGCAAAAGGCGCAGGAGCTGGGCATCCCCGTGCTGACGGAGGATGAATTTCTGGAACTTCTGAAATAGGAGGCAAAAGAGATGGCACAGAATACGGACAAGACCCTGATGCACAAGCTGATCTACAGCGTATTTGTGCGCAATCACACGCCGGAGGGCACCTTCCGGGCGCTGGAGGGCGATCTGGATCGCCTGCGGGCGCTGGGAACGGACATTGTGTGGCTCATGCCCATCCACCCTATCGGGGAGGAGGGGCGCAAGGGCACGCTGGGCAGCCCCTACGCCATCCGGGACTACCGGGGCATCAACCCGGAGTACGGCACCATGGAGGACTTCCGCCATCTGGTGGACGCCATCCACGACCGCGGCATGAAGTGCATCATCGACGTGGTGTACAACCACACGTCGCCGGATTCCGTTCTGGCGCACACCCACCCGGAGTGGTTTTTCCACGATGAGCAGGGCAGACCCAGCCGCCATGTGGCGGACTGGTGGGACGTGGTGGATCTGGACTACGGAAACAGGGAGCTGTGGCGCTATCAGATCGACACGCTGAAAATGTGGGCGGAGATCGTGGACGGCTTCCGCTGCGACGTGGCCAGCAGCGTGCCGCTGGACTTCTGGACGGCGGCGCGGCAGGAGGTGGAGACTGTCCGCCCCGGATGCATCTGGCTGGCGGAGAGCGTCCACGGGCTGCACGTGCTGGGGCTGCGGAAAATGGGCGCGTACTGCGCCACGGACACGGAGCTGTACCGGGCGTTCGATATGACCTACGACTACGACATCTGGCCGTGGTTCGAGGGCTGCCTGACCGGGAGGAACACGCTGCAGCAGTACATCGACATGCTGAACTATCAGGAGCTGACGTACCCCTCCGGGTTTATCAAGATGCGCTGCGGCGAGAACCACGACACCCCGCGTTTGGCACAGCGGGTGCCGGAGGAGCGCCGCCTGCGGCACTGGCTGGCGTTCCTGTACTTCTGTCGGGGCAGCATGCTGTTGTACGGCGGCACGGAGTTCGCACCGCAGCATCAGGTGGGGCTGTTCGATGCCGAGGACAATTTCGGCGACAAGCGAGCCGACTTACAGGGCTTCCTGCGCCGCTGCAAGGACATGAAAACGTCCCTGCCGCTGGACGGCGCGGTGTGGTACGAGGTCAGCGGCGGCGCTGTTATCGGGCACTACAAGTCCCCGGCAGGGGAGCGCACCGGCGTGTTCGGTCTGTCCGGCTGCGGCGGTCACGTACCGGTGGAGTTACCCGACGGCGTGTACAAAAATCAACTGGGCGGTGATTTGACCGTCACCGATGGGCAGGTCGGTATCAGCGGCGAGCCGTTGGTCATCTGAGTTGTACTTTTCACCAAAACAGGGAGCGATTTTGTAGCAGTTGTTACAGAATCGCTCCCTTTGCATTGATTATTTAAAGCGTGAATGATATAATAGATACTGTTTTGGTAAGCCCGTCCGGAAAGCGGGTAACTTCTATTTTTATAGAGGAGGAAAGAAAAGAATGAGCAAGATCATGAAGATCTGCGACGGCAACGAAGCGGCAGCGTATGTGGCATACGCGTTCTCCGAGGTCGCAGCCATCTACCCCATCACCCCGTCCAGCCCCATGGCGGAGCACGCCGATGCGTGGTCGGCCAACGGCAAGAAGAACATCTTTGGTCAGCCGGTGCGTCTGGTGGAGATGCAGTCCGAGGCCGGCGCCTGCGGCGCCTGTCACGGCGCGCTGGAGGCCGGTGCGCTGGCCACCAGCTTCACCGCCTCTCAGGGCCTGATGCTGATGATCCCCACCCTGCACCGCATCTCCGGCGAGCGTCTGCCCGGCGTGCTGCACGTGGCGTCCCGCACCGTGGGCACCCACGCGTTCTCCATCTTCGGCGACCACTCCGACGTGATGAACTGCCGTCAGACGGGCTTCGCCCTGCTGTCCAGCGGCAGCGTCCAGCAGGCCGCCGACCTGGCTGCCGTGGCGCACCTGAGCGCCATCAAGGCGCGCATCCCCTTCCTGCACTTCTTCGACGGCTTCCGTACCAGCCACGAGATCCAGAAGATCGATGTGCTGAGCTACGACGAGTACGCCAAGCTGGTGGACTACAACGCGCTGGCCGCCTTCCGCGCCAACGCCCTGAACCCCGAGGATCCCCGGATGCGCTCTCTGGTGGATAACCCCGACATCTACTTCCAGCTCCGTGAGTCCAACAACACGGCCTATGCCGAGCTGCCCGACATCGTGGAGGGCTACATGGCCGAGATCAGCAAGCTCACCGGCCGCGAGTACCATCTGTTCAACTACTACGGTGCGCCCGACGCCGAGCGCGTCATCGTGGCTATGGGCTCCGTGGGCGGCTGCGCCCAGGAGGTGGTCAACTACCTGAACGCCAAGGGCGAGAAGGTGGGCTTCCTGCAGGTACACCTGTTCCGCCCCTTCTCCCGCAAGCACCTGATGGCTGCCATGCCCAAGACGGTGAAGAAGGTAGCCGTCCTCGACCGCGTGAAGGAGATCGGCTCCATCGGCGAGCCGCTGTACGAGGACATCTGCGCCGCCTACATCAACGAGAGCGACCGTCCTGCTATCTATGCCGGACGCTACGGCCTGAGCAGCAAGGACACCACCCCCGCGCAGCTGAAGGCCGTGTTCGACAACCTGCTGCTGGATGAGCCGAAGAACCACTTCACCATCGGCATCGTGGACGATGTGACCCATCTGTCCCTGCCCGTGGGCGCACCTCTGCTGACCGAGCCGGAGGGCACCATCTCCTGCAAGTTCTGGGGTCTGGGCTCCGACGGTACCGTGGGCGCCAACAAGAACTCCATCAAAATCATCGGCGACACGACCGACATGTACTGTCAGGCGTACTTTGAGTACGACACGAAGAAGTCCTTCGGCATCACCAAGAGCCACCTGCGCTTCGGCAAGAAGCCCATCAGCTCCACCTATTACGTCTCCAACGCGGACTTCATCGCCTGCCACAACCAGACGTATCTGACCAAGTACGACATCATCCACGAGCTGAAGCCCCACGGCAGCTTCCTGCTGAACTGCGAGTGGAAGGAGGACGAGCTGGAGCAGCACGTCCCCGGCGAGATCCTCAAGTACATCGCCGACAACGACATCAAGTTCTACATCATCGACGCCAACAAGGAGTCGCAGACGCTGGGTCTGGGCAACCGCTCCAACATGGTGCTGCAGGCCGCCTTCTTCAAGCTGGCCAAGGTCATCCCCGTGGAGGACGCCGTGGAGCACATGAAGGCCGCCGTGAAGAAGACCTACGGCCTGAAGGGTGAGAAGGTCGTCAACATGAACATCGCCGCTGTGGATGCCGGCATCAACGCGCTGGTGGAGGTCAAGGTGAAGCCCGAGTGGACGAACCTGACCGGCAAGGCGCTGAAGCCCGCTGACGACAGCCTGCCCTACGTCATCAAGAACATTCTGGTGCCCATCAACGCCCAGAAGGGCGACGAGCTGCCTGTCTCCGCCTTCAAGGGCATGGAGGACGGCACCATGCCGCTGGGCACCTCCAAGTACGAGAAGCGCGGCATCGCCACGCACCTGCCCGTGTGGGACGCTGCCGAGTGCCTGCAGTGCAACATGTGCTCCTTCGTCTGCCCCCACGCCGTCATCCGCCCGTTCCTGCTGGACGAGGGTGAGGTGAAGGCGGCTCCCGTGGACATGACGCTGGTGGACGCCAAGGGCCCTGGTCTGGCCGGGCTGAAGTACACCATGGGCGTGTCCACGCTGGACTGCACCAGCTGCGGCAGCTGCGTGGCCTCCTGCCCCAAGAGCGGCAAGGCGCTGAAGATGGTGCCCGCCCACGAGGTGTCTCTGGATCAGACCGACTGGAACTTCCTGACCACCGTGAAGGAAAAGACCTCCCGCGTGGACAAGTTCACACTGAAGGGCAGCCAGTTCAAGCAGCCCCTGGTGGAGTTCAACGGCGCCTGCGCCGGCTGCGGCGAGACGCCCTATATCAAGCTGCTGACCCAGATGTTCGGCGACAAGATGTATCTGGCCAACGCCACCGGCTGCACCCAGGCCTGGGGCGCGGCTATGCCCTGCGTGCCGTACTGCAAGAACGCCGAGGGCAAGGGCGTTGCGTGGAGTAACTCCCTGTTTGAAAACAACGCCGAGTTCTCCTACGGTATGTGCCTGGCTGTCAAGCAGCTGCGCGACTGCGTTACCGGCTACGTCAAGGAGCTGGACGCTCTGACCAAGGACGAGGCCGTCAAGGCCGCCATCGCCAAGTGGCTGGAGACTTACGACGATCTGGATGCCTCCACCCCCGCTACTGCGGAGCTGGTGAAGCTGCTGGAGAGCGGCAAGTTCTCCGCCGAGGAGCAGAAGCTGGTGGACGAGATCCTCAAGCGCAGAAAGGATCTGTCCAAGAAGACCATGTGGATGTACGGCGGCGACGGCTGGGCGTACGACATCGGCTACGGCGGTCTGGATCACGTGTTCGCCATGGGCGAGGACGTCAACGTCCTGCTGGTGGACACCGAGGTCTACTCCAACACCGGCGGACAGTCCTCCAAGGCCACGCCTGTGGGCGCTGTTGCCCAGTTCCAGGCCAGCGGCAAGAAGACCAAGAAGAAAGACCTTGGTATGCTGATGATGACCTACGACAACGTCTATGTGGCCCAGTGCTCCATGGGCGCCAATCCCAACCAGCTCATCAAGGCCATCAAGGAGGCCGAGGCTCACAAGGGTCCGTCCATCGTCATCTGCTACGCGCCCTGCATCAACCACGGCATCAAGAAGGGCATGAACAACGTCCAGCAGGAGATGAAGGACGCGGTCAACTCCGGTTACTGGAACCTGTATCGGTACAGCCCGGAGACCAAGACCTTCACGCTGGATTCCAAGGAGCCTACCATGCCGCTGTACGACTTCATGAAGGGCGAGGTGCGCTACGCCTCCCTGGAGCTGAGCTTCCCGGAGAACGCCAAGGTGCTGTTTGCCGAGGCGGAGGAAGCCGCCAAGGAGAAGTACGAGTCCTACAAGCGCCGCGCGGAGAAGCAATAAGTGTAAAGCGTTGACACTTAACAGCGCCCGCAGCCGTCGGCTGCGGGCGCTGCTTTTGCGGGAGGGGTGGAGGAAAAGAAAAATGCGCTGTTTTTGTGAGAAAAAGTGCAAATTTATCTTGCATTTTCCGGCGGCGTATGGTATTCTATCATGGCGTGAAAAGGGTGGTCCTCTGCCGCCGGTGTCCCGGAATGTGCGCGGATACCGCGAAATGGCGGCATGAACACCTATAATTTAGGAGGAAATATCCATGGATCTCATCAAAGCACTGAGCGAAAAGCAGCTGAAGGAAGTACCCCAGATCCTGGTGGGCGACACTGTGCGCGTCCACGTGAAGGTGAAGGAAGGCGCCCGTGAGCGTGTGCAGGTCTTCGAGGGCACCGTCATTGCCAAGAAGCATGGCGGCATCGAGGAGACGATCACCGTCCGCCGCCTGTCCTACGGTGTCGGCGTGGAGAAAGTTTTCCCCGTCCACTCTCCTTCCATCGAGAAGATCGAGACTGTGCGTCACGGCTATGTCCGCCGCGCTAAGCTGTACTACCTGCGTGACCGTGTCGGCAAGGCCGCCAAGATCCGCGAGAAGCTGTAAGCATCGATCAAAAAGAGAGCATCCACCGGAAAGTGGGTGCTTTTCTTTTTGCGGCGTGTGTGATATACTTGCTCCATAATGCGTCTGAGGTGAAGCTATGCAGATCGAAAACCTGAGTTGGTTCCCCGGTCATATGACCAAAACCAAGCGGATGATATCCGCCGAGATCAAGAATATGGACGCCGTCTGCGAGATCGTGGACGCCCGCATCCCCCTGTCCTCCCGTAACCCGGACGTGGACGAGCTGACCGCGGGCAAGCCGCGGCTCATCGTCCTCAACCGCGCGGATCAGGCCGACCCGGTGCAGACCCGCCGGTGGACGCAGTACTTCCGCGGGCAGGGCTTCGCCGTGTTGGAGGCCAACGCCAAAAACGGCGTGGGCACGGAGAAATTCTCCGCCGCCGTCCGGGAGCTGCTGCGGGACAAGCTGGCCGCCGCCGCTGCCAAGGGGCAGGTAGGCAAGGTGGTGCGCGTTATGGTGCTGGGCGTTCCCAACGTGGGGAAGTCCACCTTCATCAACAAGGTCGCCCACCGCAAGACCGCCCGCGCCGAGGATCGCCCCGGCGTGACCCGCTCCAAGCAGTGGGTACCGGTGGACGCCGCGCTGGAGCTGCTGGACACCCCCGGCATCCTCTGGCCGAAGTTCGATGACCCGGAGGTTGGCAAGCGCCTTGCCTTTACAGGCGCCGTCAAGGACGACGTGCTGGACATCGAGGAACTGGCCGGCTACCTTATGGACTATCTGGCCGCCCACTACGCCGACACGCTTACCGAGCGGTATAAAATAGAGGTGGAGCCGGGCGACACCGGCTACGAGCTGCTGGAAAAGGCCGGGCGCAAGCGCGGGTTCCTCATGCGCGGCGCGCAGGTGGACACCGAGCGCATGGCGCGCATCCTGCTGGATGAGTTCCGTGCCGGCAAGCTGGGACGCTTTACACTGGAGACGGTGGAGGACTGACGATGGAGAGCATGATTTGCGAACAGCAGGCGCATGAGCAGGGCTTTGCACTGGTCTGCGGCGTGGATGAGGCCGGCGCGGGTCCCCTCATGGGGCCGCTCTACGCCGCCGCCGTCATCCTGCCGGAGCAGTTCGACCTGCCCGGTCTGAACGACTCGAAAAAGCTGACGGAGAAGAAGAGGGAGGCGCTGTTTCCCCTGATACAGCAGCAGGCCGTGGCGTGGGCGGTGGCATCCGTCTCCGCGCGGGAGATCGACGAGACGGACATCCTCTCCGCCCGCATGAGGGCCATGCAGCTGGCCATTGACGGCCTGTCCGTTCGCCCGGAGCTGGCGCTGATCGACGGGAACCGGGATCACGGCCGCACGGCGGCCATCGTGACGCCCCACCGGTGCATCGTGGACGGCGACGCGCTGTCGGCCTCTATCGCCGCCGCGTCTATTCTGGCCAAGGTCAGCCGGGATCGGTACGTCTGCGATGTATTGGACAAGCAGTATCCGGAATATCAATTTGCAAGGCACAAGGGCTACGGAACCAAGCTGCACTACGAGATGCTGGATCAGTACGGCGTCTGCCCGGAGCACCGCATCAGCTTTCTGAAAAGCTGGTTTGCGCGGAAAAAGTGACGGGCAGCGGACGCGGAACGAAGGGGAGGTCGCGGTAATGAGCCGGGCAGAGGGAACATGGGGCGAGGCGCTGGCGGCGGAATACCTGCAAAAGCACGGCTATAAGCTGGCGGCGCACGGGTACCAATGCCGCTTCGGTGAGATCGACCTGATCGCGTGGGACGGGGACATTCTCTGCTTTGTGGAGGTCAAGACCCGTACCAATTTGCAGATGGGGCTGCCGCGGGAGTATGTGACGCCTGCGAAGCAGCGGCGCATCAAAAAGACGGCGCTGTTCTATCTGGCGGCGCACGATCTGGATTGCCCCGCCCGGTTCGACGTGGCCGAGGTCTACGCGGAAAAGCCGGGGGATAAGAACGGCGTGCGCATCGAGTATCTGGAGGATGCGTTTCAGTGAGGGCGAAAAGCCTACATTTCTTTGAAGGAAAGGCCGATGTTTGTGACAGAAATTCGAAATATACCCTATTTTGACGGACATTGCGATACGATATACGAGTGCATGGGCACGGGGCGCAGCATGCGGGAGAACAGCGGCCACGTTGACCTCATGCGGGGACAGCGGTATGGGCGGCGCGCCCAGTTTTTTGCCCTGTTCGACAACGTGAGGGAGCTGCCGGAGGGCACCGCGTGGACGAAGCTGTGCCAGATGCACGACTGGTTTTGCGCGCAGGCGGCGGAAAATGCCGATGTGATGGCTCTTTGCAGAACCGGAGCGGAGGTGGATGCTGCCGCCGCCCAACACAAGACCGCCGCGCTGCTGAGCATCGAGGGCGCCGATCTGCTGGACTGCGACATGGCGCATCTGGAGACGGCGGCTTCATGGGGCGTGCGGCTGCTGAACCCGGTGTGGAACAACGCCAACGCCCTGTGCGGCACCTGCGCACAGGAGCCGGAGCGCGGCCTGTCGGCCAGGGGCGTGGAGTTTGTGGCGCGGATGGAGGAGCTGGGTATATACACCGATGTCTCCCACATCTCCGACGCGGGGTTCTGGGACGTGCTGCGCCGGGCGAAGCGGCCTGTGACGGCGTCCCACTCCAATTCCCGGGAGCCGGGGCTGTGCCCCCACCGGCGGAATCTTACCGACGACATGTTCCGCGCCATCCGGGACACCGGCGGCGTGGTGGGCATCAACCTGTATGCGGACTTTGTGGGCGGCGACAGCATGGAGCAGCTGATCGCGCACATCGAGCGGTTCCTGTCGCTGGACGGGGAAAAGACGGTGGCGCTGGGCGGCGATCTGGACGGCTGCGAAGCGCTGGCCGCCGGGTTCAGCGGCGTGCAGGACGTGGCGAAGCTCTATCAGGCGCTGGAGGAAAGAGGGTACCCCCAGACGCTGCTGGAGGATATTTTCTGGAACAACTGGCGACGCATACTGTAAAGTGAAATTGCATTACATGTGCTGCAATAAGCTGCAATAAAAGGAGGTGAACGCATGGCACTGTATACCATCGGGGATCTGCACCTGTCGCTGGGCAGCAACAAGCCCATGGACATATTCGGCGACAGATGGCAGAATTATGTGGAGAAGATCCGCCTTGGCTTCTCTGCGCTGACGGAGGACGATACGACGGTGCTGTGCGGCGATCTGAGCTGGGGCATGAGCCTGGAGGAGTCACTCCTCGATTTTCAGTTCATCCACGCCCTGCCGGGACGCAAGATCATCCTGAAGGGCAACCACGATTACTGGTGGAACACCGCGTCGAAAATGCAGCGCTTTTTCGCGGACAACGGACTGGATTCCATTGAAATTCTCCACAACAACTGCCTGTTTTACAACGAAACGGCGCTGTGCGGCACACGGGGCTGGTTCTATGAGCTGGACAACGAGGGGACGCACAACGGCAAGATGCTGGCGCGGGAGGCCGGACGGCTGGAAACATCCCTGAAGGCGGCGGGAGACGCGGAAAAGATATGCTTCCTGCACTATCCGCCCCTGTATCAGGGCTACGAGTGCCCGGAGATACTGCGCCTTTTGCAGCGGTACGGTGTGGGGGAGTGCTATTTCGGCCATCTGCACGGCGCGGCGCAGAAGCGGGCGCTGGAGGGGGTGCATTACAACACGGATTTTCATCTTGTGGCGGGCGACTATCTGAACTTTCTCCCGGTGAAGGTGCGCGATTGACATTCGCGCCGGGGCATACAGGGAAAACGTGTGAAAAAAAGTGGTAAAAACGAAAAATAACAGTGGAAATTCCCGTTGAATTCTGTTATCATACTATATTGCATTGGTGTTGGTAGCGATACAAAGGCCGGTGCGGAACGGAGGAAATAACAAATGACTGTGAAAAGCTGCGAGAAACTGGAAAAGAGCAGGGTCGCACTGACCATCGAGACGAGCGCCGAGGAGTTCGAGGCCGCCGTCAACAAGGCGTATCTGAAGATGCGCGGTAAGATCAACGTACCCGGCTTCCGTGTGGGCAAGGCTCCCCGCAAGATCATCGAGAAGATGTACGGCGCGGAAGTGTTCTATGAGGAAGCCGTCAATATCCTCCTGCCGGATGCCTATGAGGACGCCGTAAAGGAGAAGGAGCTGAACGTCGTGGGTTATCCCGAGGTGGAGCTGGAGAGCTGCACCAAGGACGGCGTGGTGTTCAAGTGCACCGTGGCCGTGTATCCCGAGGTGAAGCTGGGCCAGTATAAGGGACTTGAGGCGCCCAAGGCGGAGGTCAAAGTGACCGCTGCCGATGTGACCGCCCGCCTGAAGGAGATGGCCGACCGCAACAGCCGTCTGGTGTCCGTGGAGCGCGCCGTGAAGAAGGGCGACACCGCCGACATCGATTTCGAGGGCTTCGACAACGGCGTGCCCTTCGACGGCGGCAAGGGCGAGAACTTCGATCTGGAGATCGGTTCCGGCAGCTTCGTCCCCGGCTTTGAGGATCAGCTCATCGGCATGAAGGCCGGCGAGGAAAAGGATATCGACATCACGTTCCCGGAGAACTACACCCCTGAGCTGGCGGGCAAGCCCGTGGTGTTCCATGTGAAGGTCAACGAGGTCAAGGTGAAGGAAGTCCCCGCCATGGATGACGAATTTGCCAAGGACGTGTCCGAGTTCGACACGCTGAAGGATCTGAAGGCCGATATCAAGAAGAAGCTGACCACCGAGCGCACCGAGGCCGCCCAGCGCGCCTTTGAGGACGTGCTGATGGCCAAGGTCGCCGAGAGCATCGAGGCCGAGATCCCCACCGAGATGGTGGAGCTGCAGGCCGCCCAGATGACCGAGGGCTTCAAGCAGCAGCTGGCCTCTCAGGGCATCCCCTTTGACCAGTATCTGAAGATGACCAACACTACCGAGGCCGACTTCACCAAGCAGGCCTACGGCCCCGCCGAGCAGCAGGTGAAAATGGATCTGGCCGTCCGCGCCATTATCGACGCCGAAAAGCTGGACGCCACTGACGACGAGGTGGAAGCCGAGATGAAGAACGTGGCGGACAAGTACGGCATGGATCTGGACACCGTGAAGAAGTACCTGCGCCCCGAGGAAGTGAAGGAGCAGGTCATCCGCGAGAAGGTCATCAAGGTGGTGGCCGACAGCGCCAAGGCCGTGGCGCCCGCCGAGGAGAAGGCCGAGCTGGAGGCCGAGGGCGAGATCGTGGAGAAGAAGCCCGCGAAGAAGGCAGCCAAGAAGTCCGCTGACAAGGCGGAGGAGGCCGAGGGCGAGGAGAAGCCCGCCAAGAAGACGGCGAAGAAGAGCACCAAGAAGGACGCGGAGTAACGCGGCTTCAGGAGAGAGAAGGCCGGCGCGGCGGGGCGAGATATTTGCCCCGCCGCCGCGGGCTATTATGAAAACCATGCACAGGTGGGTATAATCAGGCATCTATCTTTTGCAGGAGGTATTTTTATGAGCTTAGTTCCTTACGTTGTGGAGCAGACGAACCGCGGCGAGCGTTCCTACGACATCTTTTCCCGGCTGCTCAATGACCGTATCGTATTCCTTGGCGAAGAGGTGAATGATACCACCGCCAGCCTTGTGGTGGCGCAGCTCCTTTATCTGGAGGCGCAGGATCCCGACAAGGACATTCAGATGTATATCAACAGCCCCGGCGGCAGTGTGACCGCGGGAATGGCTATCTATGACACCATGCAGTACATCAAGTGTGACGTGTCCACCATCTGCATCGGTATGGCGGCCAGCATGGGCGCGTTTCTGCTGTCCAGCGGCACCAAGGGCAAGCGCATCGCGCTGCCCAACGCGGAGATCATGATCCACCAGCCCTCCGCCGGTACCCAGGGCAAGGTGACGGATATGGAGATCGACGTGGAGCATTTCCTGAAGATCAAGCAGCGCCTGAACCGGATCATGGCGGAGAACACCGGCAAGACGCCGGAGCAGATCAAGAGCGATTCCGAGCGCGACAACTGGATGATCGCGGAGGAAGCCCGGGAATACGGTCTGGTGGATAAAGTCATCTATAAGAGGTAACATAAATGGCAGACGATAAAAAGACGCTGCGCTGCTCGTTCTGCGGCAAGCCGGAGAGTCAGGTACACCGCATGATCCAGGGCCCCGGTGTGCGGATCTGCGACGAGTGCGTGCAGCTGTGCATGTCCATTCTGGATGACGGGTACTCCGCTGCGGCGGAGGACGGCATCGAGGACATGAACGACCTGCCCACGCCCCGTGAGATACACGAGGTGCTGGATCAGTATGTGATCGGACAGGAGGCCGCGAAAGTGGCGCTGTCCGTGGCTGTATACAACCATTACAAGCGAATTTACTTCGGCGGCGACGAGGACGTGGAGCTGCAGAAGAGCAACATCCTGATGATCGGGCCCACCGGCTCCGGCAAGACGCTGTTTGCCCAGACGCTGGCGCGGGTGCTGAAGGTGCCCTTCGCCATCGCGGACGCCACCACCCTCACCGAGGCCGGTTATGTGGGCGACGACGTGGAGAATATCCTGCTGCGGCTTTTGCAGGCGGCGGATTTCGATGTGGAGCTGGCGGAGCGGGGCATCATCTATGTGGATGAGATCGACAAGATCGCCCGCAAGAGCGAGAACACGTCCATCACCCGCGATGTGTCCGGCGAGGGTGTGCAGCAGGCGCTGCTGAAGATCCTAGAGGGCACCGTGGCCAACGTGCCGCCTCAGGGCGGGCGCAAGCACCCCCATCAGGAGTTCATCCAGCTGGACACCAGCAATATCCTGTTTATCTGCGGCGGCGCCTTCGATGGGCTGGAGAAGATCATCGAGGATCGCGTGGGCAAGCGGAGCATGGGCTTCGAGAACACGGTGCAGAGCCGGAAGGAGCGCAGCACCGGTGAGCTGTTCCAGCAGGTGCAGCCCCACGATCTGCTGAAGTTCGGCATCATCCCCGAGCTGGTGGGACGTATGCCGGTGATCACCGCCCTGCAGGGGCTGACCCGCGAGGATCTGGTGCGCATTCTCACCGAGCCGAAGAACGCGTTGGTGAAGCAGTATCAGAAGCTGCTGAGCTACGACGGCGTGGAGCTGCATTTCGATCAGGATGCGCTGGAGGCGGTGGCGGACACCGCGCTGGCGCGGAATATCGGCGCCCGCGGCCTGCGGGCGGTGATGGAGGGACTGCTGACCAAGGTCATGTACGATGTGCCCTCTGACCCCACCATCACCGATGTGACCATCACAAAGGCGTGCGTGGACGGCGAGGCCGAGCCTACGGTGCTGCACGACCCGGAAAAGGTGGCGCAGCGCGCCAAATTCAAGACCGGCACAGCGGACAAGCCCGCTGCCCCGGCGTCTTAACGAGACTCAAGACTCAAGAGGGGAGAGGCGCCGCCTCTCCCTTTTTCCCAACGCCCGCCCAAGCCCGGCGGGAGAAAGGAGACATATATGGAAACGATCACCCGGAATATGCCGGTGCTGGCGCTGCGGGGGCTGACGGCCTTCCCCGGCCAGACCATGTCCTTTGACGCGGAACGGGATATTTCCATTTTCGCGCTGGACAACGCTATGGAAAACGACCGGCGGCTGCTGGCCGTCACCCAGCGTGAGCTCTCCACGGCGGAGCCGGGAGAAGAGGAGCTGTACACCATCGGCACGGTGTGCCACATTTTGCAGATCATCAAGACCTCCGACACCACGGTGCGTGTCATCGTGGAGGGCGAGTGCCGGGCGCGGCTGCATCGCCTGTGGCAGAAGAAGCCG
>OCHI01001153.1_pt1 | contig 21140 bp, 16 predicted proteins | sample 1538691 | NCBI WGS metagenome assembly OCHI01 (sample SAMN04571718, study PRJEB22368) | human gut metagenome | biome: human gut; material: stool | host: Homo sapiens | place: Luxembourg | collected 2012-09-21 | reverse complement strand
GTTTACCATGCTTAATTTCCTCCTTGAGCATTGGATTGCACTATTTTGTTTCTGAGAACATTTTACCCCATACCACAAAATAAGTCAAGGACAATCCGTTGTTTTATGTTGGTTTCTTGTTGTATTTTGTGTTGTTTTTATTGTTTTTTATATTTTCTGTTTGTAAAGGATCTTTTTTCTGTAATCCTGTATCTCTCAGCCGCCGATCTGGCAGTCCAGGCTGCATACCGCATGCACTGCATTCTTTAACATCTGCATATGTTCTGCTGTAGGCGGAAGGATTCCTTCCATTAAATAGGGTCTGCCAAGTCCTTCATATTTATCCTGCCCCAGTCTGTGGTACGGAAGAAGATGGATCTTGTTTACGCCCGGAAGGGATGCTGCAAATCTTGCGATTGCCTGGATCTCTTCCACAGAATCATTAAATGTGGGGATCACCGGAACGCGGATCACCAATCTGGTTTTTCCGTAGAGCGCAACCCTTCTTGCATTCTCCAGCATCAGTCCGTTGGCCCGTCCTGTGAATTCTTTATGTTTTTCCTGATCCATATGCTTGATATCCATCAGATATACATCCAGATAGGGAAGTACCTGTTCGATCTTTTCCCATGGGGCACAGGCCATGCTTTCCACTGCTGTGTTGATTCCTCTCTCCTTTGCTGCGCGGAGAAGGTCTCTGGAAAAGTCCGCCTGGCACATACATTCCCCTCCGGAAAGGGTGATCCCGCCTCCGGAACGGTAATAATAGGCACGGTCTTTTTCCACCTCTTCGATCATCTCACGAACTGTCACGTCGCGGCCGATCACTTTATCTTCTCCCAGAACCTTCATGTTCTGGATCCGGTATTCCTGTGATTCCGGATTACAGCACCAGCGGCAGCGAAGAACGCAGCCCTTCAGGAACACGATGGTACGGATACCCGGTCCATCGTGTACTGAATATTTCTGAACATCAAAGATCCTGCCCTTTGTATCCAAATAGTCCATTCGTTACTCCTTTAGAAGCCCTGCTCAGTACGTCTGATGATATCGTCCTGCAGAGATCTGGAAAGTGTAGTGAACAATGCGCTGTAGCCTGCAACACGTACAACCAGATGTTTGTACTTCTCCGGATGCTTCTGTGCATCCAGAAGTGTTTCTCTGTCAACAACGTTGAACTGCATATGCATACCCTTCTGATCAAAGTATCCGCGGATCAGTGCTACGAATTTCTCCAGTCCTTCTCTTCCTGCAAGTGCTGACGGATGGAATTTCTGATTGAACAGTGTTCCGTTGGATACGATAAAGTGATCCAGACGGGATACGGAAGTTGCTGCTGCTGTCGGGCCCTTCACATCCTTGCCTGCTGACGGAGAAACACCATCTGCAACTGGTGTATGTGCATAACGGCCATCCGGTGTAGCACCGGTCTGTCCGCCAAGGGGAACATTTGCGGATACCGGATAAAGTCCGGCCTGATAATGTCCGCCTCTCGGGTTTTTGTATTTCTGAAGTGGTTTTGTGTAAGTATAGGCAACATCTCTTGCAAAATAATCCACATCCGGAATATCGTTTCCGTATTTCGGAACTTCATCGATCAGTTTGTGGATTTCTTCAAATCTTGCCTTTTTCTCCGGAGATGGTTCTGCTCCAAGCGCTGCTGTCATAACAGCCTTGGCTGTCTGCTCATTTACACCGATGCCATTTTCCTGAAGCTTCTGCATTACAATTGTAGTAATATCTGCTGCAGACTGTGCATCAATACCCTTGCCATAGTTCCATGCCAGAGCTTCCTTCATCTCTTCCATGGTAACTTTCTTTTCTTCATAAACAAGTTTACGGATCGCATACAGAGAATCTGCCATGTTTGCAATACCAAATCCCTGAGGGCCGGTAAAGTTATAAACAGCGCCTCCCTCCTGAACGGATTTACCACGTTTCATGCAGTCATCCACCATACAGGAAAGGAATGGAAGCGGACACCTCTCAGCATGTGCCACGTCAATGGCATTGTCTGCATTTACAAGCAGGGAAATAAAATATTCCATCTGTTTCTTATATGCGTCATAAAACTCATCAAAGGTCTTCATCTCTGTGACATCGCCTGTCCTGACACCGATCTGGACTCCTTTATCCATACCATTGGAGAAAACCATCTCCAGCGGGCGGCACATATTGAAGAATGCCGCATCATGCCAGCCCTCTGTCTTACCTGCCTTCTGCGGTTCTACACAGCCGATGATGTTATATTCTCTGGCATCTGCAAGAGAAAGGCCGCGGTTCTGCAGTGCAGGAATGATAACCTCATCATTGTAATAAGCCGGAAGTCCGATTCCTGTTCTTGTAAGCTCTGCAGCCTTGATCAGGAATTCATGTGGTGATCCGTTCCATACTCTTACAGAAAGAGACGGTGCCGGAAGGTGCACATGCATAGACGCCTGGATGCACATAAAGGAGAGATCATTGGTCACATCCTCGCCATCCTTGTTCTGACCACCTGCGATCAGGTTCTGGAAAAGGCTGTAGCCTGCAAAGCCTTCTGCAGATGCAGCATCACGGCATTTATTCAGGTCGTTTAATTTTACCCATATGCAGTCCATCAGTTCCTGGGCAAATTCTCTGGTAAGATTGCCTGCTTCCATATCACTCTTGTAATATGGATACATATACTGGTCAAAACGTCCCGGAGAAATAGAATGTCCGCTGCTTTCCATCTGGATCAGCTGCTGTACAAACCAGAAGGACTGGCACGCCTCATAGAAATTACGGGCGCCCTTCGCCGGTACGCGTGTACAATTGGATGCGATCTGAAGGAGTTCCTGTTTTCTGGTCGGATCCTGACACTGATATGCCATCTGCTCTGCGAGCTCGGCATAGCGATGTGCATAGTCGATAACTGCCTGACAGCTCATGATAACTGCTTCCAGGAAACGGGATTTCTTTGCGTAATCACCATCTCCTACATTACACTCATCCAGTTCCTTCTGAGCTTTGGCAATGATCCCTTCATAACCGATCGCCAGAACTTCTTCATATTTAACGGTTACGTGTCCTACACCATTGTAGAAATAGTTTCCGGGTGTAAAAATATTGTGGTCAATGGCAAGAATCGCTTCCGGTGCCATGTAGGAGGTTGCAAGCTCACTGGTAGTCTTGCCTTTCCAGTATTTATGTACCTCACGGAGCTCCGCCTTGGTTTCCTCCGCAATATAAAATGGATCGGCTGTTCTGGTAGCCACTGTATCCAGCTCATCTTCCAGCCACTGGAAAGAATACTCCGGAAACGTCTGACATCCTCTCGGCGCCAAAGTGCTGCTTCCGACGATCAGCTCCTCATCACGGATGATGATCGGAATGTTGTGCAGGATGTGGGCAAATGCCTTGGCTCTGCGGGTGATGATCGGCTCGTCTTCTGTTGCTTTGTAAGACTCTGTGATCAGTTTTGCTCTGGCAGATTCGATCACCGGCATCTTTGCATAAAGATTATCTACAAGATGTGTGATCCTGTCTGTTTTCGGAACATCTGCTATATGAAATTTCTCCATGATTCTCCTTTCTCATAACCGGTTGTTTCTGGTGATCTGTCTGCCTCTACGCTTCCAGAACCGCTCCTGTCCGGCTATGTGCTCATGTAGTTTTATTATACCTTACCCCTACTTCGATGTCAACGAAATCCAACATGTGTTTATAGCTGTTTTTGTGGTTTTTATCGGTTGCGCCCTGTTGATTTTATTTGTTTTTTGTATTTTTATGTTTTTCTCTATTGACTTTGTTTTTCTGCTCTGCCATACTTGGATTTATATAGGAATTCATTTGTTTTTCAGAAAAAATTTATGCAAAGCGGACATTCGTATTCCGCTCTGTCACATGTTCTCAAACAGTAAAAGAGGTGTATTTTTATGTATCTTTCTGATATGCATACCCACTCCATCGCCAGTGGTCACGGCACGGAATGTACCATCACAAACATGGCACGCGCAGCTGCCGAGAAAGGTCTCCGGCTTCTCGGGATCACTGATCACGGTCCCGGCACTCTGGCAGCCGGAACTTCCTCCTATTTCCGCAGCCTTACCTATTCTCCCAAAAAACATTTCGGTGTAGAATTACTCTACGGAATTGAACTGAATATCCTTGACCGCAGCGGAACGGTAGATTTAGATCAGGAATCATTATGTAAACTTGATTACGCCATTGCCAGCATGCATGCCTGGAATTACCGCTGCGGTACCAGAGCCGAAAACACAGAAGCTTTTATCAATGTAATGAAAAACCCCTGTGTAAAGATCCTCGGACATAGTGATAACACTCATTACCCGGTTAATTATGATGCGCTTGCAAGGGCTGCCAGGGAAACCGGCACGATCTTTGAGATCAACGAAGCTTCTCTTGCACCTTATGGCTATCGTGGCGACACAAGAGAAAACTGTTTCGAGATCCTTCGATGCTGCCGCAAATATGATCTGCCGTTGCTTCTTTCCAGTGACAGCCATGGCCCGGAGCATATCGGAGATTTTACCTGTGCTGCTGAGTTTGTTCATCAGGCCATGTTTCCGGAACAGCTGATCCTCAACAACCAGATTTCCAGACTCAAGGTTTTTCTCCAAACCAGAGAATGATCTTCTGTATCTTTTCCGACAGATAACAGATATTGTCCCCCAAACAAAACAGGCCAGTTCAAACACAGGAATATACATTTTCCTGTATCTGAACTGGCCTGTTTTTTATTTTTCCCGCTGCTTCCGTACAATTTCCGCAAGCTCGCTATATTTACCTGTAACATATCCAAAATTTTCTCTTCTGTGAGGAAGCTTGCATTCGGTGCAGTCTTTAATCCCGCTTTCCGTAAAGCGGAAATTACCACCACATTTATCTCCCAGTGCATATAAAGGACAATAGCAGAACAGACAATTGAAGTTCTCCGGATCTGCTCCTTTATGGCACGGAAAATACTCACAGTTTTTGTGGCTGAAGTAAGAGTATTCTTTGCCTTCCCAGTATGGTTTCTCCATGGCTCTTTTCTCCTCTCCTGACATAACCACACATAATTTTTTCCTATAAAAAAGAGGTAGCGATGCCACCCCGGGGTAGAAATATAATCCGTTCATGAGTGCGCGGAGGGAACGAATGTATCCGGAGTAGTATCGCCTGCCATTTAATCATGTATAATTCATATGAACAGGCGCATTCCATAAAAAAATGCCTACTCTCGTAAAAAAGTAGACAACGTCCCAGGGGTGCGGAGTCCCTGAAATGGTTGTTACACTTTACACGGAAGTTTAACCTCGCCATAACAAGCAGGTTTCCTGGCTCCGGGATCATGACTCCTCTCTCCTTCTCATACATACGTACAATGGATTCTGAGATTCACTCCTCCGTTACAGTGACCGGATCGCTCAGGTTTCTCACCTGATTCCCTTTTCTGCTGGCTTCTGATAATCCATGACTGTCAGATGCCCTCAGCACTTGCTATGTTCAATATGGAATTATACTGACATTATAATAACATCCTGTTAATTATATGTCAATACTGTTTTCAAAATTTATACATTTTTGAGCATATTTTGTTGCTGTTCACTCCGTTCCATGGGTTTTCAATATTTTTTCCGACGTCAAAAACAGCCCGACAAACTGCTGTCGGGCTGCTGTATTTTTATTTTCTGTTGTACGTTCTTATTATACAAGACGTCTTACAGATACAATTGTTCTGTATGTAGCATCATTGCTGATCTTGATCCCGTCCTGAGAGTTCGATGCATGAACGATCTGGCCATTACCCATGTAAATAGCCACGTGTCCGCCATAGCAGATCAGATCTCCCGGCTGTGCATCTGCGTAGGATACTTCTGTACCTGCATTCTGCTGCTCATAGGAGGTTCTCGGAAGGCTGACTCCGAAGTTCGCATAGACACTCTGTACAAATCCGGAGCAGTCTGCACCATTGGTAAGGCTTGTTCCACCCCATACGTAAGGATTTCCCACAAACTGTGTAGCATAATTCACAACAGAAGATCCGGAACCGCTACTGTAAGAAGAACTGTCACTGTCTGAAGATGTATCCTCTGCATTAGATGTGTCCTCTGCACTTTCTTCAGATGCGTCTGTGCTGTTATCGTAATCTGCGTCTGCATTATCCTCTGTATTCTCAGTATCCTCGGACGCATCATCATTCTCACCATTGTCTGCATCTTCATCCACATCCTCGGTGTCATCTTCTGCAGTATCCTCATCTGCATTCTCGATCACGTCGCCGTCCTCATCGTACTGTCCGTCTTCGCTCTCGTCTGCCTCATCCTGCTGTGCTTCCTGCTCTGCCTGGCGTCTTGCTTCCTCTTCTGCCTCAGCCTGTGCTCTCGCTGCTGCTTCAGCCTCGGCCTGACGTCTTGCCTCTTCCTCTGCTGCAATACGCTCAGCCTCTAATCTCTGAAGCTCTGCAGTCTGCTCTGCAAGAAGGTTTGCATAATCTGTAGCCTGCTGCTGTGCGTAGGCGATCTCATTATCATAATCTGCGGATGTGGCACGCTTCTCATCCAGCTGTGCCTGCAGGTTCTGGGACTCTGCCTCATATTCCTGCTTCATTCCCTCCAGCTCTGCCTTCTCCTGTGTGTACTGTGCCTCCAGGTTTGCCACCTGCTGGATCGTATTGGAATATTTTTCAAGACTCTTACGGTCCTGCTCATAAGTCTTCTGTGTGTACTCTGCTCTTGTAAGAAGGTCAGACAGGTTCTCTGCATTCAGCATCATCTGGAACCATGCATCGTCTCCACCCTTCTCATAGAGATACTGGATACGTTTCTTCATTGCCTCATACTGTTTCTGCTTGGCATTTTTGGCCTTCTCAAGGTTGGTCTGTGTAGATGCAATGTCGGCTTCCTTATTGGAGATATCTCCCTCCAGTGTCTGGATCGAAACCATCACGTTTACAAGATTGGCATCAAGAGTTGAAATCTCGCCTTCAATCTGTGACTTCTGTGAGGAAAGCTCATCCAATCTGGAATAAGTCGCATTCAGCTGTTCGTTAGTCGCATCCATCTCCTGCTGAAGTGCTGCCTCATCTTCTCTTGTTGCGCTTACGCTGACTACCTGTGCTCCGCTGATGATGAGCGCCAGTGTCAGACATAATATCCTTTTCTTCATGACTGTTCACCCTCGCAATCTGATTCTAATTTAATACAGCGGATCTGACCATCCGCTTCGTTGGTTTTCTTTGTAATACTTTTGCAATATCTTGTTTCAATCTTTTTATATATTAACACAGTGTTATTTGGATTGCAAGGATTTTCTATTAATTAGTTTAAAACTTTGTAACATTTATTAATGATTTTGACATTAAAAAAGGAGAACCCGGGTTATCTCAGGTTCTCCTCTCACGTTTCTTATTTCTATTTGTTACATATAAATTTCTTTCAGCATATCCTGATCAGAAAAGATCTGCAAGGATCTGATTGGCTGTCTTGTTCAGATATCCGTTGGGATCGGAAAGAGTGCTTCTGTTCCATCTGAAGTATGCACCGTTTCGGATATAGTTACCACTGGATTCATGATAGTCATATTTGCTGGCTCCAGGATACCTGGACATGTAAGTTTCTGCCAGCTTGATCGCCTGGCTTCCGTAAGTTCCGCTTGGTGTCGGTGTTCCGGAAATCTGTACGCCGGCATTCGGTGTACAGTGGAGGATCACGACACTCTTATCGGAACACTGTCCGAGAACGATCCAGGTATGTCCGCTGTTGTATCCGATATCCCCAGGATAAAGCTTCCAGTTTGAGCTTGCCAGCTGAGCCTGGGAAACAACGGTACCCATTCCCTTGCCGGAATACAAAGATCCAAGATTTCCGGAAACATCCGTGTACATAGGTCCACCGGATCTGCTCTGCATGATCTGATATACAGACCATCCTACAAAGCCGGAGCAGTCAAGGCCCTTCTGTTCTGTAGCTTCACTGAGATCCATATAATATCTGTAATTATAGGAGCTGGAATTGCTGTCATACCACTGTTTCCATTTTGGACTGATGCCCTTTCTGGTCGCATCCGACCAGTTGTGGCCGCCGCCCCATACGTAAAGAGTCTTTCCTACCGGAAGTAATGCATTGGCAAGGAAATTCTTGATAGTCCTGGAGCTTGTCGCTGTAGTAGTACTTGGGTTGGTATCCAAGACACCATTGCTGCCAAATGTATACTTCTTGCCATCGATCGTCTTCGTTCCCGTAGCCATAACACCGGTTGACGGATCGAAATAATATTTATATCCTTTTTTGGAATTTGTGACCCAACCGGTAGCCATCACGCCGCTCTTGCTGTAAAAATAATAGGTATCGCTGCCAATCTTCTTGAAGCCCTTATACATAGCTCCCGTGTTTGGATCAAAATAACGCTTCTGCTGTTTCTTATTCGTTGCCCAGCCCTTTGCCATAAAGCATTTGCTGGTAAAATATCTGGTCACATTCTTCTTGTCTGTAAGGAATACACTTCTGGCTGCAGCACCACTGCCGCTGTAGAAATAATATTTCTTATTGCTGATCGTGGCCCATTTCGTTGTCATATATCCGCTGGCGGGATTAAAATAGCGGGTATTGTTCTTACTGTCTGTAAGCCAGCCTGTTGCCATATAGCCCTTGGCACCGTTGACATTATAAAAATATCGTTTGCCCTTGGAATCCTTAGCCCAACGCTTCATCTGCACGCCTGTGGATTTATTAAAAAAATATTTCTTCCCGTTCAGTGTAAGCCAGCCTTTTACCTTCTGTCCATTCTGATAATAATAGGACTTTCCTTTTTCTGTTTTAAAGCCGTTTTTGGTCGCAGCCTGTACATCTGTTGCCGTTGTATGTACAGTTGCTCCGGCTGCAAAGAACATCAGAACCAAAAAAAGTCCCCAGAGTTTCCATTTTCTGCTTAATTTTCGCATACATACCTTCCTTTGATAGATAGATCATTGATATTTACTATTTCTTAAGTCCGACTGATCGTAAACGTTACAATTTTGTTACAATTTTACGTCCATATTATATAACATTCTTTACGGTCCGTCAACTCTTTCCTTTTCTTTCAGAAAAATCATCATCCAGGTATTACCAATGTTGATTTTATGCAGAAAAAAGCCCCGAAACATCAGAAATATTCACCGATGCTCCGGGGATATGATCCTTTATGCAGTTTTGCTCCTGTCTGTTACGGATCCTTACAGAAATTTTTTGCGAAGCTCTGCCCCATCAAGGGCACTTAAATATGCAGGTGCAACATCAAATACTGTCTTGCATCCCTTCTGTCCTTCCTGGTTCATGCGGTATGCAGCTCTTGCATAGGCAACGATCACAGAAGATGTGAACTCAGGATTGGAATCCAGCTTCAGGCTGTACTCGATCACATGGCTGTTCTCATTGTTCCAGCCTGTTTTTCCGCTGCGGATCACAAAACCGCCGTGTGGGATACCGCTGTGGTCACGATTCAGCTCTTCCTGGGAAATGAAATGTACCGTTGTATCATACTCGTCAAAGTAGTTCGGCATGGTCTTGATCTCTTCCTCGATGCGTGCAAGATCAGCACCTTCCTCAGCAACTACGAAGCACTCTCTTGTATGTTTCTGGCGTGTAGTAAGCTCCGGATTTTCTCCGTTTCTTACTGCCTCAAGTGCAGCTTCTACCGGAATGGTGTACTGCTTTGCATCCTTTACGCCTTTGATGCGGCGGACTGCATCAGAATGTCCCTGGCTGACACCCTTGCCCCAGAATGTGTAGTCGTTTCCATTTGTAAGGATCGCATTTGCATACATACGGTTCAGAGAAAACATTCCGGGATCCCAGCCTACGGAAATGATTCCTACATGTCCACTCTCTGTTGCTGCCTTGTCAACATTTGCAAAATGCTCCGGTATTTTCTTATGTGTATCAAAGCTGTCCACAACATTGAAATATTTTACATACTCCGGTGTCTGAACAGGAAGATCTGTAGCACTTCCTCCACAGATGATCAGGACATCGATCTCATCCTTCAGCTTCTCCGCATCTTTTACAGAATAAACCTTTGCGGTCTCTGTAAGGATCTTTACAGTCTCTGGATCACGTCTGGTAAATACTGCAACCAGCTCTGTATCCGGATTATGCTTGATGGCACACTCCACGCCGCGTCCCAGGTTTCCGTAACCTAAAATACCAATTCTTATACTCATAACGATTTCCTCCTCTTTTTCTCTGCAGTATGACATTTTCCGGACAGCATTGTGAATTTCTGTCAGAAAAAGCCTTCTGCGATCTATATCGCAAAACGGATCTGCAGGATCCGCCTTACAAACATATGGATATGCTGCCTTATGATATCCCCGATCTCAGTTTCAGGACATCGATGACAGACCTTTTTCCTGCATCAGCAGCAGAAAAAGCCGCCCGGCCAGCACATGAAACAGGCCATGGTCCTGCAGCAGGCATCACACATATCTCCTCCTGCAGTCGGCATTCCCCCAAAGGGATCCTGCCGCTGCTGATACCAGCCGCCACCGCCTTCCATTCTCTGGAGCAGCATACGGTACTGCATATTATCCGGTTCCTGACGGACTGCTTCACGGATCTGATCCAGAGCTGTTACATTATTTCCCATTCCCATATTTGCCATAGCAGCCAGGTAATACCATTCCCCATTTTTCTGACCAAGAGAATCCAGTACATTCATAGCTTCCTGAAAATGACCGCTCTGCACATAATTGGCGGCCGCCCTTCTGCGCATACTTTCCTCATCCTGATAGGCACTGGAACCGGCATTTCCGTAATTTCCAAAACCACCGTAATTTCCGTAGCCGCCATAGCCATTCTGGGAACTACTTCCGTACTCACGCTCTTTCATGATCTGCTCGTAAGCCTGCTGCACTTCTTTGAATTTTTCTTCGGCCTGATCCTTATTCGGATTATTGATATTGGCATCCGGGTGATACTTTCGGCTCAGCTTCCGGTATGCCTTTTTTATTTCATCATCAGATGCGTTTCTGGGAACTCCCAGCACGCTGTATGGATCTAACATTTTTTCTCTTTCTCCCGTTCTTCCCTGCGCTTCTGTCCGATCGCCGCAAAGCGGCACCAGACGCCGGAATATAAAATATTTCGAAGGATATCTCCGTATCGGAGGATCGGCAGCTTTTCAAATTCTCTGCAGCATTCTGCAAGCATCATCATAAGAAGCCGACGTACCTCTTCCTCGAACCCTTCTATCTTATATTTTTCAAGGAAAGGATTGTAATTTCCGTTTTCTGCATCTTTTTCCACATCGTCATAAGCATCCAGGATGTAGATAAATTTTCCGAGATAAAATCCCAGACGGCGCAGGGACGATTCCCAGACATCCTTACGGAAGGCCAGAATCTCTTCCATGATACGTCCGGAACATCCGGCTACACGGTCCACATCGGTTTCCCCCTGTTTTTCCAGGGAAGAAAGCTCCTCTAGTGCGTTTCGGATCCTTTGGATCTTCTCCGGATAAGCGGACATATGCATATTTCCGCAATTCTTCAGAATTCCTGCATATGCATAGCGCAGTGGTTTGTGTTCATCCTGCCAGTCATCCATACATTTGTAATAGGTAAGGATCACATTCATATCCGCACAGTACTCAGTTACTGTATTTTTGCGCACCGGCTGGGGCTTCAGCGGATGGACCACACACCTGGAGGTTCCCTTCTTCGTTGGCGGTTCATAAAGAGCGCTTAAAAGAAGGACCACAAATGTCATATCATAAGTCAGTGAGATCTGTCCCGGTATCCCGTATCTCTCCCGCAATTCTCTGCAAAGACCGCAGTAAAAAGAACGGTACACATCAAAATCCTTGAATTTTATTTCCGGTTTATTAACGGTCACATATCCGAACATGTCAGCTCCTTTTTACGAATTTTGTGTGGCATTTCGGACATTCGATCTCGATCTTGCCCTTTCCCTTTGGAATACGTATCTTCTGTCCGCAGCCCGGACAGCTGTAGATGTGATGGGTCTTTCTCTGCTTCATCAGATCCTTTTCTTTATTAAAGCGAAAACGGAACTTTGACGTCATCTGAAGGAATTTCTGATTTTCGGCATAACGCTGCTGGATATTTCTGGAAAAAATACGTATATATGCATATACGATCGCTGCGACCCCGAGAATGTCAAGGGTGCTGCCGACAGTTCTGCTGAATATATTAGCAAACATTGCCAGAATGATCAGAACCAGTGCGACTCCCATGGTGAACCTGGAAAGATCATCCACTCCATAACGTCCCTGCATAAATTTATTGAATTTGTCTCTCATATGATCTGCATCTCCTTTTCACTGCCAGACGGCACTGCCCAAAAATTTCCGTAAAAAAATCCGGATGGCAGTTCCTAACGGTCATTGCATACCTGGAAAATGTAGAATTTCAGATAATAGGACTCATCTGCTGACCAGAGGATCGGATGATCCGGTGCCTGTGTACGGTACTCTACCTGGCGCAGTCTCTTATGGACATTCTTCGCTGCCTGACCGATGGTCTGTGTAAACAGCTCATACGTCATAAAATGAGAGCAGGAACAGGTTGCAAGAAATCCGCCGTCCTTTACAAGACGCATTGCACGGAGATTGATCTCACGGTATCCCTTGATGGCATTTTTTACAGAGCTTCTGGATTTCGTAAATGCCGGAGGATCCAGTACCACAACATCAAATTTCTCTCCCTTCTCCTCAAGCTCGGGAAGAAGCTCAAAAACATCCTCACAGAGGAATTTCACTGTTCCGTCCAGGCCGTTCAGACTGGCGTTTCTTCTTGCCTGCAGGACTGCAGTTTCCGACGCATCCACACCAAGAACACTCTGTGCCCCTGCAATTCCCGCATTCAGGGCAAAAGAGCCGGTATGTGTAAAGCAGTCCAGAACCTTCGCCCCCTTGCAGAGCTTCTGGATAGCAAGACGGTTATATTTCTGATCCAGGAAAAATCCGGTCTTCTGCCCGTCCCTGATATCTACTTCATATTTCACACCGTTCTCTTCAATCTGAACAAGTGTCGGAAATTCTTCTCCGATAAATCCCTTGGTAAGTTCCATTCCTTCCTGGCGGCGTACCTTTGCATCACTTCGCTCATAGACTCCACGGATCCGGATCCCATCTTCAGCAAGGACTTCCTTCAGTGCATCTAGGATCGTTTCTTTAAGACGGTCGATTCCCAGTGCAAGAGACTGTACAACAAGCACATCTGAAAACTTATCCACAACAAGACCCGGAAGAAAGTCTGCTTCTCCGAAGATCACACGGCAGCTTCCGGTATCTACTACCTTCTTACGATACTCCCATGCGTCGCGGACACGTTGTTTCAAAAATTCCGGACTGATCTCTGTACGCTCATCTCTGGTAAGCATACGGACTGTGATCTTGGAATTGGTGTTGATAAATCCTCTTCCCATTGGATATCCGTCAAAGTCCCGGACCAGAACGATATCTCCGTTCACAAAGCTTCCCATGATGCTTGCGATCTCATTGTCATATACCCAGAGGCCTCCTGATTTCAGGAATCTGCCTTCGCCTTTTTTTAATGTTACTACTGCCAGGCTCATAAATTCTACCTTTTCCCTTTCTCGTTTCCCTATCACGGTTTGCGATGTATGAGTCCACAAAACCGATTTACGGTCAATTTTATCACAGAAAAATCCATTTTTCCAGTGCTTACACAAATCCTTGTCGTAAATCACAAAATTTTCATGATATCTTTCCGGCACGACAAAAAATACCGCAGCAAAGGTTGTTTTCTCTGCTGCGGTATTTTTTATCTCTTTTTCTGTAAATCTTTTATTCTGCTGCGGATTCCTCAGAAGAGTCCGTGTTCTCTCCGTAAAGACCTGCCAGATATTTCATGGTTTCTTTATAAAGTGTCTGCTTATCTTCCTGGGGAACATCTGCAAGAATAGCTGCTGTCACGTCTGTGGCCTCTGTGTCCTCCTGGGAACTGTCAATACCGAACAGCTTCTTCAGCTTCTGATCCATCATATTCAGCTCTGTACTCTGATATTTTTCTGTACCATCTGCCTCATAGGATTCTGTACCATCCTTCAGGATATCATAATAATCCTTCTCAACAGTTTCTGTCACACTCTTCGCTGTCTGCTCATCCAGTGTTACCGTTGCCACTGCCTCTGTATCCTCCGTTGCAGCGAGAAGGGAATCTGCATCTCCCTCATACTCGCCTTTTACAAAGAGGACAAATTTGTCATAATTGTTCTTTGCTTCTTCACTGAGCACGGAAGTATCGTTTTCTGCACTGTCTGCCTGGTCTGAGCCGTCTGTACTTTCTGAAGATTCTGTATCTTCTGTTGCCTCCGGGATTCCGGTCTCATCGGATGCAGCCTCGTCAGAAGTGCTTTCATCTGTGCTGCTCTCGTCAGATGCACTATCCTCTGTGCTGTTCTCGTCAGATGCACTTTCGTCTGTACTGCTCTCGTCGGATGCACTTTCATCTGTACTGCTTTCGTCCGAGCTTTCCTCATTGCTATAGGTTCCGTCGTCGGTAGCATCCGGGATTCCGGTCTCATTGCTTGTATCCTGAGAATCTGCTCCTGTTTCTTCCTCAAGACCCGGATCCTCTGTGGAGCTCTGGATCACATCGTCACCAAGAATGCTGTCATTTACATTGTTGACGATATCATCAGAAGAATCTGCATCCACATCTACGGTTTCATCACTGCTCTCGCCACCCAACGTATCATCAGAGGAAGAGGTCTGGCCTGTGGTATTGGCATCTACCTGCTCCAGTGTTTCCTTCACATCATCATAATTGTAATCCTGCTGTGAGATCTGCTTCAGAAGAGACACGATCCTGTCAATATCGTCCTGGCTTACGGAAATATTGTTCTGCTCAGCCACATTGATTACAATATTCTGAATCTCATCTGCATTCTGTACTCCGTTCTGGATCACATCCATCTTGGACTGGTTTACAACTGTTGTCGCCTCATTTTTACCAACCTTATCTGCAAGCTCACCGGTGGTTACGATCTCCTGGTTGGCAAGCTTCGTCTTGGTCTCATCCAGCTTCTCTCCACTGGCCTTCTCATATGCCATCTGGATGCCGGTAAGTGCGCCTGTTCCGGATACTTCCATCGGGCAGGCAGCAACTACTTCACAGTTCTTCACACCGGATGTGGAAAGTGTCGTTGCGATCATATTACCTGTCACCCAGTTCAGATTTGCTGTGCGGACCTTAATCCCGCCGGACTGTGTAGGCTTCACATAGGCACAGCTCAAAGTTCTGGAACCGATCTGGGACTGTGGTGCGATATTATCCAGGTGTTTATGCTCATCCTCATTTGTAATGGTCATCACCTGCACCTGATCGGAACTTACATTAAAATATTTCATCATTGTCTGCTTCTGAGCATCCGTAAGATCTGCTCCAAGTGTTACTACCTTCGATGCATCTGCAAATACGGGATTTACACTTCCTGCCACAAGGCATGCACTGCAGAGCAGAGCTGCGATTATGTTTCTTTTTTTCATTGATCTTCCCTCCATATATTTTTTCGGATCGATTGTATCTGCTTAACTTTTGCGGTGTAAAGCGGACATTCCTCTTCGTTACTTACATCTCCACGAATGCGAGCGCTTCACGATCTGTCGTTCTTGTCACATTATAACACAGCTGCTGAAATATTTGTAATTTATATTATATAAAAAACGCTGCCGGAAATTATATCACTCATTTCTGACAGCGTTTTATTGCTTTTCTCATTTTCCCAGAGAACTTATCTGATCTGGTTTAATTTTCCGGTTTCTTTTGCTTTTTTCAACAATTCCCGGTTTTTTTCATTCATGATACCAAAATCCTTCAGCGGACAGTACACTTTTTCACATTTTCCCATGAACTCCAGTGCTTCTTCAAAGGCAGACTCCGAAATGCATTCAAAAGGCTTCTCCGTGATCACTTTTGCAGCCAGTTCTTTTGCCACCTGATAATCTGCATCATTGGTATGGAGAACTCCGGTCACAAAAGGAATCCCCTGTCGCTGCAGCTTCCGATATACCGGAATCCCACTTCCATTTCCTCCGATCACAAACACCTCCGGTTTTCCGGCCGGAGGTTCCATTTCCACGCAGCCGAATTCTGCATTATAGCTTCCACGGGTGATGCCATAAAGCTTCCGAATATAATCGGAAGTAAAGATTTCCTCCGGTGCACCATATTTCTCAATGTGATCTCCATGAACACAGATCACCTGGTCAGAAATCTTCTGGGCAAGATCCAGCTCGTGAAGGGACATGATCACCGTCATCTGTTTTTCCAATACCATCTTCTTCAAAATGGCAAGAAGCTCCAGCTTATGCCGGATATCCAGGAAGGAGGTCGGTTCATCCAGGATAATGATCTCCGGTTCCTGGCAGATGGCGCGTGCCAGAAGGATACGCTGTCTCTGTCCGTCACTGATAGCTGTAAAATCCCGGTCCTTCAGATCCCAGGCGTGAACCATCTCCATGGCACTTTTAACTTTTTCCTTGTCCTCTGCGGAAAGGATCCCGAGAGTTCCGGTATAGGGATATCGTCCGGTGGATACCACATCCTCACAGGTCATAAGCTCCGGTCGCATGCGCTCGGTAAGTACTACAGCCAGTTTTTTTGACACTTCCCTGTTGGTCATCCGGCTCATCTGTTCCTGTTCCAGATATACCGTTCCGCTGATCAGGGAAAGCTGTCTTGTGATACTCTTCAAAATAGTAGATTTTCCGGCACCGTTGGGACCGATCAGTGTCAGGATTTCTCCTTTATTCAGCTGAATATTGATTTCTTTGATCAGCGGTTTTCCATCATAGCCTACGGTCAGCTGATCTGTATAAAAAAAATATGATTTCATCGTTTATATCCTCTGCTGTCTGCGAATCATGATATAGATAACTACCGGTGCTCCGAAAACTGCTGTCACAGAACTGATGCTCAGCTCCGTCGGTGCAAATACAGTTCTTGCGATCAGGTCACAGAACAGGCAGAACACTGCACCGCCCAGAAAACAGGCCGGGATCACAAGCAGGGGTTTGGCAGTCTTCAGGAGACTTTTTGCAATATGAGGCACAGCGATCCCCACGAAGGAGATCGGCCCTGCAAAAGCAGTCACACAGGCAGAAAGAATACTGGAAAGCAGGATCAGAAGTATCCGGAAAGCCTTGATATTAACTCCCATATTCTGCGCGTAAGTCTCCCCCAGCTGATAGGCGCTGATCGGTTTTGACATAAAAAATACGATCACCATAGTAAGAAGTACCACAGCAGCCATAGTCTGCACATTCCCCCAGGTCATACCGGAAAAGCTACCCAGTGACCAATTATGAAGATTGACTATATTGGAATCATCTGCAAAGGTCACCACAAAGTCTGTGATGGCCGAACAGATATAGCCGATCATAACACCACTGATGACCAGCATGGACATGTTGTGGACTTTTTTTGCCACAAGGAGCACAAAGCCCATGGAGATCATTGAGCCTGCAAAAGCAGCCAGGATCATGGCGCCGGAACCGATGGACACCGATCTGCTTAAAAAAAAGATCATCAGAAGCGCCACGATCAGCTTGGCACCGGAAGAGATTCCCAGTACAAAGGGTCCCGCGATAGGATTGTTAAAAAAGGTCTGCAGCAAAAATCCGGAAACAGAAAGTGCTCCACCAAGGATGATCACTGCCAGTATCCTGGGAAGACGGATCTCCCAGACGATATTATAAGAAGTTTCATCTCCCTGATGCCGGAATATGATATTCAGGATCTCCTTCACAGAGAGGTGGATACTTCCGGAATTTACATTCCATATAAATAAAAAGATTAAAAGTACCGCAAGGATCACAAAAGAGATCCCGTATCGGACTGCGCGTTTTCTGTCATTCATTTTTTCTGGTACACTCCTCTTCTGTTTTGTTATCCTGTCCTTTCGTTTCCTGCTCACAGGTGGAAACCGGCAAAGGAGTTAAAGCGAACACTGGAATTTATTTCAGTTTATGCATATAGGTCAGCTCATCCAGAGAATCATCGTCTGTAGTCAGCATGGTGTGGATATCCTCGATCATGGTTCCAAGTCCGGTAGTTTCCTGGAAGAGATTTTTGCCTGTGCACCAGACATTTCCGTTCTTCACTGCCTTGAAATCTGCAAGAAGCTTACTTTTGGAAAGAAGCTCATCAATGGTCTTAAGTTCCCCGTCAATCGTACTGTTATAGATGATATAGTCTGCATCCTTCGCCTTGGCATAAAACTCTTCCATCTGCATATTCATGGTGGAAAGAGCATTGTCATTTACTCCCGTATCCTCCGGAACATAATTTCCTCCTGCGAGAGAGATCATTTCTGAAACATAGTCGCCGCTTTTTCTTATATTTACCGCACCTACGGAGTTGATATAAAAGAACGCCACGGTCTTATCTGTTTTATCTGCTGTGAGAACCTTATCCAGCTTGTCCGTCTGCTCTTTGAAAACCTTTTCTGCTACATCTTCTTTTCCCAGAAGAACTGCGTAAAGCTTCATCCACTCGGTCCTTCCAAGAGGATGACTCTCATAGCTGGAACGCTCTACCATTACAGGGATCCCGAACTGCTCCAGCTTCTCCTGTACCTCCGGATTGTGATGGATCATGGTGGATTCAATGGCAAGGTCACAGCCCTCGTTCAGGATCAGCTCGTAATCCGGAGCACTGTACTTGCCGGCATAGATCATCTTTTTCTGTTCCATGGCGTCCTTTGCTTCCTGGATATACCATCCGTCTTCCTTGGTTCCGGAAAGCTTGATGCTGTCAATCCCGTCGATAGCGCGGAAAAGATCCATGGCCGAGGTTGCTACCAGATAGATATTGTTTATGGGCTGCTGCAGAACCGCAATGTCAGGATCCAGCCCCTCCGGTGCTTTCTTGCCTTCGGGAACTACAAGAAACTGTCCTTCCTGATCAATGGTGAGCAGCGCATAGCCATCGTTGTAGTAATCCACATTAAATTCCTTTGCGTAGGAAAGATCCATACTGTGGTCAAAGGTAAGGCCTGGAATATCCGCAGGCTTATGTTCTGTCTCTGCTGCCTGCACTGCAAAAGCACACCCCAGGATCAGGGTCAGCGTCAGAAATATGTATGAAATTATTTTTTTCATTTTTCTTCCTTTTTCATGCTTGAAGAATCAAAATTCAGGGTATACTCAATCTCGTGAGGAGTACTCATGGCTACAGTATCTGCAGTCACTTCCATTTCTGCGTCAAAGACTGTGACCGGGATCTCAAATGTGGAGTTTCCGTCTTTGTTCACCGGCTCATATTTTTCGCCGTCCACGATCATGTAATCATAATTCGGACTGCTCCAGATGATGGTTGCCGTAGCTTCTTTGCCCTTGATCTCTACTTTAGCTGGAGATTCTACAGATGCTCTTCCTGTTCCGCCTGTAAGGGTTACATCCGTCTCATAGGTTCCGTCCTCCAGCTTCAGCTCTTCCGGTTTTTTCCCTTCGGATTTTTTGTCGTCAGAGGTTTTTACAGGATTCTTTACGCTGACTTTATGGTCGTACCATTTGCCTTTTTCTCCCAGGATCGCCACGTTAAATTCCTCACCAATGGCCGGTACCGGGATATCAAATCCGTAAACCTCCTCTGTATAACCATCGCTGTACTTCACTGTATCTGTGGTCGGCTCAATGATCTCTGCTCCGTCCTTCTGGGCATCCTCGGCAGTTCCCGCAAACAGGTTAACGATCTTCTTGGAAACCAGACTTACGTGGATGGTCATTTTACCATCTTTGACCGTGAGCTCTCCTTTTTTGTCATTGGCCTCATTTACATGAAACATGCTACTGTCTGTCTCAAACTCTGCTGTATAAACGCCATCTTCCAGGGTATCTGCTTTGGCTGCATCTGTATCCTTTTCTTCGGAAGCTTCTGCTTCCTCACCGGACTCTGTTTTTGTTTCATCTGTTTTTGCCATCGCAGGCACAGAGCCCAGCACCAGGACTGATGCACTTGCCATTGCAAGAATTAAGTTTACATAGCGTTTTTTCATGATAATCTTCTCCCTTCCATAGATACAGCAATCTGCCCGGAAAACAGTCTTCCTGATCTTTCCGGGCAGTTACATTGATTTCTTATAGGTATCTGAACTCACTCAGATATTTTTATATTTATTATTCTGCGGACTCCTCAGCAGAATCAGCCTCTGTATCTGCTGCTGCATCAGAATCTGCGGACTCCTCAGTGCTTCCCAGAGAATCGATGGCTGCCTTTGTATGCTCTACATAAAGCTTCTCAACTGCTTCGATTCTTCCAAGACCCTCGATCTGGCAGTCAACCTTATCGAAGTTTCCGGATGCTACAAACTGGCTCTTCCAGGAATCCTCCTCATCACCGGCCATATCGTTATTTGCATGGTCTCCGGCAACAACCATCAGCGGACGAAGAACAACGTTCTTGTATCCTGCTTCTTTTACCTTCTCGATAACCTTGTCGCAGGCTGTATCTTCCGGCTTACCCTCTACAGTACCGATGAATGCGTTCTTCAATCCAAGGTTTTCCATCTGTGTCTGCATCTGATCGTATGTAACGTTAGCTGTATGAGATGTTCCATGTCCCATGAATACGAATGCTGTGCCAGCCTCAGCTGCTGCATCCATGCTGTCAAATCCGGCTTCTTTGCAAGCCGTATCTGTGATTGCCTGAGCAACGGCTTTCTTGTCATCATTGATCACAGTTGCATCGTCTCCAACCTCACCGAGCATTGGCTCTGCGATAGCTACAGACTCGAATTTATCTTTATAGCCATTGATCGCTTCTGTCATCTCATCGTACTCAGCACCATGCATCAGATGGGTAGGCTGTACAACCAGATTCTTAACACCATTCTCTACTGCACGGTCAAGAGCCTGCTGCATGTTATCGATCACTTCATCATCTCTTGCCTCTACATGGTTGATGATGATCTGTGCTGTAAATGCTCTTCTTACAGACCAGTCCGGATAAGCTTCTGCAAGAGCATCCTCGATTCCCTTGACATCCTCTGCACGGCTGTCATTGAAGGAAGTACCAAAGCTTACAACAAGAAGTTCATTCTCACCGATCTCATCCTGGTTACGCGGATCGTCCTTGGAAGCATCTCCTGTGTCACGTCCGAAATAATCCGGATCTGCATTCTCACCCTCTACCAGTTCTTTCTGAGCATCTGTCAGAGCATCCCATG
>OCHI01001150.1_pt1 | contig 21179 bp, 16 predicted proteins | sample 1538691 | NCBI WGS metagenome assembly OCHI01 (sample SAMN04571718, study PRJEB22368) | human gut metagenome | biome: human gut; material: stool | host: Homo sapiens | place: Luxembourg | collected 2012-09-21 | reverse complement strand
GAATCTGGGAATCGATGTGCTGTATATGACACCTATCTTTCAATCAAATTCGTGCCATAAGTATGATACCACGGATTACTACCAGATAGACCCGTCCTTTGGAACAACAGAGGATCTCAAAGAGCTGGTACAAAAAGCGCATGAGCGTGGTATGAAGGTAGTCCTGGATGCGGTATACAATCATACGGGAAGAGAATTTTTTGCGTTTGCGGATATCCTGGAAAATGGTGAAAAATCCAAATACCGGGACTGGTATTTTATTGATGGATTCCCACTTAAAAGCGAATGGGGAGAGATCCCAAACTTCAAATGTTTTGGTTATTATGGCGGAATGCCAAAGTTAAACCTGAAAAATCCTGAAGTTGAAAAATACATTACGGATGTTGCATGCTACTGGATTAAGGAATGCGATATTGACGGATGGAGACTGGATGTAGGAGACGAAATCAGCCATTTCTTCTGGAAGAATTTCAGAAAGGCAGTAAAGGCTGTGAAGAAAGATATGCTGATCATTGGGGAAATCTGGCATTATGCAGGAGATTTCCTTGAGGGGGATGAATGGGATACAGTCATGAATTATCCATTTTACCTGAACCTGATCGATCTGCTTGCAGACGAAAAGATTACGGTCAGCCAGTTCGTACAAAATCTTGGATATTTGAAGGGACGCTTACACAAAAACTGCTATCCCCTTATGTGGAATCTGATCGACAGCCATGATACCGCAAGATTTTTACATCTGTGTAACGACAATAAGAAAAAGCAGCATCTGGCAGCCGCTTTTCAGTTGTTACTGCCGGGAATGCCGATGATTTATTATGGAGATGAGTATGCGATGCCGGGAGCAAACGATCCGGACTGCAGACGGGGCATGTACTGGGATGAAGAATACCAGGACAAAGAGATGTATGAATGGTACAAGCGGCTGATTCAGGTCCGGAAAAGCCATGCATGCATTGTAGAAGGCGAACTGGCTGGGAGCGTCACAGAAGATGAGGAAGGGACAGTTGTCCTGATCAGAAAAAATGATGAGGAGACCATTGCCATGATTTTTAACTGCAGCAGCAGTGCAAAAAAATTTAATGAGTACACGCAGAAGTACAATCTGCTTACCGAAAACACCTTTGATGGAAATGTAGAGGGGTTTGATGCTGCGGTAATCGTGCTTTAAGAAGCCTTACGGCAGATGGTTTCCCGTGAGTTTGTCTGTGGGAAGAAGAGGGAAAGCACCAGTATTTCTGGTAATGTAGAGTACGGAGGATGATATGACGAATGTAAAAAAGAAGGATGGAAAACGGTTTGGGGCAATTGTACTTAGCCTGATATTATTGCTTTCCCTGGTGTTTCCATATCCTGTGATGGCAGACCAGACAGCGGCAGACCAGACAACGGCAGCTTCCGTTTATGCCATTCACAAGACAGGTGATGATAAGGAAAATTTTGTGATTGTTATCATGGGTGAGGGCTATACCCGGGAACAACAGGAACAATTTTTAAAGGATGCAACGGCAAAAGCACAGGGGCTGCTAAAGTGGTCCCCTTATAAAGAGTATTCCGACAGGATCAATATTTATGCAGTACAGACGGTATCCAATGAAACTGGTGTGGGCGTGATGTATGGGGAGTCGAACCCGGACACATATTTTCATGTGCAGGCATTCGGAAAATCCTGCTATTTTGCAAAGGACGGGAAAGATAAAGCCGAGGCACTGAGGGCAGAGCTGGAGAGCAGATATCTGGATACCGGCGCAGCCGTTGGAACCATCCATATCATTTGTAATACGACTGCGAATATTGGTTCTTCTTCCAATGCACTCTTTTCTTTTTCGGCAAATTCGGGTGAGAATGAGCAGGGGGATGTCATGACCCATGAAATTTCCCACAGCATCGGAAGATTAGGCGATGAATATGATAAAAAGATGCAGGGAGAAAATATTTCCGACACATCGGATCCGGATAAGATTAAGTGGCATAAGATGCTTGGGTTCCGTGGAATCGGAATAACGGCAGCAGGAACAGAAACGGTATTTGCGCCGAGCCGCGTCTGCATGATGCGGGATCTTGGGAATCCTTTCTGTGAAGTGTGTAAAATGGAACTGGCGCGGAGATTAAATAACCGTGATTATGTCAGCAGGCAGGCATCTGTTTATGTGTGCGATCCTGAAATTACAATTCCACATACCAGGACAGGAACACTTGACAGGGATAGTGACCAATACCGGATCGATGAGACAAATATCACAAAAGCAAATGGAAAGGATCTGGAATTCCGTACAGTCGTACAAAATATAGTGGATGCCAAACAGCATTTGAAGATTACTTTCCGCATTATTGGAGCAGACCATACAGTCAAATATGAAAAAGAAGAAACATATACCGTTCCGCCACACAGTAACTGGTATGATCCGGATGCTGCCAGAGAGTCCCTTTCTGTCACACTTCCTGCGGTAACTGGTCTGGTTTCCGGGGACAGACTGGAAGGAAAGATCATAGATGAGGACACTGGGAAAATTCTGGCTGACAATCAGACGGCAGGACAGGCGTGGAGTACCGTAACGATTCGTTATATGCTGCAAAACGAAGACGGAACCGAAACAACAGTGCCTGATACGGCACCCGCGACAGTATATGTACCAAAGAATTCTGCGTATACGTTAAGAAGTCCGGATTTATATGGATATACATGTGTAGGAAACAGTGCAAATCAGGGAGAAATAAACATCACAGAGGATCGCCAGGAGATCACTTATTATTACCGGAAAAACAGTGAGATGCCGGAAATACAAACCGTACCTGTCCGCGTAACTTATGATGGAAAACCCCATACATTTGATATCAAGCAGGAAGATGGTGTACAAATCAGTTACAGTTTGACAGAAAACGGATCGTATACACAAACGGAGATGCCATTTTACACAGAAGCAGGCCGGTATAAGATTTATTTTAAAGCGGAAAAGGCATCTTTTATTCCAACATACGGGGAGGCTGTCCTGGAAATCGAAAAGGCTTCCACCAGCATGCAGCTGACTGCAAAAAACGATACGGTCAAAGGTGCGGGGACAGTAGAATTACAGCTTTGCAGACAGGGGATTCCGGAAGATGCCGGGATAAAAGTAACCTGTGATGTTTCCGGGATCACATTAGAAGAAAAGGGAACGGATCACTGGATGGCAACGCTTCCGAATGAAACGAAAACATATACGTTTACCGCATGTTATAATGGGAATGGCAACTATACAGGAAGTAAGGCAGATTGTCAGGTCCGTGTAACGGCGGATCATTCCCAGACCGGGGGCGGTTCTGGTGGAAGTTCCGGAGGCAGTTCAAGTGGAGGTTCTGGTGGAAGTTCCGGAGGAAGTTCAAGTGGAGGTTCCGGCGGAATATCCGGAGGCGGTTCAAGTGGAGGTTCTGACGGAAGTTCTGGTGGAAGTTCCGGAGGCAGCTCCGGTGGAGGTTCCGGAGAAAATGCCGGTGGAAGCACGGACGGATCATCTGGCAATGTTTCACCGGATTCCGGCACATTACCGGCACCAGATCATGCAAAAGAAGAACCAGGGAATGTGACACCGCCACCCGCAGCAGATACGTCCGTTTCTGTTAAGAATCTTAATGTCAAAGCAAAATCTGCAGTTAAAAATAATACGGTCAAAGTGAAGAATATTGCAGCAGTTTTGAAAAAAGAAATTACAAAGGCAGAAAAAGAACAGGGTGGCAGGATAAAAGACCTGTCTGTTGAAATAACTTTTGATACGGCAAAAGCCGGAAACTGGAAGAATCTGCATCTTGAAATGGATAAGCAGGCGGTAAATTTACTTGTCAAAAAGAATGTAAAAGAATTGAAGGTCAATGGTGGCAATGTAAATCTTACCTTTGATTCGAAGGCATTAAAAGAATTAAAGAAAGAAATGAATACAGCTGTGGTTATCAAAATGAAACAGGCTGACAAGAAAAATCTTTCTGCCAGGGCAGGGAAAATTATTGGAAAACGTCCGGTTTATGATTTTTCCGTCACAGGAATCAAGAAAAAGCAGTCGTCTGTCCTGAAAAAGGGACGGATCAGGGTCGCTGTTTCCTATAATGCTTCGAAAAAGGAAAAAGACAAAAAGATTTTTGCATATAAAATTGATAAATACGGTGTAGCAGTTAAGATACCGGGATCTTATTATGATTCCGATACAAAGACCGTTAACTTTGTAAGCCGTGGGTTTTTCACAGTTGCAGTAGGCTGTGAAAAGTGATGAAACATAAAAAATCATCGTTCACGTTAAAAAAACTGTAATTCATGTCGAAAAAGACAAAAACCGGTTTTCATTTGGTATAATGATAGAGCTCATTTTAGTAAAAATAAGTTCATACCGTGAATGATGGAGGGGATAACAATCATCGTTTTAGAAGAAATATTAATGGCAAACGGATTGACCGTGTTAATGATGTGGTTTCTTTTGTTTTGCAGACGAAAGAACAGAGAGAGCCTTCATGTGGGAGATAAAATATATGATGGAATAGCAATCGTAAATTTAGTGGGGGCATTGTCTGAAACCATTGCTTTTCTCGTAGATGGAAAACAGTTTACTGGCAGCCGGCAGATTAATTATATCTCTAACAGCATATGCTTTATAGGGACAGTCAGTATGGGTATGCTTTGGTGTATGTACGTGGAATTGCGTATCTATCGAAATTATAAAAGAATGGTTCAAAAAGCAGGAGTGGAGATATTTCCCTGGCTGGTAGAAGTAATTATGGTTTTATGTAATCTGTTTGGAACAGGGATTATGTTTAAAATATCCGGGGAGAATGTATATCAGAGAACTGCCGGTGTGCTGGTGGGATATATTTCGCTTGTCATATATTTTGCTTACAGTATCTATCTGGTGTATCATTCCAAAAAACAAGGGGTTAACCTGAATTTTTTCCCGGTGATCTATTTCGTTGGTCCTTGTTTTGCAGGTGTAGTTCTCCAGTTCCTTTTTTATGGAATTACATCATCATGGGTGCTGGTTGCGGTCGCACTGATATTTGTGCAGATGCAGTCATACGCAGAGAGTTTGTATATGGATGAGCTTTCCGGATTATACAACCGGAGATATTTTAATGCGGTGCTTGCGGAAAAGAAAATTGCAAGCCATAAATCCTTATATGGAATCATGATGGATGTAAACGATTTCAAGTGTATTAATGACAATTTAGGTCATAGTACGGGCGATAAGGCTATTTGTACGTTGGGAAATATACTCATCAGATCCATACCGGATGATGGTATGGCAATCCGGTATGCGGGAGATGAGTTTATTGTGCTGCTGTCAGGTGTTGATACGGAGCGTGTCTTAGCGACAATGGAGGAGATTAACCGTAATCTGTCCCGGTTTAATGAATCCGGGATAGAACCGTTTCATTTAAGTGTTTCCATGGGATACACGGAATTTGGGACAGAAGATGATGCAGAAACTTTTTTAATGCATATGGATGAGAAAATGTATGAGGAAAAACGGAAATATCATATGCGAAAGAAATCAGCCGGTTTGGAAAATAAAGTATAGCATTACGTTCCTGCCATTTGTCCGATAACTGGTTGCAATGGCACAAGAAAAGAAAATATTATAATCATCAAACGAGTAGCAGACTGGTGTAAATCCGGTTTTGCTGCTCGTTTTTATATTTATGGTTATAGGCAGGGATGCTCCAGATTTCAAGATAGTAAATAACCGTGTTATGGTTGATGGAGAGGCATTTTTTGTTTTATGAGAAAACCAGTTACCCATATAGATAACTGGTTTTTAAGGGATAATGTTAATGAGTATGTGCGATAGTGGAGTTATCAAGAAGTGTTCGTAAGGCATCCTGAAGGACTTGTGAGCAGTTGATTCCGCGCTTGTCAGCAAGACGGACCATCCAACTTGGAAGAGAAACATTTTTTCGAACGGCGCGAGTATCTGTCTGGGCACGATATTCAATGGTATCTGCGGAAATCAGGGAACAGATTGTGCCGGCATCAACACTTAATTTTTCCTGTGGTGATGGAGGAGCAATCGGTTCGCCTTCATCCTCTGCAACAACAAGCCATGCGCTCATTGCATCGGTAATTTGGTCAATTGCATCAGAAAGACTATTGCCAGTAGTGATGCATCCAGGAAGATCAGGGACTTTTGCGTAGTATCCAGATCCGTCCTCGATAGGTGTAAACAAAGCTGTATAAATATATTTCATAGTAACCCTCCTATTTGGAAGCAGGAAACATATTTAATGCATCCTGCTAATATTGGCTTCCTTGAAGATGTACTTCATGTCGTTTTCATTGAAATCGTGTCGTTTGACAGGTACGGTGCTGTGTGTCTGCGGATTGTAGTAAATGTCGTGATTAGCACCGTGGCGTTTCAATTCATAACCGGAAGCACTGAGTTGTTTAATCGTTTGTTGCCTTGGATTCATTATGTACCTCCTTTAATTATATCATACACAATATTACACAAAAGTCAACTAAAATACACAAAAATACACAAGAAATAAAGTGAATGTGCACTACGGAATTTTCCAAATCAGCCGGAATTGTTTTTACCGGAGGCGGCAGATTGTGCAGAGAGTCATGAAGCAGAGGTTGGGGCGGATTGTGGAGGAGCAGGTCGGACAGTTGAGGATGGTTTGGCAATAATTTTTATTTGATATAATCGAACACATGTTTTATTGTATAGGCATATAGGGAGGTAGCAAATGGGAGAAAAGCTAAGCTGCTAAGCAATGAACTTACGGATAAAGAAAGAGAAATGTATGAGTATATTGTAAAATATATGGAAGAAAATTTAATTTCTCCATCTTTTCAAGAAATCTGTAAAGGAGTAAACACAAAATCAAAGTCATGTGTGGGGAACAATATTTTCAGTTTTGCATACTGATTGTTGCTATTATCAATCTGATCGTAATGATCTTTTCTAACCATAAAAAATAACCGCCCCTACCAAAGACCGGTTATTTTTAAAACTAACTTTGGCAAACCGCCTACACGGTATTGCTTTTTGTATTTTCATAATACCATTGCGTAATTTTTTGTCAATGATTTAAAGATCTTTGCTGGATACCGGCATAAAATAAGGTTCAGACCATTGTAAAACTCAAATGAATAATGAAGTTTATAATTAGTGTCTGCTTACTCAGCAGGCACTAATTATATTTTATTAAATTGTTTTATTATCTGCGAACAATTTCTAATCGTTCGCGCTGGATAAGTTTTTCATACTGCCTCAATTGAAATACTGTCTACCTGTGCACTTAAATGATTTTAGACACCAGATCCATATCTATTATAGAGTAAGATCAGTATAAGCAAAACGAGTATCACTATATATCTTTTTTTCATTATTATAAATAACTTGAAGCATAGAAATTGGTTTTACTCGAATAAGTTTGAGATGTAATCTTTACAATTCCTACATTTCCAACTCCAACATAAGTATCAAGATTTCCAGAACATTTTAAGGTAATACAGGAGGAAGTACATGTGGTTTTGTTACTTTGTCCAGAAAGTTTATATGTATATATAACAAAGTCAGAATCTACGCTTGCATTAGAAGCACTTGCATTTGTCCAGTGCTTTCCACTATAATATCCAACGGCATTAAATGTAATTGTAGCTGAACCAACCACCAAATCACTACTTAATGTTTTACTATAAGTAGCACGAGTCGATTGTGGTGAAGACGAAATGTCTTCTATATTTATAGTTGAGTCTTTTTCAACTTCTTTTTGATATTTTTTCGCTGAGTCTATTGCTTCTTTCAGTTCTCCAACTGTAACAGTTGCATAGCTAGCTTCTTGGTTTACTTCAAGGTTATTTTCGTCTATGTCCAAATACGATAGGACATCATAAACATTTTCAGTTGTTATAACTGTCTCTTCCGAGAACTGTTTATTGCTTTCGGCTGCAAAAACAGGTATTGGAGCTATAGTTGTATGTACTAGAGCCAACGACATTGATGCTGCAATTACTTTTTTAATAATTTTTTTGACTTTCATTGAAAGACCTCCATCTTTTAAAAAATTTATCACAACTATATATAATATATAGAGATGAACATTATAATTCCCGCAATTTCATTTCATTTATTTTCTTTTTGCGCGTAATCGTTCTATTTCTTTTTATCCGATTATAAATTGATATAACAGTAGGAATATTTGTAAGTATAAAGATAATGATACAATTATGTATCTTATCCTTTATAGACATCTGATTTTCGGAAACGAAACTATATGAGAGTGTCAATAACCCCTGCTTCTCAACGCGTTCAAAACTTTCTGGTTCAAAATTAAGATACACTATAATTAATACGATTGAAAGAACAAGAAAAATAATTGGTGTTAATGATACGGTAGTTGTTCTTCTTTTTTTATTTAAATATGATTCTAAAAAACGTACACAAATAATGGTTAATGCCATTATTATTACGATGAATAAAATTGTAGAAAATTTCATTTATTCTCCTTTTTGCTCTCTGTATTTTTTTATCAATATTTTTGCTGTGTCAAAATCAAGTTGATCATCTATTACCATTTTTTTAATTAATGAAATATAAGCGTCATTTTCTATTTGATCATTCATTTGCATTTTTTGTATAAGTCGATCAAGTCTCAATCGCACGGTAGGATATGTTATATGATACAATTTTGCAACCTCTTTTAAAGAGCCAGATGACATAACAAAATTTTTTATAAATGTGATATCTTCATCACTTAAATTGTATATCCATTCTTGCGCTTTTCGTCTCATTACCAACCCCTTTCTTTAATATTGTTGATATTATCATTTAATAATGTTAAAGTCAACTGCTAATATTATGTTATTTACATCTTTTTATCTTAATAATCATTCGAAACCTCAAACTTGTAAAGATAAGGTTTTCAGATTCGAGGTTACTCTCAACCCCCTTGCTTTTGTTTATATTTCTTCAATCATCAGTTATAAAAAACAGAAGCATTTTAATCAGTTCACCATATCGGTTTCATTTATATTGGAAGCACAAGGTGTAGAGCAGAGATTGTCCGTGTCGGGTGGGTGGAGCAACTAAGAAATTGTTTGGTATTACAGCGGAAGAACTTTTGAAAAAGCACGGTAAAATGCTGACTTATCAATTGAAAAATAATTATTTTGTATGGAATATCTGCATGGCCCCATAAGTATGCGGCAAATGCGGAGCCGTGACCTTTCTCGACGGGCAGGAAAAATTCCGGCAGGTTGCGCACGTATTACACAAATGCTTGAGATTGGCGTGTGTTGTTGTATCCAGATGCAGGATCAGCGTTGCTGTCTTAAGCGGCCGGAGCATCTGCCCCTCGGTAAGCTGGATGCCATCCGGGGCAAGCCGCCCATAAATCTGTGGGAGCAGGTCAAGGGAATAGGTATCTCCCAGAAAAGATAATTCTGCAAGATACAGGCGGCTCTGACGTTCTACCACATGTGCAAACTCTTCATAAGCCTTTGACAAAAGCATCAGGCTGATGCAGTCCACAATGTAAGCCTCCTGGATCTGTTCATGGTTCAGATATAATTCCGACAGTTCATCCACTCCGTTTCCAAGCGTCACAAACCCATAGGCATAGTGAGGCAGAGAAACCCCGTCTAAATCCTGATCCAGAGAGTAATACGCATAGGATTCAACCAGGGGATGAAGTGCCGTATAAATTGCCTGAATATGAGGCAGGTCATCCGGAGGGAAATGGAAACGGCTGCAAAATTCGTTCCAGTCACCGGAGGATAATCCGGGAGTAAGTTTACATTTCATGGGATGCATCCTCCTTATCGGAAGCAGCCATAACGGCTGCAATTTCCTGAAAGCGGCCCGTGACCTTATCATAGTTCTTTCGGTGATGGGGAAAGCCACAGTTTATGCAGGATTTGATACCATTTTTTAAATATTCACAGTTTCCACCACAGGATTTCCCGAGTGTATAGAGGGGACAATAACAAAACAGACAGTTAAAGTCCTCCTCCGGAATTCCTTTATGGCATGGAAAATATTCACATTTTTTATTTTGAAAAAACTTATAATATTCGCTCAAAATGGTTTCCTCCAATCAAAGCACAATCATAGCATAATTATATCGGAACAACAAGCGGATCGCAAGAAATGCGAATGACATAAAAATTGCATTTCAGTGGGAAATGATACCTTTTGCCCCTTTTATCATTACATTATTTACATCTTTTTAAGAACGCAGGGATAGTGGCTCAGGCAATTGAGGGGTTGAAGCAAAAAGTTGAAAATTAAATAAAAAATACTTGACTTAAAGTTAACTTTAAATGGTATATTATGATAGATAAAATCGGAAGGAGAATTTATTATATGTATATCGAAAAGATTAACGGACCAGAAGATGTGAAGAAATTAAATATAGAAGAGATGACAGCTCTCGCAGAAGAAATGCGTCATGCATTATTAAAGAGGGCAAGTATTCACGGCGGGCATTTTGGCCCGAATTTTGGCATGGTAGAGGCAATCATTGCACTGCATTATGTTTTTGAGTCCCCAAAGGACAAAATGGTATTTGATGTTTCCCATCAGACCTATCCGCACAAGATGCTGACCGGTCGAAAAGATGCCTATTTATATGAAGAACATTACGACGACGTGACGGGATACAGCTGTCCGCAGGAAAGTGAACATGACCATTTTACGATCGGACATACCTCTACATCCGTCAGTCTGGCATGCGGTCTGGCAAAGGCAAGGGATCTTCGTGGGGAAAGTGCAAATGTGATCGCAATTATCGGAGACGGTTCTTTAAGCGGAGGAGAAGCCTTAGAAGGAATGGATTTTGCGGCAGAATTAGACAGCAACATGATCATTGTAGTAAATGACAATGATATGTCAATTGCAGAAAACCATGGAGGACTTTATTCAAATCTGAAATTACTCCGCGAGACAAACGGACAGGCAGAGTGCAATTTATTTAAAGCCATGGGACTTGATTATGTCTATGTGGATCATGGAAATGACCTCAGGGAACTGATCGGGGCTTTCAAACAGGTAAAAGACAGTAAGAAACCGGTTGTTGTCCACATTAATACATTAAAGGGAAAAGGTTATAAACCGGCAGAAGAGCATAAGGAAGAATGGCACTGGCATCTTCCATTTGATATTGAGACCGGAAAATCCCATTTTCCGGAAGTGGAAGATTATTCTTCGGTGACCTGTGAATATCTGATTGAAAAGATGAAAAAGGATCCGACAGTTGTTACAATTACATCCGGAACCCCGACGATTCTCGGATTTACGCAGGAGAAAAGGAAACAGGCCGGCCGGCAGTTTGTAGATGTGGGAATCGCGGAGGAGACAGCGGTAGCACTTGCTTCCGGAATTGCCAAAGGTGGCGGAAAGCCGGTATACGGTGTGTATTCCAGCTTTATCCAGAGGACGTATGACCAGATTTCACAGGATCTGTGTATTGACGGGAATCCGGCAACGATTGTTGTGTATACGGGATCGGTATTTGGCATGACGGATGTTACCCATCTGGGACTGCAGGATATTCCGATGCTTTCTAATATTCCGGGACTGGTTTATCTGGCACCGACAACAAAGGAAGAATATCTGTCAATGCTTGACTGGAGTGTGGAGCAGAAGGAAATGCCGGTTGCGATCAAACTTCCGGGCGGAGACATGATTTCGGATGGCAGAGAAGTCACAAAAGACTGGAGCCAGCTCAACACCTATGAGGTAACGGAAAAGGGAAGCAAAATTGCACTGATCGGACTCGGAACATTTTATTCCCTGGCACTGCAGACCGCAGAAATGCTGGAGAAAAAAGGTATTCATGCAACGGTAATCAACCCGTATTATATTACCGGACTGGATAAGGGACTGCTGGAGAAGCTGAAGGCAGACCATGACACGGTAGTTACACTGGAAGATGGCATCATGAATGGTGGTTTCGGAGAAAAAATCGCAAGATTTTATGGAAGCAGTGATATGAAAGTCTATAATTACGGATTGAAAAAAGAATTCCTTGACCGGTATGATGTAAATGAGGTATTAAAAGAGAATCATCTGACAGCAGAGCAGATTGTAAATGACGTATTATAGAAGGCAGAAATAAACAACAAACCTTGTGAGAATCGACACAATATGGTAAAATATAACATACTAGAGCTTATTTTGCATAGTGGTTAGAATAGCGGGCTCATGGAAGGAGCGGTATCATATGAAGAATAAAGATTCGAAAGCAAGGATGCAGATGATTTTCGGGATACTTTTGTTTGCGTTTATTTTTATGGCAGAGTTGTATGCCATAGTCAATTTCCCGAAGATGTTTATTGTTCTGGTTGTTTTGGCAGCAGCAGATCTGATATGCCTGTATGTTGCAATCAGAGGCGTGATTTCAGTATATGAGACAAAATATGCCCGGAGAGAGGAACAGTATGAGAGTATTTTCAAGTCGGAAAAGGCATCATATCTCATGCTGAAAAAATATTTTGAGGAAATATCGGTGAAGCTTGCATATATGGAAGAGGCATCTAAGATTCCGACAGAGGAAATTGTCAATGCACAGAAGGGAATAGCGAAAGTAATTATCAAGCGGTCCCATGAGAATACCGATGCATTGATGAATTCATACGAACAGCTGCTGGACCGGTTTGATACGTTCCAGAAAGGAATGGATGGGTTCGGTACAGTTGCGGGTGCTTATAAGGACGAGATTCTTTCAGCCTGTAAGGATGAAATTTCTTCGGTGCAGAAGGATGGAAAAGAACAGGAACATTCACAGGATAAAGAGATAGCCGCAAAGCTGCAGGAAATCATTATTGCAATGAAAGATATGGAACTGCGCCTGAACCAGACCATTATGAACAGTCAGAAAGTGGTTGTTTCCCAGCCGCAGGTTTCTGTACCTGTGGCAACACCTGTAGAGCCACAGCCGGCACCGCAGAATCATGTGGAAGAAACACCGGTAGAGCCGGAGATCTCACTAGAGCCGGAAGAAAGTATGAAGCCGGAACCGGAGATTTCGCCGGATCTGGAAGAAAACCCGGAACCGGAGATTTCGCCGGATCTGGAAGAAAACCCGGAACCGGAAATTTTGCCGGATCTGGAGGAGAGCCTGGAACCGGAGATTTCGCTGGAGCCGGAAGAAGATATGGAACCGGAGATTCTGCCGGATATACCGGAAGAGGAGGATTTAAAGCCGGAGGAAGAGCCTCCGATCATGGCAGCGGATGAGATTATCCCGCCGGACCCGGAAGAATCCATTGAGGAAGCAGAAGAACTGGTAGAGCCGGATCCGATTCCGGAGGAAGCGATTGTTGATGAAGCGGATGATGAGAACCTGCCGGAGGAAGAACTTCCACCGATGCCGGATCTGTCAGATCCAAACCGTTCCATGAGCCCGGATGAGATAGCTGCGCTGTTTGCGAATATGGGCAACGATAACAATGCGGATAAAGTTGAGGAACCTGCCGAGGAAACAGTGGAACCGGAGGATATTCCGGAGCCGATCGAAGAGCCGGAAGCCGTAAAAGAAGCACCGCTTCAGCCGGAAGAACCGGCTGATCCGAATAAGGCATTAAGCCCGGATGAGATAGCTGCGCTGTTTGCAAGTATGGGAACCTGAAAAGAATAAAATAACAGGCAACGGACGCCATCTGTTCCACGTAAAAACGTTTGACAGATGGCGTTTTGCTATAAAAATGCCATACAATGAAAAAAATAGTTGCATTTCTTTTTCATTGTGTTATACTTAGGTCGTTGCAATTTAATAGTTTAAAGCAGAGTAGACACATGTGCGTTAAGTGCCGGATGAACAGGGAGTTGTCACCCGGACGAAAAGAGAATCTTGCGGTACATGAGTCGCATCCCGCTGCATCCGAAGATAATATTATCTCCAGTTGTAGTACGGTGAGGTCTGCAAAGGAGGTAATTTTTTTATGAAAAAATTCGTTACTTTGTTCACCGATTCTTTCCGTGAATTAAAAGCGGTAAGAACCATCACTACCATGGCAATGCTTGCTGCAGTTGCTGTCATTCTAGGGTTTTTCTCCATTGAATATGGGCAGTTTATTCGGATTGGTTTTTCCAGTATTCCAAATGGTATCATTGATTATCTGTTTGGACCGGTGGTTGGAGGAATTTTCCATGGTGCGTTGGATATTATCAAGTATATGATGAAGCCAACTGGACCATTTTGTCCACAGCTGACGCTGGTTGTTATACTGGCCGGAATCCTGTATGGATGCTTTTTTTATAAGAAAAAGCTTACGATCTGGCGTGTGCTGGCAGCTAAATTTGTAGTTATGCTGGTCTGTAACGTGATTCTGACAACACTTTGTCTGAATGTGTTATATGGACAGGCATTTATGGTGCTTCTTCCGGCACGTGCGCTGAAGAACCTGATTATGTGGCCAATTGATTCGGTGATCTTTTTCGCAATCACAAAGGCCTTAGAACAGATTGGACTCTTTCGCATGTTCCAGAAGCCTGTACTTGCAAATTCTGCAAATATGCAGGGGAATTAAAAAATTTAATAAGTTATAGAACAAAAGCCGTCCGCAGAAAGAAAACTGCGGACGGTTTTTTATAAATTTATTTACAGATCGGATGGGTGGCAATATTTTTTAAAATACGAACAGCGGTCTGCATACCTTCCACAGAGATATGTTCATATGGGCCGTGGAAACCGTACCCGCCGGTACCGAGATTTGGACACGGCAATCCCATAAAGGACAGTCTTGCGCCGTCTGTACCGCCACGGATCGGACGGGAGAGCGGTGTCAGACCTTCGGAGGCAATTGCCTGTTTTGCCAGATCCACGATCTCCATTTTATCCTCAATGACAGAGATCATATTCTCATACGAATGTTCGATGTCGAGCGTGACGGTTTCCGGTCCATATTTCTGATTCATGGATTGTGCAAGGTCACGCAGATTCTGCAGCCGTTTCTCAAATGTGGTTTTATCATGGTCACGAATGATAAAGGAAAGGGTGGCGGAAGCCACATCTCCGGACATATCGGTCAGGTGATAGAATCCTTCCCGTCCGCTGGTGTGCGCCGGCGTTTCCGCTTCCGGAAGCCGGGAAACAATCTCACATCCCACCAGTGCCGCATTGACCATAATGTCTTTTGCTTCGCCCGGATGAACATTTACACCTTTAATATGAAAGATGGCACTTGCGGCATTAAAATTTTCGTAAGCCACTTCGCCTTCGTAATCGCCGTCCACCGTGTATGCATAATCTGCCTGAAAGATAGCAAGATCAAACAGATCCGCACCTGCGCCGACTTCTTCGTCCGGCGTAAATCCGATCCAGAGTTCCCCGTGTGGTGTACCTTCTGCAATCAGTTCTTCCACGGCTGTCATGATTTCGGCAACACCTGCCTTGTCATCAGCACCCAGAAGTGTGGTACCGTCTGTCGTGATCAGGGTTTTTCCTTTTAAAGAGGCAAGGGATGGAAAATCACTTACCTTTAAGACATCCTGACTTCCTTTTAATAAGATATCCCCGCCATCATAGTCGGGAATGATCTGTGGTTTGACATCTTTTCCGGAAAAATCCGGGGCGGTATCCATATGAGCGATAAAGCCGATGGATTTACAGTTTTCCATGCCCGGTGTGGCAGGAAGCTTGGCATATACATAGCAGTGATCGGTGAGGAGTATATTGGTAAGACCGAGAGTTTCCAGTTCCTGCTTTAAGGCTTTTGCAAGCGTGAACTCACGCTCACTGCTTGGAATGTCACTGCAGGATTCATCGGAGGTTGTCCAATAGCTGACATATTTTAGTAATCTTTCTTCTACTTTCATGTTAAATTGTTCCTTTCAAATATGCTTTTAAAAAAATTTAAAAAAAATAAAAAAAGTGCTTGCTTTTTTAATACTCCTATTATATAATAATTCTTGTCTTAAGGAAAGACACAAAACAAACAACTTAAAAATGCGCGATTAGCTCAGCTGGCAGAGCACCTGACTCTTAATCAGGGTGTCCAGGGTTCGAACCCCTGATCGCGCACTCGCAAAGCTTATTTTGATTGAATCAAATGGCAAAAGAACTCTTGACGAACAATGTGATTCGTTGGGGGTTTTTTTATTATATAAAATGCAAATAATTATAGAAAGAAACCATAGGGGGAAATATGGAGAAAGTATATGAGTATGCAGCCGCGGTTCTGGCAGAGGTCAAACGCGCGATTGCGGGGAAGGATGCCTGTATTACCAAAGCTTTTGCTACAATTCTTGCGGGAGGGCATATTCTGATTGAGGATGTGCCGGGTGTGGGAAAGACAACACTTGCCATCGCCTTTTCGCGCGTCATGGGACTTTTGGATCACCGTGTACAGTTTACACCGGACGTGCTTCCGGCAGATATTGTAGGATTTAACATGTACCAGAAAGAGACGGGACAGTTTGTGTACCATCCGGGAACGATCATGTGTAATCTGTTTCTTGCGGATGAGATCAACCGGACTTCGCCAAAGACACAGTCCGCACTTCTTGAGGTGATGGAGGAGGGCAAAGTAACGGTGGATGGTGTGAGCCGAAAAGTGCCGCAGCCGTTTGTTGTCATTGCAACGCAGAATCCCAAAGGCAGTGCGGGAACGCAGCTTCTTCCGGAATCACAGCTGGACCGGTTCATGACCTGCATGAGCATGGGGTACCCGGATCTGCAGAGTGAGATGGAAATTGCCCAGGGAAAAACGATGACGAAAGCGGAGGATCTGCAGCCGGTTCTTCTTCCGGAGCAGCTGTGGGAGATGCAGCAGTATGTGGAACAGATTTATGTGCATGATCATGTTGCAAAATATATCGTACAGCTGATGGAGGCTACCAGAAAAAATGCTTACATTGAGCTGGGGGTAAGTCCCCGTGGAACGATCGCATGCGTGCGGCTGGCAAAAGCATGGGCATTTTTGCAGGGAAGAAATTATGTGATTCCGGATGATGTGACGGACATTTTTGCGGATGTGGCAAAACACCGTATTGTGCTCAACACAAAGGCACGGATCGGACATGTAACTGTCGATGCCACCCTGCAGGAAATTCTGTCGGATGTGGACAAACCAACAACATACAAAAGACTTAGGGGATAAATGTGGGCAGTTTTCTGATTGGAACAGGGGTGACGATTGTCACATTTTATATTGCGCTGATCTATGGAAGCATTGCGATTGGGCTGATTGGGTTTGCAGAACTGGTACTGATGCTGCTTGCATGTTTGTATCTGCTGATTTATTGCAGACATATCACGGCAGATATCAGGATTCCGCTTACCGTGGCAGAAAAAGGGAAAAAAGTTACGGTACAGCTTACCGTGGATCAGACCATGTTGTTTCCGGCAGCAAAAGTGCGTTACCGTGTGCGCTGTAGAAATACATTTGCCGGGTATGCCAGAAATTTCTGGTGGAACGGTGCCGGACTGATGCGCGGAATGCAGTGCATGGAAAAGCGTGTCGTGCTTTCTCATGTGGGAAGTTATGAGTATGAGCTTGTAAAAGTACGGATTTATGATTTGACCGGTCTGTTTTATGTGCATAAAAAAATAAAGAGATTTGCAGATATACAGGTGCTGCCGGAACTCGATGCTGTGGCAGTACAGGTGTCGGAGCGGGTACGCAGATATTTCGGAGAAGCGGAAAGCTACGATGATTTTCAGCCGGGAACAGATGTCAGCCAGATCTTTGATGTGCGGGAATATCGTCCGGGGGATCGCCTGCAGCGCATACACTGGAAACTCTCCGCCAAATCGGACGGGCTTCTGGTGCGGGAGGACAGTCAGCCGCTTGCCTGTGCGGTGGTATTTTTGCTGGACATGCTGCCACAGATGGCAGGAAAAGGCCGGCATATGAGGCGCAGCAGGGAAGCCTATGCGGAAACCTTTCTCACAATTGCGGCAGATCTGGTGTATTCGATGATGGATGCCGGCTGCCCGCATTATGTGGCATGGCAGGAGGAAACAGAAATCAAACGGTTGCGCGTCGAGGATGAGGAAAGCGTGTATCTGTTTTTGATGCAGTTTATGGAATGTCAGAAGGAAACGGCCGGTTCACTGCGACAGAGATATGAGCAGCAGTATCGCTGCGAGCATCCGGTACACAGGCTGGAACTGACACCGGAGCTTTTTCTTGTGCTGGATGGACAGACACTTGCGGATTTTGGTGGAGATAACTGGAGACAGAAGCTGGAAGAAATGGAGCTGGTATTGTGAACAGGAAGGACAGGAGAGGGAATAAAACCACATATTTGTCTGGCAATACCGGTATCCGGCTGATCTGTGAGGCGGTTGCTGTGGAACTGCTGTTTTATGCAATGCTTGCGATTTTCCGGAGTGCATTCGGATGGCAGCTGCCGATCCGTGCGCTTGGTAAACTGCAGGTGGCCATGCTGGTAAGTCTTGTGCTGTTTATCGTGGGAGTTCCTGCGACCGGAAAATATCAGAGGGTCTGCAAGGTTGTGCTTGAAATCGGATATCCGGCGGCACTCGTACTGTTTGGAATTTTTCATCGGAGAAAACTGACAGAGAGCGGAAAAATGCTGTTTCAGGCATATCTGTCATATTGGAATAAACAGTATGGAACAAATTATATGACCGGGGCCGGGACGGAGATGCGGTATACTTATATGCTGGCGTTTTTATTGGCAGTTGTTGTGCTGTTAAGTCTGATGTTTCGATATGTGACCGGTGTGCGGCTGGTTTTGCTGATTCCGGATATAACAGCGTTGTCGGTTGCTCTTCTGGTCAATGCCAGACTGGGCTGGAGTGGAATTGCACTCTTTTTCGTGGGAATCGTGCTGGTGTCTGCGGCACCATGGACGCACATGGATGTAAGGGTGGCTGACGGTCGTACCCATGTATGGATGCAGCTACTGTCCTATGCTGCAGCCGGTGTGTTTGCCGTGATTCTTGTCTCGGTGAGCAGCTATGCGTTTTCCGGTGTGGCAAAGCAGATTCCGAAAAAGTCACCGAAGTTTTATGCGTTTCAGAGACAGGTGGAAGAATATGTGAAAAATCTGACGTTTTCGGGGATAACTTTGCAGGGATCGCGGGAACATGTGGATAATACAACACCGGACTATACCGGAAAAACCGTATTTTCGATAGAAGCATCGAAAGCCCCGGCGGGCAAACTGTATCTGAAATCATTTGCCAGTGGCACATATCAGAACGGTACATGGGTAAATGAAGGGAAAACGTTTGCGCACGAAGTGGATAAGGCGGGATACCATCGCAATGATGTTGCAATGTTAATGCAGCAGAATGCCGGTGAACTTGTAAAATACATCCGTTCGAGTGAGCTGGCAGAGGATGAAACACAGACGGTTTCGTATCAGATTTCCTATCGGGCACTGGGGTTAAAAAACGCGTATATGCCTTATTTTTCAGATTTGCAGACAGCCGGTGGGAAGGTCTGGCTCAGGGATGATACGGTGGTACGTAAAAAGAGGGCAACGGGAAAGGTTTCTTTTGAGGGACTGGATGAAGATACGGATCTGCGCGATGTTTTTGACAGGTTTTGTATGGTCCACGGAGAAACAGATACGGATCTGCAGCAATGGTATGATGCCTATGCGGACAGTAGATACCGTAAATTTGCCACGGATGTTCCGGCAGTTGGAGATTTTATTACACGAAGGCTGGCTCTGGAAAGTATCGGATATGGCGTGTATGAGGAAAACGGCACCTATGTGGCAGATCAGATGGAAACAGGCGGGTTATACGATGAGGATTGGCCGGCGGATACGGATGGAAACAATTCCGGACGGGCAGAAAGACAGATAACTACCAACAACATCCGGCAGAATCTTGCGACACAGGTTGCTAACTGGCTGGGTAACGAAAATACCTATAACTTATATCTGAATCACATCCCACAGGGGAAAGATACCATTGCTTATTTTCTGGAAACCGGACATGAGGGATATTGTATGCATTTTGCCAGCGCGGGTGCGCTGATTTTACAAAGTCTGGGAGTTCCGGCGCGTTATGCATCGGGATATGTGGTGGAACCGTCGGCATTTCATAAAGAAAAGAAAGGCTATCAGGCAGATGTGCCGGACTACAATGCGCATGCATGGGTGGAAATTTATCTGGAAAATATCGGATGGGTGCCGGTGGAAATGACTCCGGGCTATACGAATGACAGTGCAAAGCTGCCGACGACTCCGGAATTGCGCGATACGTGGAAACAGCGGCATGAAGAGCACAAAGATGCGGCGGAGCAGAATCCGCAGACGCAAATGCAGACGAAAAACGAATCGCCGTCAGAAACACAGATGGAAACACAGCAGCAGACAGAAAGTCAGATGACGGAGAAGGAGACAAAGCGGCCGGTAAAAAATAATGGGAAAAAGAACCACACGCGAGATCTGCAAGTGTTTTTTGCGGTGTGTCTGACATTGGCTGCCGCGGTTCTGGTGCTGGTACTTGTGGCAAAATGGATGCGTATTTACCGGGAACAATTGCTTATGGAGTTGCGCAACCGGCAGAATCGTCATGCGGTATACCGGATCAACCGGCGGATTTACCGGGGATTACATCAGCGAAGTTTTGGCATGAAGACCGATGCGGACTATCTGGAAAAGCTGATGACAACCTATCCGTCCGTTCCGGCGGAGGATTGGAAGAAGTATCTGTGCATTGTGCAGAAAGCGGTCTTTTCCGAAGAAGAGATTTCACAGGAAGAAGCACGGTTTTGTTATCGGCTGTACCGGAAGTATAGAAACAGGCGGATTTTGGAAAAATAGGATAACGGAAAAACCGCCTCCTTAGCGGGAGGCGATCAGTTTACATATCGGGTTACCCTTAGAAGAAAATTTTTCTTCGTATTCGGTCATGATATTTCCTTCATTCATGGATGGATCATGGTGCAGGTCACGGGTGGAGGCATTAAGATGCCAGCGGTCGGAAGTTTCGATTTCCTCGAGAGAAAACGTAAACAGGTCCTGATTGTCCGTTTTAAATTCCAGCCGTCCGTCGGCTGCAAGAAACTGGTCATAGCGGTCTAAAAATTCATGGGAAGTCAGTCGGCGTCTGGCATGGCGGTCCTTTGGCCACGGGTCGGAAAAATTCAGATAGATCCGGTCAACTTCTTCCGGTGCAAAAATTTCCGGAAGTTTTGCGGCGTCTTCACACAGAAAATGAACATTTGGAAGCTGCAGGGTATCCATTTTCTGGACTGCGCGCAGCAGCACACTGGTGTAACGTTC
>OCHI01001148.1_pt1 | contig 21213 bp, 25 predicted proteins | sample 1538691 | NCBI WGS metagenome assembly OCHI01 (sample SAMN04571718, study PRJEB22368) | human gut metagenome | biome: human gut; material: stool | host: Homo sapiens | place: Luxembourg | collected 2012-09-21 | reverse complement strand
TATTTAATTTATTATTTATATTATTTAAACTATTATTATATATATTATTAGATGTGGTTAAATCGTTGGTTATTTCATCGGTTGTACTGTTGGTTATTTTGTTGGTTGATTTTGCCATACTGTTTTGGTAAATCCCATATTTTTCAATGGTTATAATAGAATATTTGTTGGTTGGTTTGATGGTTATTTCATTGGTTGATTGTAGTTTTTTTAAGCTGGTTCTTACTTGTTGTTCTGTTAATCCTGTTTCATCTGCTAAATGTTGTCTAGATGTTATAACTTGTCCTCTTTTAACTTCGATTCCCTCCCATTCGGTATCTTCATAACTAGCCTTTAATAATAAATGTATAAATAATGTTTTAACATTTATATTTTTATACCATTCCCAATGAGTAAATTTTTTATATAAACTTATCCATCCTTTACTAATTTTATCTTCCATAAAATAACCTCTTTTTCTGTATTATAGTGAGAGAGTGTAGGGGAAAAAACTTCACTATCTCCCACTACAACTACTAATCATCGAAAAAGTCATCATCTGTAATATTAAATGTATCTTCTTCTTGTGGTGCCTCTTCTGATTTTTCTGTTACTTCTTCTTTACTTTCTTCTACTTCTTTTGATTTTCTAGTTTTAGTTGTCTTTTTTTCTGTTTCTATTTTTTCTGCAATTTCTTGTTCTTCAGATGAAATCTCTATATTATCTACATATTCATAATCTCCATTTTCTCCAATTGTGGCCATATCTTTTGTATAAGCCTCTTGCATATCAATACTCATGATACCCCATTTAGAAATTAGTTGTCTTAACATAGTCTTGTAAGCCATTCCATCAAAGTCTTTGTACCAGAAACTGCTATATTTCCATAAATCACTTTGTGGGATCTTTCCATTTTGTAAATCAATATATGAATTTGCATTAAATGCTTGTGAATATTTATTTGCATGTGATAGCATCTTCTTTTTAGACCAATACAAAGTCTTTCTAAATCCATTTTGATATTCAAACATAGCAAAATATCCTATTGTTTCTGCTTGTTCTCTTATTTCATCATCTTCAATTAAATTCACTTCTATTTCTTCTGCTAAAGGATCATATTTTACTAACTCTCCCTCTTTAATAGCAATTACATTTATCTTTTTATAGTATCCGCTTCTAATTGCTAATTGTATATATCCTTTATATCCTAATTGAAATTGAGCAACTTTACATCCTCTCTTTTTATCATTAAAAGGTACTAAATAGTATTGTCCTAGTTGTGGGCTAGGTGTTAAATTTAGTGATTGTCCTAATAATGCTGCACTTACAATACTTGAATGATCACATTCTGCTAATCCTGGATTTGTACTCACTGCTGATATAATTGCTGTAATAAATTGTTGTCCTTTTTCTCCTCCTACCATTTCATTTATTTTTCTCTTCATTGCATCTTGTGCTAAAAATGCACTAAAAGTTATTTTTTGGTCTTTTTTGACTAAACTATTTTTGACTGCCATTTCTATTCTCCTTTCAATAATTTATCTAACATCTTTTTAAATTCATCTTCATTTTCTTTTGAAATACGAATTTCTTTTACTTCTATTTTTCTTTTATCTTTTTCTTCACCCAAACCAATCTCAACTGCTCCTTTTATTAGCTCGGATGGTATATTATGTTCCTTTAAATTATTAACTAATGCAGATATTGCTGTTAAAATGCTTGTTAGACTTCCCTCTATTTCAACATTTGCTTTTTTCTTTTTTTCATCAACCTCAACTATTATTTTACTTTTTATTTTTGTTTCACCAAATAATACATCAAACAACCCTTTAGACATCTATTTTTCCTCCTTTACAATAAATTTAATTCCTGTCGTATCATATTCTTCAATGTTCATTGTTGTAAATGCTGGTATGCATATAAGATTTTTTCCATTTGGTGCTATGTAACCTCTTGCTATTGCTATTGATTTTGCTGCTTGATTAACTGCTCCTGCTCCAATTGCATTTAATTCAACTTTTTCATTTTCACCTAACATATTTACAATTGCTCCTGCAACCTTGCTAGGATTTGATTTACTAGATATTTTTAATACTACATTATCCATTATTCAACCCTCCCAAATTTGATATTATTATTTTTTAAGAATGCTTTTAATTTAGCCATTTGTTCTACTGTTACCCATACTCTAAAATCTAATTGTCTTAAATCTTCATTTTTTGTTACATTTTCTATACTTTGTGTTAAATTTTGTGAACTATTTGTAATATTTTGTTCACTTTCTGTTACTTCTTGGGAATTATCTAATGCATCTAATTTTTGATTAGATTCTTCGATTCTTTTAGATTCTTGTATGGCCATACTTAAAATTGATGGGCTATTTATATTCTTAAAATAATAATCCTTTACTTGTTTTCTTATAGTTGGATTTGTTACTGTTGCATCTAATGTAGATAAATCCATTTTGGTTTTTTCAAATATATGGTTTATATCCGTTTCTACTTTATTCATTGAGTATGTAACATTTAGCCAGCTCTGATTAAATACTAAATCAAAATCTATTAAATCGTTAAATTCTCCTACATTATCAATCCAATATTTCATTATTTCTTGTAATTTTTCATTTTTAGCCTTTTCTTCAAATCCTTTTACTTGGTTATCTATCTTATTTGATACATTTTCAATCATTTCCATTAGTTCTTTACATTTAGGTTCAAAATTTACTGTATAATCTTCAAGCAAAAGATTTTTAATTCTTATTTTTTCATCGTTAATTGCTTTTTTCACTTTATTTAATGTTGCTCTATCAGTTTTTGCAAGACCAATAGTTTCTTCAGAATAAACAACATTGTCATATCTTTTTAGTTGTTCTGCCAACTGTCCTTTAATCTCTTCATAATTAAACTTTATAGGCTCTAAAGCCTTAATTTCTTCAACTTTAATTTCCATTTATTTAATCCTCCATTTTTTTCTTATTTCATTAACAATATTCATATCTCTATTCTTGTTAAAATCAAATTTAGGGCTTTTATATGTTAATATATATTCTTTATACCATTCAATTGCTTTTTGCATTTCTGACCTAATATCAGCCTTTTGGATAGAACAAATCTTTATATCTCTATCATCTATTGGAATATTATTTGGATTTTTATAATCTTGATCCTCTATAAAGCAAACACCAAATACTATTTCCTCTAATTTTGCCAATTCACAATATAATTGAGCTTGATACCAGTATTCAATTGGTACTTGATTATTCCAGTATCTTTTATTTTTTACATTGGTTGTTTTTATTTCTATTAGGGTTTTCCTATCATAATCAATGCCATCAACCATTCCTCCAAAAATAGGGTTATCTTTAAAATTATCAAATTTAATTTCATTTTTATCAAATGTTTTAATATTAAAATCATACATATCTTCAATAGCTTTAATTATAGGTTTTTCTAACACCTGTCCTACTTTTAAATATTGGTCTGGTATTACTGGTTTATATAATCCTATCATTTCAGTCCAAGCACTAAATGGACTATTAAATTTATTTAATCCTAATATTGTTGCTAATCTTGTTCCCGTAATTTTCTTTTGTTTTAATTGATTAAATCCACTAGTAACTTTAATTTCGTTCTCTTGTATTTGAATTTCCATTGTATCTCCTTTCTACATTTCTGGTAAAACTAATGGTGGTCTTTTATCTTTTTCTATATATTCGTTCCAAAACTCTATTTCTTTTTGTGCCAACCATTTAATATCTTCTTCAACATCTTTTCTTAATATCTTATAATGCTTTGTTTCTAATCTGATATCTCCATCATAGTCATATTTCAATTGTGCCTTTAATATTGCAAATGAATATCCTGTTACATTCAAATAGTGTAAAACTTGACAATAGTAATTATCTGGTATCTTATCTTTCCACTTTTCTTTTTGCATAGATTGAAGAATATTAGTTGTTTTAATTTCTAAAATTCCTAATTCTTCTGTTTCTTTATCAACAAGTTGGCCATCTAAACTAGCAAATAAAAATGGATATGTAGGATGTTTTATAATAGTATTTTCTTTATGAGAAACATCATATTCTGGGAAATCCAACTTAAATAACTCTCTTAAAAGATCTTCTGCATTTGTTCCATACTTTACATATTCTTTTTCTGAAATATCTACTGCCTCTCTTCTTCCTGTTTTTTCTTCCCATAATTCAATATTGTTTTTATATGGATTTAATCCTAATATTGTTGCTGCATCTGATCCACCTATACCTTTTTTTCTTTCTTCTAACCATTCCTCTCTAGTCATTGTCTTTCACCGCCTTTTGATTTTGTTTTTTGTTCATATTTTATTCCTTTCTATTGCACCCCATTTCATTTTGTGATAAAATGCAAATGAAGTGAATTTATATAAATTTTCTTTTAGAACTATTTATTACTTTGGTCAGTGGTAATAGTTCTATTTTTATTTTCATCAATTAGAAGTTCATATCTTGTATTTGTGCATAATTCTGCAATTTGTTTCCTTAATACTTCATCTTCGGTTTTTTCATTTAATTTATGTATTTCTTCTAAAACTTCAGCTACACTTGTCTTTACATCATATATCTCTTTGTCTTTTAGCATTATAGTTTCCTCTAATTTTGCAATTTTTTCATTTTCATTCATATTACTTACCTCCTTTCAATTGTCTTAATTTATATTTCATTGTTGCTAAAGTAATAATGTGCCATATATAACAATCATGTAATTTATCTTCTTCCATGTTTTCCATGTTTCTTATTCTCACTTTCTTCTAAAATTGATTCTAAAACTAATACTATAATTAGTCCTAAAATTGGTACTAAATATTCTCCGCCATAACCTTTGTAACCTCTTATTATAGTTGCATATTGTACTGCCTTTATTGTCAATATAATTGTTGCTATTATTACTAATAATTCTATTATTCTTACTATAAATTTCTTTTTATTAACTATTCGCATTTTGTCTTATCCTCCTTTCTTCCCTTATTAAATCTATTCGTTTATGCATTTCTTCTTCTGGCATTCTCATATATTCGCAAAATGCTCTAAACACTAAATTATAAGACCATCTTCCATTTGGTTTTTGAGCTGCACTTCCGAATGTTAATGTTCCTTGTTGTAATCCATATCTTACATATTGAGGATCCTTTTTCATAATTTGTGCTGTTTCTTCAATATTCAATTCTGTTTTTCTTCCCATTTTTCTATCCCTCCTATTCTTTGTGTGATGTACGGCAATTTCTTTTTTTTCATTTTAATTCTCCTTTTTGTTAATTTTTTTAACAATTTACTCTAAAAAAATATACTCTTTAAAGTTTAAATTATGTAATTCACAATATTTAATTAAAGAATTACAAAACTTATCGCTTGTACTTTTTTTAGGATTGTTTAATATTGTACTAACATAAGTTGCATCCATGCCAATTTCTTCGGCAAACCAACTAGTATTTCCTCGAAACCTCTCTTCTATTAACTTTTTAACAGCTTCGATATTCACCCTCATACTAAACTTACACCTCTTTTCTTTTTTGTTAATTTTTTTAACAATCTCATTATATATTTTGGATTTAAAAAAGTCAACACTTTTTGTTAAAAATTTTAACATTTTTATTGATTTTTTTAAAAAGTTGCGATATACTAATATTTGTGAGGAGGTTTTTTATGTTCGATAAAAATAAATTTGCTAATATTCTAAAAAAAATAAATGATAGTTATGATAATCAGGTATCCTTTGCAAGAGCATCTGGTGTAAATAGGACTTATCTTTCACAATATATGAATGTCAAACTGGATAGCCCTCCCACTCCCAAAATTTTAATGGGTATTGCAAATGCATCAAAAGGAATAACTAATTACTATGAGTTAATGGAAATTTGCGATTATATAGATATAGATAAAAATATACACAATATTAACAATTCAATAAGTATTAAACATAGAGAGGATTTTTATACTGTTCCAGTATTTATATCTCAAAATGGTAAACTATATCCAACATCAGAAGATGTTGTTCTTCCTTTAAATTTAGATCATACTCATTCTTATTTTGGTTACAAAACAACAGATGAATCTATGTCTCCTCTGTTAGGAATTAGTGATATTGCTATTATCGAAAAAACAGACAAATTTTCAGATGGTAATACTTGTCTTATTTCATTAGATAATAAGATAATTTTAGTAAGAAAAATACTTGATTTAAAAACACATATTGAATTGCAGCCAATTAACTATACTTTTGATACTATAAAACTTACTAAAGATGATATGAACAAAAGAAATTTTATAATTCTTGGAAGAGTTATAAAAGCTGAAAATCAAAGTTCTTTTTAAGGAGGTGTATTGTATGCAATGTAAAAAATGTGGTAGTACCAATATAAATGTTCAAGCAATTTCGGAAAGTCAACTGAAAAATAAACATCATAGCTTTTTATGGTGGATTCTTATTGGTTGGTGGTTAGAAACTTTCCTATGGTTTTTCTTAACAATTCCAAGATTGCTTTGTGCATTATTTGGTCATAAAAAACAAAAGATTATTACAACACATAAAAAAATGGCCATTTGTCAAAATTGTGGCCATAGTTGGAATATAAAATAAAAGCGGACAATGTGTTAAGTATTTTGCCGTACATCACACATTATCCGGAGTGTAAACACTTTGAAAAGTGATTACTTTTATATTATATATGAAAGCCTTTCATTTTTCAAGTGTAAATAATTAAAAATGGAGGTTTTTTTATGGGTATAAAAAGAGCAAACGGAACCGGCTGTGTTACAAAATTAAGTGGTAACCGCAGAAACCCTTGGTATGCAAAAGCACCTACCACTTATAATATTGAAACAGGTAAAGCTAATCCCCCAAAAATATTATCAGATGATAAAGGTCAAAAATACTTTCCGGATAGAACTATACCAGATTTATTATTGGCTAATTATAATATTGAAAAAGGATATATTCAGATAGATAAAAGCAATTATACCTTTTCTCAAGTATATAATGAATTTAAAAACAAATATTTTCCAACCACTAAAGAAATTCAAATTGAAAAAGATACACATCAAAAAACAAAAGGCAAATTAGGTATGTCTACTTGTAATGGTTTACAATCAGCATATAACCAATGCACAGTTTTATACAATAAATTATACAAATCATTACGCAAAGATGATTTTGAAAATATTATTTTGTCAATAGATGGATCAGCAAGTAAAATCGGAAATTTTGGTAAATTATTTAGGAAATTAGATAATTATGCATTAGAACAAGATATAATAATAAAAGGATATGCAAATCTACTAAAAATAACCAATGATTTTTCTACTCCAATACAAAATAGTGGCACTCCTTACACTTACAATGAAATAAATAAAATTTGGGAACATAAAGGATATTTAATCGCTGATATCATATTAACAACAATATATACCGGAATGAGAATTGAAGAAGTTTTTATAACTGAAAATGTGAATGTTTTTTTACAAGATGAATACTTAATATCAGGTGTAAAAACATCTGCTGGAAAAAGAAGAATTATCCCTATTCATCATGATTTAATTTCTATAATAAAAACATATTATAATCCAGAGAATAAATATCTTTTTGAATATAATGGGAAAAGATTTTATTATTCAACTTTTAAAAATTTATATGATGAATTTTTGGAAAACCTAGGTTTTGGATATCACACAAGCCATGATGGAAGAAAAACACTTCACTCTGAATTAGACAGAGTCGGTGCAAATAAAAATTGTATAGATAAAATTTTCGGACATAAAACAGGAGATGTTGGAAATGATGTTTATACAAAAAAATCACTGGAAGAATTAAAAGAAACAATTGAATTAGTAGATTATAAATCAAAAATAAATACTAAATTGACTTATCTACGATTATCTAGTTAATAACAAGTTAGAAACAAAAAGTGCTATATGTGTTGAAATATAGCACTTTCTTTTTTGGTTTATTTTACTATATCATAAAAAGCCTTATTTTTCAAGTATTTCAGGCAATCAATCAACCTTAACAATTTTTTTCAAACTATCTAACCATTCAACACCTTCATTATCTAAATCAGCTATCTCATCTATATCAAAATACTTCACTTCTTCAAGCTCTTTCTCTTGTATCTTACAATCTCCCACACTTATATTCTTTTTAGCAAAATACACTGTATAAACTGCCTTTTCGCCAGCATTTACACTCAAAAGTTTTAAATCATCCTTATCCAACTGAACACCAATTTCTTCAGAAGTCTCACGAATACTTGCTTCAACTGTTGATTCGCCAAAATCAACCTTACCACCACATATTCCCCATTTTCCTGGATTAGATCTCTTAAACCTACTTCTTTTTTGCATTAAAATCTTATTATCCTCATTAAGAATAACAACTCCTACAACTGACATGTAATATCCCTTAGGAATATTATTTATATCACGTATTTCTTCATGTGTTAAAACCTTACCAGTTTTATTTCCCTCAACATCTACTAATTCATGTTTCTCCATATATATCTTCCCTTCATTATTAATCTCTCATTTATTAAGATTCTTAATTTTTTTATTAAAATAGCATATAAATTATAACACACTTTTGAAAAAAGAAAGTGAACATTTTTTCAAATTGCTCACTTTCTTATTATTACTTCATATTATTATCAAAAATACCACTACTTCTTTGTTCAATCACTAGATGCTATTCATATAGCTTAGGTAAACCATTCGGTTTCAGCATTATGGAAAATCCTCCGCCATATCCTCTCTTACACCAAGCATACATAACATTTGTTTCAAAATCAACATAAACATTTGTATCATTAATATCACGTACATTGGTATATATTGATGTAGCCTTGTCATATAATTTTGGCAAACCATCTGGATTAAGCATTACAGAAAATCCTCCGCCATATCCCCTCTTACACCAAGCATACATGACATTCGTTTCGAAATCAACGTAGATTATCGTATCAGAAATATCACGTATATTAGTATATTTAGATGTAGCCTTGTCATATAACTTAGGTAAGCCATCTGGATTAAGCATTACAGAAAATCCTCCGCCATATCCTCTCTTACACCAAGCATACATAACATTCGTTTCAAAATCAACATAGATTATCGTATCAGAAATGTCACGTACTGAGTCATAATCACTCGCGCCAGAAAAAGAACATCCACTGATGCCTAAAATAAACACTAGCATCATCACTACAAGCCGTACTTTTTTCATATGAATACCTCCCGAAAATAATTATTTTTTTAACAATTGCCTCTATATCAACCTGCAAAACAGGAGTAAAAAAATCACGTAATTGTAGTTTAGCACATTTATGACCTTTTTTCAATAATTGCCTTATCTAACAACTCTAACCTATCATTTGTAATACATTTTTCATAATCAATTGCCTCAGGCATATACTCAATATCAAAACATTCTGCAAGAGCAATTGAAAGTGCATAAGCATCTATATCTTCCCTCTTTACTGCATCTTTAGTCGCAAAACCAATAAACCCATTTATGTACCTTCTACCCAATATTTCATTTATAATTTCATGAAGCATATTTTGTTCATAAACATACTCAAAAATATTTTTTGTAATTTTTAATCTTGGTGATCTACTCCAATATTCTTGACCTTTATATATAGCATTAGCAAACGTATCTAAATAATAATTCTCTCCCTCTTTTGTATACCCCGCTTCTATACTAATTAACACATCATAATCTATATTATTATTTTCGCAATATTCTTTAATAAAATTATTTCTATTCTGTGCACCAAGCTTTGTTTCTTCATCTATTGGATTATCTCTCACATCTGACCTCGCCTTAACCGAAATTATATTATAATCATTTATATTAAGTCTCTCTAATGCCATCTTTAAAGCATTTATCTTAGATTCACTTTTAGTCCCTATAACAATATTCATCTTATTTCTCCTCTATATTAAAATTTATTATTTTTCTTTTTCTATTTTACCATATTTCTTTATACCTTTCTCATTTTTAGTTAACAAATTATACTCTTTTATGAAAATACGAAAATTTGTTCTTTTATATTGTTTTATTATAAAGTCTATGTTATACTAGCTGACATAGGAAATGATAATAAGCAGATGTGGTTTTGCCACCAATTTTTACGAATCTTCGTAGGAAAGGTGGTGATGTTTATGGTTAAAGTGATACTATTTTTTATAATATCCTATATGTTATCTTTAACATTAAACGTTGCCTTACTAACAGTTCTTTATAAGAACTGGATTGATAAGCAACTACATAAATAATAAAAACTCACATCTGTAACTTTGGCGAGTTAGGTGTGAGTTTTTTCAAATCTATTCGGCAAAACCACGTTTGTGGAATTGTCATTTCCTATATTTATTATAAACAGATTATATGAAAAAGTCAAATGAAATTCTTAAATTTAACTGGTATACATGAAGGTAAACTTTGTGCTTTAAAATAAAAAAATTTGAAAACTAATGTGATAATATTAAAAAAATATAGAGTAGCTGATTTCTTAAAACCCTTGCTACTCTATGTTTTTATCTATTTGGTGCGGATGAGAGGACTTGAACCCCCACGGTCTCCCACTAGATCCTAAGTCTAGCGCGTCTGCCAGTTCCGCCACATCCGCATCTCACTGACAAGAATTATGATAACACAAAAACATTCTTCTTGTCAACTAGATTTTTTAATTTTTTCAATTATTTTTTAAAGCCTATTCACACATAACATTATAATAATTGCAAAATTCATATCCCTCACTTTGATACTTTTCAATTAATTGAGGAACAAACTCAACAGTTACCTTTTTATCACCAGCATCATGCATAAGTACGACTAAATTATCATCACCTTCAGCCGTTTGATTAAGTTCGTTCCACATAGCCTCAACTGTTGTACTTCCTGCCGCATCTCCACTTAAACAATTCCAATTTGTATGAGTAATTCCATTTTGTTTTAGCAATTCTATAGCTTGCCTTTTTACATCATCATAAGGTCCACCTGATGAACCTCCAGGAAATCTAAATAAGTGCGGATTATAATTTGGTACTCCAATTGCTTTTCTTACAGCTTCAAGAGTTTGATTGTATTCATCTAAAACCGCTTGTGGTGATGAATATACTTGGCTATATTTATGTGTATATCCATGTATAGCTATAAAATGCCCTTCGTCATATGCTCTTTTAACTAATTCAGGTCTTGCTTCAACATTAGAACCTAACACAAAAAATGTAGCCTTCACATTATATTTCTTTAATATATCTAAAATTTCAGGCGTACGTGCTGATGGTCCATCATCAAACGTTAAATACACCTTTTTGGTTTTTTCAAAATAAACATTAACCACCTTTTTAGCAATTTCATCACTGTATTGTGGCAATTGAGATTCCATAGCAGCATTTATATCATGCTTAGGAAATTTTGATGTAGTCTGTGGACTAGGAGAAACTTCCGGAGTTTCTTCTGGTTGTTCTTCTGTCTGCAGTTCTTGAACCTCCGGAGACTCTGAAGGTTGCTCCTCATCTTTTGCCTGTTCACGCTCAACTTGCCCAATTCCTATGGTATTAGCACCACTAACCATATCTAAATTAGAACCACTATTACTTCTCTTAATTACTTTAAAAGCTAAAATACCTGTAAAAACAACAATTCCTATTGTAATCAAAGCAATAATTGTACAAAAAATAATTAAATGCTTATTTTTTATTTCACTCTTTCCTTCTTCAAAATAATCTGGTTGTTTAAACATTACAATCTCCTAATACTATACTTCTAGTTCTATCTTTCTATTTGTAGACTCATATTGTCTATATTTTACACCACACTCATCAAACATTCTCTTTGATGCAATTACATTATCACTTGTTGCATATTTATCACTCTTATATACAACCTCTTTTATACCAGATTGTATAATAGCTTTTGCACACTCATTGCAAGGAAACAAAGCAACATAAATCTTTGAACCTTCCAAATTTCCTCTATAATTTAAAATAGCATTAAGTTCTCCATGGCAAACATATGCATACTTAGTATCCAAAAAAGAACCCTCTCTATCCCAATGCATAGTATCATCATCTAAACCTCTAGGCGCCCCATTATAGCCAATTGATAAAATTCTGTTATCCTCGCTAACAATACAAGCCCCAACTTGTGTATTTGGATCTTTACTTCTTTGTGATGAAAGTAAAGCAATCCCCATAAAATATTCATCCCATGAAATATAATCTTTTCTCTTCATTAATTTATCCTCCTAGAAATTTCATTAGCAAAATCATTCTACCACATTCGACCTATTTTTACAATTTATTTTTTTACCATTTTGTATTTATTTTTTAAGGTTTTTAGAATATAATGTTAGCATAAAAATTATTAATATAATTTTTGTTTTAATACAAATCATTCAGAAATTTTATGTATATAAAATTTTAAGAAAGGAATGATATTAATATGAAAAAAATACTTTTTAAAGGCTGTGGAACAGCCATCATCACACCATTCGATGACAATGGTGTAAACTTTGACGAATTCAAAAAATTAATTGAATTTCAAATCTCAGAAGGTGTTGACGCACTTATCGTTTGTGGAACAACAGGTGAAAGTTCTACAATGACTCTTGAAGAAAGAAAACGAACAATAGAATTTGCAGTTAAAACAGCTAATCATCGTGTTCCAATAATTGCAGGAACTGGTGGAAACTGCACACAATCAGTAATTGACTTTACAAAATGGGCTGAAACAGCTGGCGTTGATGGTGCTCTAATAGTTACACCATACTACAACAAAACAACACAAGCAGGATTAATTGCACATTATACTGCAATTGCAAATTCAACAAAATTACCTATTATTCTTTACAGTGTTCCAAGCAGAACAGGCGTAAACATCACACCTGAAACATGTTTTGAACTTTCAAAAATCTCAAACATAGTAGCCATAAAAGAAGCAAGTGGAAATCTTTCACAAATTGCTGAAATCAAAGCATTGTGCAGAGAAAACTTACATGTATACTCTGGAAATGATGATCAAATCATTCCAATCCTTTCACTTGGTGGATTAGGCGTAATTTCAGTTCTATCAAATGTTGCTCCAAAATACACACATGAAATGGTAATAAATTATTTAAACAGAAAAATTATAGAAGCACAAGATATGCAATTAGATGCTATATATCTAATAAAAGCACTATTCTCAGAAGTAAACCCTATTCCAGTAAAAGCTGCATTAAACATGCTAGGCTATAACGCAGGAATACCAAGGCTTCCACTTATTGAAATGTCTGAAAAAGGAAAAGAAAAACTAGAAAAAGAATTAAAAAAATTTGAATTATTATAAAGTGGGCTTCTAACATAAGTCCACTCTACCAAATTGGAGGTAAAAATGATAAAAGTACTAATAAACGGTTGTAACGGTAAAATGGGACAAGAAGTAACAAAAGCAATTGAAAGAAACGACAATTTTCAAACTGTATGTGGTGTTGACAGATTAGATACTGGAGATAACAACTTTCCAGTATACACAGACACATCTAAAATATCAGAAGAACCTGATATAATTATTGACTTCTCTATTCCAATTGCCACATTTAATATTTTAAAATATGCACAAGCTAAAAAAATACCAATTGTAATAGCAACAACAGGATTTACAGATGAAGACTTAGAAAGAATTAAAGAATATTCAAAAGAATTTCCAATATTTCTGTCATCAAACATGTCATTTGAAGTAAGCTTAATGAATCATATTGTTGCAGAAGTTGCAAAATATCTTAAAAATTCAGATATTGAAATTGTTGAAACACATCATAATAGAAAAGTTGATGCTCCATCTGGAACAGCTCTAACACTTGCAAACACTATTAATGATGCTCTTGGAAACGAAATGTACTATGAATATAACAGACATGACAAAAGAGAAAAAAGAAATCCAAAAGAGATTGGTATTCACTCAATAAGAGGTGGCAATGTTGTTGGTAAGCATACTGTAATGTTCTTTTCAGAAACAGAAAGCTTTGAAATAACACACAATGCTCAATCACGTGGAGTTTTTGCAGACGGTGCTCTTCGTGCCGCAGAATATCTGGTTGTACAAGAAAACGGCTTATACAATATGAATAATATTTTTAATAGTTAACGAAACATAATAAAATATAATATTTGTTTTTGTGTTCCTTGCTAAAACATTTTCCCACCTACTAAACTTCGTTTAGAAGGTTAGGGAAAAACTTTCAAACTGCGCGTCACTACAAAAACCAAATATTATATTTTATTATAAATAACTTTAACTATATAAAAAAAAGCTACCCATATTATTGGGTAGCTCTTTTCTTGTGCAACCAGCTCTACTTCGACATAATTTCGAAATAATATTCCTCTAAGAACTCTAAGTTCTCACTCAAATTATCAATCGTAAGTGAGCAAGCTACTTCTCTAATCAGAGAATCGAAATCCGCCTTCACCTCCAACTCGGCCTGGATAAGCTTTTTCTTCTTACCATTCTCATGACTAAAACTACTCTCAGGATACTTCTTCATCATTTCCCTTAAGAACAACTGCTGAAGTGTCTCCAATGTATCTGCGTTCGCCAGTGCCTCATCATCGACAATCCTTATCACAACATTGTTCTTCTTCAAACTCAAAGCTACATACACGTAAATTGGTGTATCACCAAATCCACCATTATCAGTAGTAAGTTCTACTTTTCCAAGAATAGATGCATTGTTCATAATATCTTTCAGAGAATTAATCTTAAGAGCCTCACAACTCTTTTTCAGTTTGTTACGAAGCTGTGCAATTCTTCTCATTTCAACAGCATTTCTAAGAGCAACAATATTCGTTTCCATCCGACCCATAGACATTGGAGCTGCAAAATATATTCTTTCGCCAGAATCTAAATAAACCTCTTTTTCTTCTGTCGTATATAATGTCTCCATATCCAGATAAACTGTTGCTCTTCGATCAAAAATATTGTGATGAACATCGAACTGCTTGCCATCAATCACGATAACATTCTGAAGGATTGAATTCTCTTTACCGATTTTTTGACTTACAAGTTCAGCTTCAAATTCTTCTCTAAGTCTCTCAAGCTCTGGATGATAAAGATCATAAGATGTTTCAACATCAACTAAGATACCTGCAAAATATCTTTTTACTGTAATCTCTACCGCATCCATTCTCTTGCTGTAACGTAAAGTTGGCTCTTCAAAAATCTGCTTCTCCGCAATCATATTTAGCATAGAGATATCCAGCTTTGTTGCACATGTAAGCAAGTTCATTGAACGATTAAGTCCATACACATCCTTGTATTCAATCGTCTTTGGAATACCAACTACAATTTTAGGATAATCATATGCGATACAGCTCTTGTTATCAAGCCGTACTGTTGTACCATCAGCTCCATAGAAAATATCATCCACTCTTACGTAGATGTTTGAAACTAAACCATATAAACAGGAAATCAGAACCGCTTCACGATCATCATGGCATGTAACATCTACAACACCATATAATGTCTCCTTAAGCTTATTGATGTGTTCCTTGATTTTAAAGTAGTTCTTCTTTTTGATTCCCATACTTCTAAAATCAATATACTCCATCTCATTAATTGCTTTCCAAACATCATACTCAGCCAACAGATCACTGCTATCTTCTGCTGTAAAATCAATGTAATTTGCATTTCTTTCAAGCAAACCACCGATTTCAATAATCGCTGCAATTGTAATAACCTGATCTGTAACACCATACTTCTCAGCCTCAACAATCATCCTTGCCAGCTGAACTGAAACAGGCATTTTAACAATTTTGTGACCAAGCTCTGTAACCTCATTGCCATCCAGTGCACCGATTGCATTCAGCTCCTTCTTGGCATTCTGTATTGCACTGACATCTGGCTGATGGAAGAATTTAATCTCCTCTGCATCAATCCCGATCTCTGCCATCTGCAAAACAACCCGGTCCAAAATGCTTCTCTGAATTTCAGGAGTTGAGTTTTTCTTTCTGAACTTTATAGGATAATCACTACACAGAATGTATTTACCATCCTTAGTTCTTCCAGCTCTACCCTTTCTCTGGACAATATCTGCAAGACTTATCTCTTCCAAAAATAACCCCTGAATTCCATCCTTCGCAACGGACACTCTCGCTGTAGCAGTATCAACAACAACATCAATATCCGGAATGGTAAGAGAAGTCTGCGCAACATTTGTCGCAACAACAACCTTTGGACAAGAATATGACTCCAAGCACTTACTCTGCTCATCCCAGTCCATTTCACCATGTAACGGTAAAACAACAGCATTTGTCTTGCTCAGTTCGTCCATAACATTATGGATTTCCCGTTTGCCTGGAACAAAAACCAACACATTCTTGTTACACTCAATGTTCTCGATAATAGTATAAATCAAATCTTCACTTGGTCGTTCCTCAACTTCAACATCATACAATGTTCCTGGGACACTTATGGTAGCTAAATCTTCGCCTAAAAATCCCATAAGCTTAATAACATCCAGAGTTGCACTCATGATTACAACCTTAGTATTCCACTTTCCCTGCATGTATTTAACCCACGCAATTAAAGTTTCAATATTTAAGTTCCATTCATGAACTTCGTCAATAATCAAGATATTTTCAGCCTCGCTGTCAGGATTAAAAATCGTTCTAATCAGCTGAAGGCCATCAGTACAATAAACAATTTTGCTTCTTTCTGAGCAAGAACTGTCATATGCAGTACGATAACCAACTCTTTCACCGACATCAGTGCCCATCTCCTCAGCAACACGTCTTGCTAAAGTTTTAGCAGCCATAACACGCGGTTCAGTAACAATAACCTGCTCAGCAATAGATGTTAAATACTGTGGAACCTGTGTTGATTTTCCAGCACCAGTCTCTGCACAAATTATGGTAAACGAATGAGTAGCTACAGCCTCAACAATCCGCTCCTTATAATTTGAAATAGGTAACGTCATAGTAATTGCCTCCTTTTTGAATAGAAATTGGATTTATTAAATTTTCAAGGTACGTTTAAATTATACCATTTTTTATGTCAACTGTAAACCAAAAAAGAGATTTTACTTAAAATGAACTATAAAAATTCATATTAAGCAAAAATCTCCTATTTATTATCAAACATATTATAATATATAACTCTCCAATACTCCTGTAATTTATCAAAATAAGGTGAACTACTATCACTAACCTCATATGAATCTCCATCATTATTCATATAATAATGATTCGTTATAACAGGTATCTCTTCCCTTACACTTTCAACATACTTTGTATAAGAATCTTTAGGCATTCCAGCAGTTTCAAGTAACAAACTCTCTAAATAATTAGCACTAGTTTCTATATTATCTTTTTTATTAATATCAAAATTTGCCCATATAAAAAACGGAACAACTTGTGATGCACTATCTTCAACATAATTACCAGTAAGTGAATATAAATCCTTTTGATTTAAGTTAGGTTGATGATCTCCAAAAAACAAAACAATAACATCCTCTTTGTACTCGCTTAAATAGTCAATCAAATTCTTCAAAGCCATATCGGCTAAATATTCTGACTGTAAATAACTTATAATATCATTATCTCCATCTAAAAATTGAATTCCATTTGGATCAACATCATTGTAAGGCAAGTGATTTTGCATTGTAACAATAAATGAAAAATTTTTTTCATCATCAGGTTTATTATTCATAATATCATAATAAACCTCATACGTTGACTGGTCAGAAGAATATCCGCTACGACCAAATTGTAAATTACCTAAATTCTCCTTAAACCAAGCATAATCAAAGCCTAACAACTTGTAAATTTTCTCTCTACTATATCCAGACTTCTCCCAAGAATGAATACCATAAGTTGTATAACCAAGTCTATTCATATAAGCAACCATAGACTGCTTAACATTGCCAGAAATATATTGTTGATATGGCATTGAACCAGAAGGTAAAAATGCCGTTACATTCTGAGTTATACACTCATACTCTACATTTGCTGTTCCTCCACCAAATTGTGAAGAATGCATAACTCCGCTAACCACATTATCCCTTGTTATAAGTTCATGATAAAACTCAAGCGGATCATCTGATAAATCCAAATTATAAGACATCGTTAAATCCGCAAAAGACTCATTCATAATAACCAAAACATTAGGCAAATCAGAAGTGTCCTCAACAGAATCAACATCATCTTTATATTTAGCTAAAATCTTCTTAGTTTCATCAACACTATATTTCTTCGGCTTACTAACATTAAATTCCTTCACCATTCTAATCAATGTCAAACCAGCACCAGAATCAGCATAAGCATTATTAATATTCCAAAGTTGAACATCATTCGTAAAATAATCCGGTGCACAAATCGCAACTAAGCCAATAACACCTAAAACAATAGTAATATTTTTTGCAAACGTTGGTCTTCTCTCATACTTATCCTTAACATGTATTACCTTTACACTAATAAACATGAACAATATAAACAAACAAACCGCAGTAACAAAATTACCATTAATAGATAACTTCAACCCATCAACAACATTAAGAGCTGTTCTAATAGAATATATATCCGACAAAGTAATAGAAACACCTCTGAAACTACGAACAGTATAATTAATTACTCCAAACAGAAAATCAAAAATCAAAATCGTTAAACATGAAATTTTAGTCCTATTTGTAAGTCCATACAAAATAAAATATAAACAAATAAACAAGCAATAATTAGCTATAAACTTTGGACACTTAAAAAATCTTTGTACTACAGATTCAACATAATCCGCCTTATCTTCCCATTTAATTGAAAAATCAAATATACGTTTAAACTCTATACTATTTCCATTCAATAACTCAGAAATAATATAACATACAAAAAAGAATATAAGTAAGAAAAGCAATTTCTTTAAATTAATTTTCTTTAATATGTTTTTTAATTTTTTATCTTTTGGTCTAACTATTAATTCATTATTCTTTTCCATCTAAATTCCTTTTTATTCTTCATTATTAGCCCAATAATTATTATATAAAATCCTTGCAGTTTCTGGGCTATCAACTCCATCCTTATTCTTTACAGGTGCAAAATCCACCTCTCTAGTTCCTCTTAAAATAGCAATATCATTTACATAGTTGAAAGAATCAAAAATGAAAGTTTCAAACTTAAAACTATTTGGTTCAGTTGGAACAACCAATTCGCCATCTTCATTTAAGTAACTATTCTTTTTGTGAGCCTTATGATATGGCAATGTAACAGTAGCCAATTTTTTTAAAATTTCTATATTAAATAAATTACACATAATATGAGATTCACCATAAGTTAAATCTCCATCCTCATCAACAGCTTCGGCTAACTCTTTTGAAAGTTCAGAATACTCAATAACTCCAACCTTTCCATCTTTTTTGCAAATTACACCAACTCTCTCATGAGGTCCATTTTTCAAAACAGACTTAGTTGCAATTAAAACTCCTCTATCTTCAGCAAGCCCAATCAAAGTAGGATCGACCATTTTCAATAAAACATTATCAATACTTCCAATGAATAACCATTTAACGCCACGTTTCTCCATATCAGCTAAACATCCATGAACACTCATTGATTTAAAGATACCACCATTACCATCAGAAGCTTCTTTAATAAGTTTATTCTCTCCCATAAGTACTTTACCATTCTCATCAATTAATGGCATTTGACCTTGTTTAAAGAACATTACACTATCCTTTGGATAATCGAAATAATTATGCTCTTCAAAAAATTCAACAATATCATCATTGTTATCAACACTAGTCATGATATACCAAGGAATAACAACATCATACTTCTTATTTGCTCTTTTCAAAGTATCGCAAACGATTTCAAATAAATACTTAGGCTCAGGCTCAACATCAATTTTAAAAGTTCCCTTTGGCTTGCTATATCCAAGTCTTGTTCCTTGACCGCCAGACATAGTAGCAACAGCAAATTGATTAGAAACTATAACATTCTTTCCTAAATCATTCATCTCTTCCAATTCTTCTAAAGATAATTTATTTTTCTTTAATGCAGAAATAGGCTCAATCTCTTTTCCAACATTAACCTCTTTTTTAGTTAATTCATTATACAAATGTTCTATGCTATCTAAATCTAAATTCTTAACTTGCTCAGAAAGTCTATCTTTCTCTTCTTCTGTCATTTTCTCCATAATTTTTACAATATGGTTTTGACCATATCTCTCAAGTTTTTCAATTGTATCTTTATAGTTCTTCATAATTCTAACCCCTATTTCAATTATAATCTCTTTGGCAAAAACCAAAGCTATTATATAATATTCTACTCTAAAAGTAAATACGCAAAAAAGCTAAAAAAAACGAGCTCTTTTGCGTATTTAATATTTTTTATCTAAAGTCGTTTCGTCATAATACAAAGATATTTTATAGCTCAAAAAAGCACTTCAACCTTTTATAAGATTAAACTTTCCCCATCTTCATCAAATTAGTCCAACTCAATTTCATCAACGTTTTCAATAATATTAGAATTCTCATCAAATTGAATATTATTTATAGCATATCTTAAACATTGATTTATAAAAGAATTTATAGAATCTAAATCATTCTCCAAAACCACATTTTTAACCTCTTCTAATAAATCAACTTCTATTCTGCAAGTAATTTGTTCGTATTCTTTTCTTGCTCTTTTTTTAACTATAAATTTCTTCATTTAATTTGCTCCTTCCTTTCTGTAATTACATTTTATATTCATTCTTTTATACTTTTCACATTAATATAATTACATTTTCTTCTTTTTAACTTCTGTTCACTTTTTCACCAGTATTATACCAATTTCGACACTATTCCACAAGCTTTTTTAAATATTTTCATTAAAATTGCTTACATCAAATGATATTTCAATCTCTTCATAATTTATTTTAAAAATTCCAACTAAAGCACACAATTATTTTTCTTTAGGAATAATATCATATCAAAATTTCCAAACAATAAATTCCAACAAAAAATTTCAAAAAAAATTAAAAAAATTTTAATCTTCTTACAAGTTTCGACAAATTATTTGTTTTTAATGTACTATAATCGTCGTTACGCGAAGGGGGAAGATAGAAAAATGACAAAAGTTGGAACAGTAACAATATCTGTATTTAAAAACGAAAATAACGTTTCAACATCTTTTGACATAGAAACAAGTAACGATGATGTGCTTCCAGTTTCATATGTTATTGAAGATGTTCTTAAGTA
>OCHI01001133.1_pt1 | contig 21477 bp, 16 predicted proteins | sample 1538691 | NCBI WGS metagenome assembly OCHI01 (sample SAMN04571718, study PRJEB22368) | human gut metagenome | biome: human gut; material: stool | host: Homo sapiens | place: Luxembourg | collected 2012-09-21 | reverse complement strand
CGTCGCCGCAGGCATACTGGATGTCTGTCAAGGCGGCGCAACGATGGGGCTGCGCGAAACGCGCCTTTTGCGGCGTATGTTTTCTTATGTCAGGCGGCCTAAGGGCTTCCTTTTTTTGCGCTTATTTACTTCGCCGCTTTGCGTCTGGCGGCACGGCGCTGGAAGAACTTCACCAGCTCCACGATGGGGATGACCAGAATGGCCAGCGCCAGCGCGATGCCGTACTCCGTCCAGCTTACCGGCGTGAAACCGAAGGCGTTGGCGATGACGGGCACCTCCAGCACCAGCGTGGTCAGCACCAGCGAGCCCAGCATGGCGCCCCACAGCACCTTGTTGTGGCTGGGCAGGGAGAACACGCTCTTGCGCTGGGAGCGCATGTTGAAGCTGTGGAAGATCTCGCACATGCTCATGGTCAGGAAGGCCATGGTCATGCCGTCGTCGGACACGCCCTTGGGCATCTCGAAATACCCCACCTCCATGCAGTGGCCGATGATATAGGAGACCAGCGTAATGACGGTGATCAGCACGCCCTGATAGAGAATGTCGAAGCCCAGACCGCCGGCGAAAATGCCGTCCTTGCTGTCACGGGGCGGGCGGGTCATGGTGTCCGGCTCGCCCTTTTCCAGACCCAGCGCCAGCGCCGGGAAGCAGTCGGTGATAAGGTTGATGAACAGCAGGTGTACCGGATTCAGCAGCGTGAAGCCCAGCAGCGTGGCAAAGAACACGCCCAGCACCTCGCTCATATTGCTGGCCAGCAGGAACTGGATGGCCTTGCGGATGTTGTCGTAGATGCGGCGGCCTTCGCCCACGGCGTTGACGATGGTGGCGAAGTTGTCATCGCTGAGAACCATGTCCGCCACGTTCTTGGTCACGTCGGTGCCGGTGATGCCCATGCCCACGCCGATATCGGCGGACTTGATGGAGGGCGCGTCGTTGACGCCGTCGCCGGTCATGGCGGTGATGGCGCCCTTGCGCCGCCAGGCATTCACGATGCGCACCTTGTGCTCCGGCTGCACGCGGGCATAGACGCTGTACTTCTCCACGGCGGCGTCCAGCTCCTCATCGGACAGGGCATCCAGCTCCCGCCCGGTGATGGCCTGGCTCGCGTCGGTGATGATGCCCAGCTCCTTGCCGATGGCCACGGCGGTGTCCTTGTGGTCGCCGGTGATCATCACCGGACGGATACCGGCGGCGCGGCACTCGGCCACCGCCGCCTTGACCTCCGGACGCACCGGGTCGATCATGCCGCACAGACCGATGAAGCACAGGTCGTGCTCCAGATCCTCCGGCTCCTGCCGGTCGGGAAGGCTCTCATACAGCCGCTCCGCCGCCGCCAGCACCCGCAGCGCCTTGTCTGCCATGGCTTTGTTGGCGGCCAGAAGCTCCGTCCGCTTTGCCTCGGTCATGGGCAGCACCTGCCCGTTTTCCGTATAGTGGGTGCAGCGGCGCAGCACCTCGTCGGGCGCGCCCTTGGTGTACTGGATGAAGCCGGTATCGGTGCGGTGGATTGTGGACATCATCTTCCGCCCGGAGTCGAAGGGCGCTTCGCCGCAGCGGGGCTGGCGGTTTTCCAGTGTGCCCTTGTTCAGCCCGTTGGCGGCGGCAAAATTCACCAGCGCCGCCTCGGTAGGCTCGCCCACCGCGCCGCCGTCCTCCAGCGTGGCATCGTTGCACAGCGCCATGGCGGTGCCCAGCAGCTCCGTGGGGCCTGTGTGCTCCACCACGGTCATCTTGTTCTGGGTCAGGGTGCCGGTCTTGTCGGAGCAGATCACCTGCGTGCAGCCCAGCGTCTCCACCGCCGTCAGGCGGCGGATGACCGCGTGGTGCTTGCTCATGTTGGTGACGCCGATGGACAGCACCACCGTCACCACCGTGGCCAGACCCTCGGGAATGGCGGCTACCGCCAGAGAGACGGCCACCATGAAGGTGCTCAGCACGGTGTTCAGAGTGAACTCTCCTGCCACCACCAGATCAAAAATGAAGATGAACACGCAGATGGCCAGCACCAGCTTGCTCATGGTCTTGCCCAGCTCGCTGAGCTTGCGCTGCAGCGGCGTCTGTTCCTGCTCCGTCTGCGCCAGCACGCCGGCGATCTTGCCCATCTCGGTGTTCATGCCGGTGGAGGTGATGACGGCCTTGCCGCGGCCATAGACCACGGTGCTGCCCATGTAGCACATGTTCCGCCGGTCGCCCAGGGGGATGTTGTCGCCGGTCAGCAGCTCCACCGCCTTGGTGACGGGGACGCTCTCGCCGGTCAGCGCGGCCTCCTCGATCTTCATGGAGGCGCTCTCCAGCAGCCGCCCGTCGGCGGGCACGGCATCGCCGGCCTCCAGCAGCACCACGTCGCCGGGCACCAGCTGGCTGTTCTCGATAACGGTCTGGTGGCCGCCGCGCAGCACCTTGCACTTAGCGGCGGTCATGGTTTGCAGCGCTTCGATGGCGGCCTCGGCCTTGCTCTCCTGCACCACACCCAGCACCGCGTTCAGCAGCACCACGATCAGGATGATGAACACCTCGGTGAAGCTCTCGCCGCTGAGGGCGTTGGTCACGGCGGACACCGCCGCCGCTGCCAGCAGGATCAGCAGCATGGGATCCTTCAGCTGGGTCAGAAAGCGCTGGAGCAGGGTGGGCTTTTCCGCCTCCTGCAATTTGTTGGGGCCGTATTTGGCCAGCCGCTCCGCCGCCTGCTGCTCCGTCAGGCCGGTGGGACAGGAGCCCAGCTCCTCCAGAACCTCCTGCGGGCTGCGGTTGTAATCGTTGTTCATGTGTATCGCTCCTTACTATCTGAGATCATGCGCCTGCGGGCAAAGAAAAAGACCCATGCACGGACAGGCTATGTCGGTGCATGAGTCTCATTCTTTCAGGACACATCGGGCGCTTGCGCGCCGGGATGACGGTGTGCCACGCCGCGCCGCGGGGCGCTGCGGAATTACTCCCTCATTCAGTATGTGCTATTTTAATCGTTTGTACGCCGATTGTCAAGGTGAAAACGGCACAAAATGTGCTTATTTTTCGCCAGCGGCTTCGGCGGCGCAGAGGGCGTCAAAGTACTTGTACAGGGGCATCAGGCTGTCAAAGCCGGTGATAATGTCCTGCGCCAGCTCCGGGGAGAACAGCCGCTCGTCCGGCGGCAGCTCGTGCTGGAAGCTCAGGGATTTGCGGTTGTACCACGGCTCCAGCAGCGGGGAGGTCTCGCCCTTTTTGCGCTTGTACTCCGGCCCGGTGAGGACGAACTGCGTCTGCCTGTTGAATTTCCGCACCAGCTTTTCCAGCTCCTGCGGGTGCAGGTCGATGCGGCGGCGATAGGCCTCCATCAGGGCGGCCTTGGGCGCCCAGAAGCCCATGCCGTAGCTGTAATAGTCCGGCGCTACCTCAAAATAAAAGGTGGGGCGGCCTGTCCAGTCCTCGCCGCCGGCGCGGATGCAGAACCACAGGTGATCCTTGTAGGGACCCTGCCCGTGGAGCCGCCGGGCGTCCCGGTAGATGCGGGACATCTTCAGCAGAAACGGCTCGTGGGGATACTTTTCGTGCATGGCGTCGTAGACCTGCTCGCCCAGCGCCCGGGTGGGCGCCAGCACATGGGACTGATAGTCCTCCTTGTGCGCCAGAAACCAGCCGCGCTCGTTGTTGAACCGGATGCCCCAGAGGAAATCCAGCGCGGCGGGGGAATAGCCTTCAAATGACATGGTAAACTCCTTTACATGAAGCGGCAGAGAAGGATGGGCAGCAGCAGCGCCGGGGTCATGTTCATAATGCGCAGCTTGGTCAGACCCAATACATTCAGCCCGACGCCGATGATGATCAGCGAGCCGGTGACGCTGATCTCCGTGATGACCGCGTCGGTCAGAACGCCGGTGAGCAGGGAGGCCAGCAGGGTGACGGTGCCCTCCAGCACCAGAATGGACAGGGCGGAAAACGCCACGCCGATGCCCAGCGAACCGGCAAAGGCCACCGACCCGGCCATGTCGATGACCGACTTGGTCATCAGAATGGTGTGATCGTTTTTCAGACCGCTCTCCAGCGCCCCCATCACAGCCATTGCGCCCGCGGCGAACACCAGCGAGCCGGTGACAAAGCCCTCGGTGATGGAGCCGGACTTGCCGAATCTTTTTTGCAGCCAGTTGCCGGCGCGGGTGACGCCGTCCTCGATGTGCAGCAGCTCGCCGATAACGGAGCCGATCACCAGCGACAGGATGGGGATCAGCTGGTTGCTGCTGCCGATGGCGCCGGAGATGCCGATGCCGATGGATACCAGACCCGTGGCGGCCAGCACGGTCTGCTTCATCTTTTCGGGCATGAACCTGCCGCCCAATGTGCCCAGAACGCCGCCGGCCGCAACAGCGGCGGCGTTGATCAATACACCGGTGAGCATCACGGTACCAGTCCTCCGCCGTCTATCAGATCGCGCACCGCCGCGCCGCCCATCAGCAGCCCCGCCACAGAGGGCACCCAGGGGACGCTGGCGGGCACGCTGCGCCGCCCGGGAGGGGGCGTCTCCAGCTGCTGCGTCTCGTGGGGCTGCTCCGGGCTGAACACCACCTTCAGGTGGTGCAGCCCCAGCTTGCTGCGCAGCTCCTTGCGCATGACCCGCGCCAGCGGGCAGCCGCTGGTCTGGGAGATATCCGCGATCCGCAGCAGCTCCGGCTCCAGCTTGTTGCCGGTGCCCAGCGCCGTCAGGATGGGGATGCCCCGCAGGTGCGCCTGCTGGATCAGATCCAGCTTGCAGCTGACGAGGTCGATGCAGTCCAGTATGTAGTCGAACCGCCGGGTGAAGAATTCCTCCCGGTGGGCGGCGTCGTAGGTGGCGCAGATGGGGTACACCACGGCGTCGGGGTTGATATCTCGTACCCGGGCGGCCACCACCTCGGCCTTGTACTGCCCCACGGTGGAGCACAGGGCGCACAGCTGCCGGTTGATGTTGGACACGGACACCGTGTCCTGATCCACCAGCGTTAAAGTGCCAACGCCGCTGCGTGCCAGGCACTCAGCGGCGTAGCTGCCCACACCGCCCAGGCCAAACACCGCCACATGGCTGCGGCGGAGCTTGTCCAGAGCGGGTGCGCCTACTATCATCTCAGTTCTGAGAAAGCGTTCGTTCATAGATGCCGGGAAGGGGAAACTCAGCCCACGTGCTTCATGCCGGACAGCTCCACCACCTCGGCGCTGTCGGACAGACCCTTCTGCCAGGCCTCGGTGTCTCTGCTGCGCAGGGTGTTCTCCACCTGCACCTGCCAGCAGGGAACGTCGTCGCCCACGAAGTACATGACGTGATAGCCAGCGTAGTTGGAGCTTTCGCCGTACACCACGCCGGTATCGCCGGACTGACGGCTCTCATCGAAGAGCCAGTCGTTGAACTCCGTGACCATCTGCCCCTTCAGCACCTTGGTGTACAGACCGCCGTTGGTGTTGCTGCCGCCGTCCTCACTCAGCTCGTTGGCCATAGCCGCAAAGCTGTCCTCGGTGGCGTCGCCGGCCTTCCACTGTGCCAGAGCGTCCTCGGCCTTGGCCTTGGCAGCGTCCTTGGCCGCCTGCAGGTCGGCCTCATACGTCTCGGACTTGCTGTCCAGACCGGTGGTGTCCGCCCTGAACAGGATGTGGCGCACGTCTCTGGAGGCGTACTCCTGACGGCCGGCGCTGTGGAACACCAGCACGCGGCTGCCGCTGTCGGTGGTGATCACGGTGCTGTCGCCGTCTGCGCGGCTCTCGTCAAACAGCCACTCGCTGGCCTCGTCGCCGGAGTTGCTGCCGGCCTCGGTGTTGCTGTACGCGGCGTTCTCGTAGGCCAGAGACACCGTCTCCAGCGGGTCGCCCGCCTGATACAGCTTCAGTGCGGCATCGGCGTCGGCGATGGCCTTCTCCTTGGCGGCGGCGTTCTCTTCGTCCGTGGGCGCAACGGTGTTGCCGTCGGCATCGGTGGTGGAGTCAGCGGTGCCCTTGAAGTACAGGGACTCGTAGCTGGCCACGTTGAAGGAGGACTTGTTGTCGTTGTAGTAGCTCTCCAGATCGGAGGTGGTGTAGCTCAGCTCCTCGGAGTACTCGCTGGCGTAGTGGCTGGCCACGTCCACCAGACGGATCATGTCCTTGAACGTGGACACGGTCATGGTCTTGCCGAAGGCCAGCTTCAGGTACTCCTTCAGGGAGTAGCCGTTCTCCTTGGCATAGGCGGTGTACTGCTCGATGGTGGAGGCTACCTCCTCCTCGGTGTGGTCGTCGGCGCCGTGGCCGTTGGCCTCGGCCTCCTTGGCCTCCTTCACGATCAGCGTCATCTGCTTGATGGCGTAATCGTGGATGAACTGCGCCCAGGTGACCTCGCCCTCGTCCTCAACGCCCAGGAACATCTTGGCGGTGTCGTTCATCACCTGCTGATCCAGCGGGGTGGAGCTGGACACGCCGTACAGACTGGAGTAGCTGCCGTTGAGGATGTTGTTCTTGATGTTGTAGTAGAAATAGTTTACCTGGCTGGCGCTGTACTTCTCGCCATCGATGCTCAGTGCGGCGGCGTTCCGCTGCAGCACGCCGGAGTTCCACACCAGCAGTGCCGCCGCCACCAGCACGAACACGCCGGCGATCACGCCGTACAGGATATTGCTCTTGCGCGCCTTGGCCTTCTCCTCGGCCTCGCGGATCTTCTTGGGGTCGGTGATGCCCTGTGCCGCCAGATCCTGACGGGTCTTCTTTTCTCTTGATGCGCTCATGAATTTCATTCCTCTCAATTTTGGGCGCAGTACGCCCTTGTTAGTAAAATGCCAAATTATTATACCGTACCGTGCCGCATTTCGCAAGGGGGAAACGCCGGGAATTTGTGAACATTTTACCATAATTAAAATGAGCCGGCCTGTCAAAGCCGTCCGAACGGACTTTTTTGCCAAGCTGAGCACAAGACCCCCACTCCGTCTGGAGTGGGGGTCTTGTGCTCAGCGACAGGCAGCGGCCATGTTATAACCTGCACAGCTCGCAGGTGGGTCGTCTCCGGCCGACTTTACTGCTTCCAGCGTCCGCCCGCAGAAGGCAGGCGGGAGGCCTGCAAACCATCTACCGATCCGACGTCCCGTATAACCAATGTCAGGATAAATAGAACCGCTGCCCATCGCTCAATTTTCCGCCCTGCCTTCGCCGAGCCGCCTTGCTGTACACAAAGTACAGCGGCGGCGTCTCGTCATCGGCAGGACGAAAAATCCTGCTCATTTTTCCAACCCGGTATTCGTCAAATCGGCTCGACGTACAGAAAGTACGCCATCGCCGCTTTGCCATCGGCAGGACGAAAAATCCTGCCGAAAGAGGGGCGTGTATCTTTTTCGCTGCACCGCCGCGCCTCGTCTTGGCGAAAAATCCAGCCAATTTTCCGGCTCGACCGGCGGCATCCCGTCATCGGCAGAACGAAAAATTACTCCTCCTCGTCGGACAGGATCTGCTCCATAAACAGGTCGTAGACCTTGTCCAGCTCCTCGTCGCTGTCCAGCGTGCTGAGAAGCTCCTCGCCGTTCTCCATCACGGACTTCAGGATCACCAGGCCGTATTCCTCGGCGGCTTCCTCGTCCGCGTCGTCCTCCACCACAGGGAAGAACGCCATGTAGGTCTGGCCGTCCAGCTCCAGCGCGTCCACGTATTCCAGCTCTATGTCGTTGCCGTCCTCATCCGTCAGTGTGATGAAATTGGGGCCGAATTCCTCGCTCATGGAAAGTCCTCCTTTGTCTTGTTGTCCATAGTATACCCGAAGCGGAGGAAAAACGCAAGAGGAACTGTTCGGCAATTTATGCCCCATGCGGGACTGAAAAACCGGAAAACGGGGGAGAATAACGGGAATAGCCTGCCGGGAAAGGCATAATTTAACAAAAAATCTCTTTTTTTGCAGTTGACAGGTATGGTAGAATATCTCTTATACTGGGTCGGTATGCAAACATGCCGCTCACCGTACAAAGCCACAACAGGAACATCAAAGAGAAAGGAAGGTGCCCTGTCTTGAGTGAGAACAAGCGCAGACGGTCGTCGTCCCCCGACTTTATGGGACGCATCCGGCAGAGCGCCCGGCACATAGAAACGGAAGCGAAGGAGGGCGCGCGGCGCGTGCAGCACGAGGCGCAGGAGCGCGTCCGCAATATGACGCCCCAACAGAAAAACGGCTGGCGGAAGGCCGGGCGGATCATCGGCACACTGCTGCTGGTATTCGTGGTGACGCTGACCATCTTCTCCGGTATCTTCATGGCGTATATCAACAGCACCATGCGGGGTAAGGTGGAGGTCTATCTGGACGAGTTCGAGACGAAGGTGTCCACGGAGCTGTACAGCCAGGATCCCGACACCGGCGAATGGGTCATGTACCAGACGCTGTACCTGAACTCGGAGAACCGCATCTGGACGGATCTGGAGGACATCCCCAAGTATTTGCAGAAGGCCGCCATCGCCATCGAGGACAAGCGGTTTGAAAAGCACCACGGCGTGGATTGGAGGGGCACCACCCGCGCCATCGTATACACCCTGTTCGGCAAGAACGTGCAGGGCGGCTCCACCATCACCCAGCAGCTGGTGAAGAACGTCACCGGCGACAACGAGGTGACGGTAAAGCGGAAGATCACGGAGATCTACCGGGCGCTGGAGCTGGAAAAGCGCTACGAAAAGGACGAGATACTGGAGGCCTATCTGAACGAGGTGTTCTTCGGTCAGAGCTGCTATGGCGTGGTGACGGCCTCCCGCATGTATTTTAATAAGGATGTGTCCGACCTGACGCTGGCGGAATGTGCCAGCCTGATGGGTATCACCAACAACCCCTCCATGTACGACCCCACCCTCAGCTCCTGGACGCGGGAGAACAACCGCGAGCGGCAGCTGACCATTCTGGGTGCCATGCTGGAGCAGGGCAAGATCTCCCAGGAGGAGTATGACGAGGCCAAGGCCGAGGACATCGTGTTCTCCAACGGCTTCACCATCTCCGGCAAGTATGTGGGCAGCGACGGCACCGCCACCGAACCGGAGCCGGAGGAGCCGACCACCGATGATACCGAATCCCCGGAGGACGAGGAGGAGCCCGCCATCAAGGGGCGGTACTCCTGGTTCACCGAGGCCATGATCGGCGATGTGGCCGACGCGCTGGTGGAGAAGTACGGCATCACCGACAAGGTGCGGGACAACGGTACCACCTACACCGCCTACGAGCAGGCGTGGGACATGGTACACGGCAAGGGCTATAAGATCTACACCACCCAGAACCCCAAGTACCAGAAGATCGCCGAGGATGTGTGCTACGACCTGAGCAACATCCCCTATACCAGCAGCTATACCAACTCCGCCGGCGAGCAGGTGGAGGATCAATTGCAGATCGCGCTGACCATTGTGGATCCCACCAACGGCTATGTGGTGGCCATGATCGGCGGCGCCGGTGAAAAGCAGGCCGACCGTGTGTGGAACTGGGCGGTGAACGCGCGGCAGTGCGGTTCCGCCATCAAGCCCCTGTCCACCTACGCCCCTGCGCTGGATGACGGCACCATAAACGGCGCCAGCGTCATCGACGACTACCCCATGCTGCTCAACGGCGACGTGTGGCCGCGAAACGACAACTGGCGCTATCAGGGTCTTATGCCCCTGCACCTTGCGCTCCGACAGTCCCTGAACACCTGCGCCGTGCGGACAAATCTGGCCTACGGCGTGGATCGCTCCTACGAGTTCCTGGTGAACAAGCTGGGCTTCGAGAACCTGACCTACACCGACTCCCAGCAGGTGGGCAACATGGCACTGGGCGGCTTTGAGAAGGGCGTTACCACCGAGGAGATGGCCGCGGGCTTCGCGACCTTCGTCAACGAGGGCGTGTACACCAAGCCCCGCACCTTCGTCCGCGTGGAGGATGCCAACGGCAACGTGATCCTGGAGAACGAGGCAAAGTCCACCGTGGCCATGAAGAACACCACTGCGGCGCTGATGAACAGCCTCCTGCAGGAGGCATCCCTGCAGGGCACCGGCTATCAGGCGCAGTTCCCCGGTATGCACATCGCCGGTAAGACCGGTTCTACCAACAGCAACAAGGACCGTTACTTCGCGGGCTATACGCCCTATTACAGCTGCGCCGTCTGGGCGGGCTATGAGCACAACCAGCGGATCGTGGCCAGCGGCAACCCCTGCGCCGTGATCTTCCAGAAGGTCATGAAGGCCATTCATGAGGATCTGCCCGACAAGGACTTCTTCTCCTGCGCCGGGCTGACCAGTGTGGCCGTCTGCGCCGACAGCGGTATGCTGGCGTCGGAGAACTGCGCGCTGGATGTCCGCGGCAGCCGCGTCTATACGGCGCTGGTGGCGGCGGATAACGCGCCCACCTCCGTGTGCACCATGCACACCGCACCCAGCTACACCGTCAACATGGCGGACAGCGACGGCAACGTGACCACCGTCACCGGCTCGGTGCTGAACTACCAGCGCGAGCTGATCGAGGGGCACGACGAGATCGTGGTGGAGGATGCCTTCATGATGTTGGGCGGCTGGAACGGCTTCTTCGGAGATGAGGAAGAGGACAATGACTTCAACATGCCCAACGGCGACCACGACGACACGATGGACGACTCCGTACCCGATATGAGCGGATTCTTAGGATAGAATACACTGACCCTCCGGCAGCCGCCGGAGGGTCAGTGCAGGTTTAAAGGAACTTAGAAAAAAACTTGAAATTTATTGAAAAAAGGGGTTGACAATTTGACCTCTACATACTATAATCTCACTTGTTCGACGCGCGAGTGGTGGAATTGGCAGACTCGCTAGATTCAGGTTCTAGTGTCCACTACGGACGTGCGGGTTCAAGTCCCGCCTCGCGCACCAACAAAAAAGAGACATCCTTTTGGATGTCTCTTTTTTTGTTGGTGCGGCGATTTTTCGCCTCTTTGCTTTGCTGCGGCGTACACCTGTCTCTTGACCTGCCGGGGAAAAATTGTTATGATACTGTCAAGATAAAACTTGCACCAAAGGAGCTGGAACGCGCGATGATAAAGAAGGAACTTACCTCCCGGAAGAAGCAGGCCATGGAAATGCGCTCCCGCATACAGGCGGTGGCGCTGGAGCTGTTTGACAAGGAGGGCTTTGAGAACGTATCCGTGGAACAGATCGCGCAGGCGGCGGGATGCTCGGTGGGGAATATCTACCACTATTTCAAGAGCAAGGACGAGTTGGTCATTCAGGTGACCAGCAGCGTGGACGCCCAGTACAGCGTGCTGGAGGAGAGCTATCTGGCGGACGAGGCCAACAGCTGGCACGACAAGCTGCTGGACTTCGTGGGGCAGGCTCTGGTCATCAGCGCCAACGACCCGTCCCTGTACCGCAGCTTCATCCACGGCATCCGCTATCCCCAGCAGGGCATCCTGCGGGATAACGAAAAGCGCGTGTACTTCCGGGTGCTGCGGGAGCTGGTGGACGGCTGCAAGCAGGAGGGCTCTGTCCACGCCGGGCGCGACCGGGAGGAGCTGGTGGCCGATCTGGTGGCGCTGCACCGGGGACTGCTGCTGGAATGGCGCATTTACGAGGGGGCATTCGATCTGCCCCGCCGGGGACGGCGCATGGCCGCCGCGCTGCTGGAGGGCTGGCGGCACGAGGAGGAGTAAAGGCATACACGGAAAAGGAGGAGCGGATGGGTAAGCGTGAAGAGAGGCGGCCGCCGGAGAGTGGGCGGGAGCCGGGCGAAAACACAGCTGTTGCGGGCTTGATAATGGGTATTGCCGCCGTGGTATTCTGGTTTTTCGGCTACTCTGCCGTGGCATCTGTTGTACTGGGCATCCTCGGCTTGGTATGGACTGACAAGGCAAAGAAAGAGGGCTATACCGGAGACAAGCGAACGATAGCCTTCGTGCTGTCGCTGGTGGGTCTTATCGGCGGGCTGGTTGTACTTATCGTTACGGTGATCCTCATCAATGTGCTGGCAGTACCGGGGATAACGGCCTTGAGGGATATGCTGGGAATGATAGGCGAAATGGCAAATGATATCTGAGCGGACAGCCCTGCGGCAAGGGGAATAAGTTAAGCACCGTGAACGTTGTTTTCAACAGCGTTCACGGTGTTTTTTTGTGCGAAACGACGAGCTTTTGAAAAAACGGAAAAGGCCGTTGACATCCGGCGCGGGCAGTGCCATAATAAAGTAAAATCACCGAGTGATTCGGTGAAATATTTAACGAAATCAGCCCGCCATAGACGCGGCAGAAGGAGAGAACATGAAGCTGTTGATCATTAACCCCGGCGCTACCTCCACCAAGATCGCGGTATTCGAGGACGAGGAGCAGCTGTTCAAGGTCACGATCGATCACTCCGCCGAGGAGCTGGATCAGTTCCCCCGCGTCATCGATCAGGCGGATTACCGTAAGGAGGCCATTCTCAAGGCCATCACCGAGGCGGGCTATCAGCTGACCGACTTCGCCGCCGTGTGCGGCCGGGGCGGTCTGTACCGCGCCATCCCCTCCGGCACCTACGCCGTCAACGACAGGGTCATGGCCGACGTGGAGGCCGCGCCCTACGGCGAGCATCCCTCCAATCTGGGCGCGTATCTGGCGCGCAAGCTGGGCGACATGGTGGGCATCCCCGCCTTCTTCGTGGATCCCGTCTGCGTGGACGAGATGACCGAGATCGCCCACTACACCGGCTTTGCCGAGTTCCGCCGCCTGTGCCAGTTCCACGCGCTGAACCACAAGGCCGTGGGGCGCAAGGCCGCCGAGAAGCTGGGCAAGAAGTACGAGGACGTGAATCTGATCGTCTGCCATCTGGGCGGCGGCGTCAGCGTGGGTGCCCACCGGCACGGCCGCGTGGTGGACGTGTGCAACGTCAAGGACGAGGGCTCCATGGGCATGGATCGCGCCGGCGGGCTGCCGGTGAACCAGCTGATCAGCTACTGCTTCAGCGGCAAGACCAAGGAGGAGGTCAAGCGCACCTTCGGCCGCCGCGCCGGTATGTTCTCCTATCTGGGCACCACGGATTTCCGCGTGATCTGCGCCAAGGTGGTGGAGGGCGACCCCAAGTTCGTGGAGGCGTATCAGGCACTGGTGTACCAGCTGGCCAAGGACATCGGCGCTATGGCCGCCGTGCTGCACTTCGACGTGGACGCCATCGTGTACACCGCGGGCATGGCCTACGAGGACTTCTTCTGCGACGATATCACCGCCTATGTGGGCAAGATCGCGCCCATCATCCGCCTGCCGGGTGAGGAGGAGATGCGTTCCCTGGCGGAGGGCGCTCTGCGGGTGCTGCGCGGCCAGCAGGAAGCCGGTATTTATTAAGCGAGCAAACATATTGGAAATAAAGAGGAAAAAAGACAAGAAAGGTGGAAATTGCTATGAAACATCTGATGTCCGGTAACGAGGCCACCGCCCGTGGCGTCTACGAAGCCGGTATCAAGGTCTGTTCCGCTTACCCCGGAACGCCCAGCACGGAGATCCTGGAGAATCTGCCCCAGTACGGCAAGGACGTCTACTGCGAGTGGGCGCCCAACGAGAAGGTAGCCACCGAGGTGGCCTACGGCGCGTCCGTGGCCGGCTCCCGCGCGTTCTGCACCATGAAGATGGTGGGTCTGAACGTGGCTGCCGACCCCCTGTTCACCGCCGGCTACATGGGCGTCAATGGCGCGTATGTGGTCGTCACCGCTGACGACCCCTCCTGCCACTCCTCCCAGAACGAGCAGGACAACCGCCACTATGCCCGCGCCGCCAAGATCGCCATGGTGGAGCCCTCCGACGCGCAGGAGTGCAAGGACTTCGTCCGTCTGGCCTGCGAGATCTCCGAGGAGTTCGACACCCCGGTGCTGTACCGCACCACCACCCGCGTCTGTCACAGCAAGGGTCTGGTGGAGTTCGGCGAGCGCACGGAGCACGAGGCGCCCGCCTATGCCCGCAACACCCGCAAGTTTATCTGCACCCCCGCCAACGCCTACCTGAACCACCCCATCGTGGAGGAGCGTCTGGTGAAGCTGGCCGAGTACGGCTGCACCCGCGCCGTGGAGAACGGCCTGAACAAGGTGGAGCTGGGCGACGGCAAGGTGGGCGTCATCACCGCGTCCATCAGCTATCAGTACGCCAAGGAGGTGTTCCCCGAGGGCACGTCCTTCCTGAAGCTGGGCCTGACCTATCCGCTGCCCATGGATCTGATCCGCGACTTCGCCGCCAAGGTGGAGAAGCTGTACGTCATCGAGGAGCTGGATCCGTTCATGGAGGATCAGATCAAGGCCGCCGGCATCGACTGCGTCGGCAAGGAGCTGACCGGCAAGCTGTATGAGCTGAACACCGAGCTGGTGCGCGAGCGCGTGCTGGGCGTCAAGGCGGACTACAAGACCATCGACGAGGTGAAGGTGGCCAAGCGTCCTCCTGCACTGTGCCCCGGCTGTCCCCACCGCGGCTTCTTCTATACCCTGTCCAAGAATAAGAGCTATGTGGTCACCGGCGATATCGGCTGCTATACCCTGGGCTCCGCCGCGCCGCTGAACTGCATGGACGTGTGCATCTGCATGGGCGGCGGCTTCTCCGCCGGCATGGGCATGGCCAAGTCCTTCCAGCGCGAGGGCGTCACCGACAAGGTGGTGTTCGGCGTCATGGGCGACTCCACGTTCTTCCACAGCGGCATGACCGGCGCTGCCGAGATCATCTACAACAACGGCCGCATGATCCCCTGCGTGCTGGATAACCGCATCACCGGCATGACCGGCCACCAGGAGAACCCCGGCACGGGCTTCACCCTGATGGGCGAGCCCGCTCCCATGATCAGCGTGGAAAAGGTGCTGGAGGCCTATGGCTTCGCCCCTGTCTTTACCGTGGATCCCCAGGATCTGACGGCCATGAAGAAGACCGTGGACGAGGCGGTGGCCGCGCTCAACGAGGGCAAGCATCCCGCTATCGTCACCCGCCGTCCCTGCCTGCTGATCAAGCGCGTGAAGCAGGATCTGGGTATGTGCGTGGTCAACACCGACAAGTGCAAGAGCTGCAAGAGCTGCCTGAAGGTGGGCTGCCCCGCCATCTCCATGGAGAACGGCAAGGCGTTCATCGACCGCACCCAGTGCGTGGGCTGCACCGTCTGCGCGCAGGCTTGCCCGTTTGATGCCATCGAAAAGGAGGAGAAGTAACATGAACGATGTGAAAAGCTGCCTGTTGGTAGGCGTGGGCGGTCAGGGCGCGATCCTGATCTCCAAGATCATGTCCAACGGCTTTATGAAGGCCGGTTACGATGTCAAGCAGAGCGAGGTACACGGCATGGCGCAGCGCGGCGGCTCCGTGTCCACCCAGGTGCGCTGGGGCAAGAAGGTCTACGGCCCCGTGTTCGGCAAGGGCGAGGCGGACATCATGGTGGCGCTGGAGAAGATGGAAGCCGTCCGCTATGCGGAATTCCTGAACCCCAACGGCGTGGCGGTCATCAATGACTACGCCATCAAGTCCACCACCATCGCCTCCGGCGCTGAGGAGTATCCGCAGGGCTGCATCGAGGCCATGCAGAAGAACTTCAAGACCATCGCCGTGCCCGCCAGCGACATCGCCATCCAGCTGGGCAATCCCAAGTGCATGAACGTGGTGCTGTTCGGCGCCATGTGCGACTCCCTGGGCTGCCCGGATATCGACTGGGAGCAGATCGTGGCCGAGACGGTGCCCGCCAAGGTCAAGGAGCTGAATCTGAAGGCCTTCCGCGCCGGTCGTGAGGCCGCCAAGAACGCCAAGTAAATAACCGTACAACGGATACAACGGAGAGGCAGGCGCTTGCGCCTGCCTCTCAGCCTGTCAAAGAGCCTGTTCGGTCACAAATATCGGCGGGGCGATGTGTGGGCATCGTCCCCCTGCGGACGGGTACGGTGAGCCGCTGTAGGGGACGGCGCCCCGACGTCCCGTCCTGCATGACCGGCGTACCCTGTAGGGCGGGACCCATGTGTCCCGCCGCAGAATGCGCATTTGTCTGGCGGGACGATGTGTGGGCATCGTCCCCCTGCGGACGGGTGCGGTGAGCCGTTGTAGGGGACGGCGTCCCGGCCGTCCCGCTTCCTGTCATTCCGAGCCAGTGACCGCGTCACTGGCGTGGGAATCCGTCTCCTTGCAGGAAAGAACGGATTGCCGCGTCGCTGCGCGCCGCGAAGCAAGTGCCCTTGGGGTACTCCTCGCAATGACAGGCTTTTCCGATCGCCTGAGACGCCCGCGGGGCGCCCGCTTTTTGTAAATTTACAAAATCCCACTACCAAAACAGAGGAAGATGTGGTATGATATCTGCGTAAGAATAGGCCGGGCGAGAGGAGGGAGTGCCATGCTGCGGCGTGTGAAACGATATATCCTGCTGACGGGTCTGTCGGCGCTGCTGGCGGCGCTGCTGACCGGGTGCGGCTTTTCCGATGCCTCGGTGGAGGAGCTGTTCACCCTGCCCCGCATGGCGGAGGAGTATACAGGGCTGACAAAGGAACTGGACGACCTGATCGCCCAGGGCTACGAGTACGCCTCGCCTACCGGCGGACGGAACATCCAGTCCGTCCAGATGGTGGATCTGGACGGCGACGGACAGCAGGAGGCGCTGGCCTTTTTCCGTATGAGCAGCGACGAAAAGCCCCTGAAAATATTTGTATTCCGTCTGGAGGACGGGACATACACCCGCTTCTGCACCATCGAGAGCAGCGGCAGCGCCATCGACAGCGTGTACTATCAGGATCTCAACGGCGACGGCCGCCGGGAGCTGATCGTGGGCTGGCGCATCAGCGCCGAGGTACAGACTGTGGCGGTGTACACCGTGGAGCGGGAGCCGGTGGTGCTCATGTCCAGCGGCTACAACCGCTTTACCATGCAGGATCTGAACAGCGACGGCATGCCCAGTCTGCTGGTGCTGCGCACCGATGGCAACAGCCAGTCGGTGGCGGAATTCTACGGCTGGCAGGACGAGCAGATGGGCGTGGCCTACCGCTGCGTGCTGTCCAGCAGCATGGCGTCCCTGAACCGGGGCAGCATGGTCAGCGGACGGGTGGACGCCGACACGCCGGCACTGTTCATCACCGGTGTGGACGAGCAGGGCATGGCGGTCACGGACATTCTGGTGTTCCGCTCTGAGCTGGGGCTGGTGAATCTGGCGCTGACCGGCAGCAGCACCGGCGTGTCCAACGCGGTCTTTGCCTACCGCCAGCTGTCGCCCCAGGATATTGACGGCGACGGCAGCATCGAGATACCCGACCCGGATCCCTCCTGGTCGGGCGAACAGACCGACGGGCTGGTGCGCTGGATGCGCTGCAGCGGCGACGGCGAGCTGTCCGTGGCGGCAGAGACGTACCACAGCCTGTCCTGCGGCTGGTATCTGAACATACCGGAGAGCTGGTGGGACTGGAACGTGGAGGCGGTCACCGGCAGCATCAGCAACGAAAACCAGCTGAATCTCAACATCAACGGCGACCCCGTGCTGAGCATCTACACCATCACCGGCGAAAACCGGGAGAACCGGGGACGTCTCGGCAAACGCATCGTCCTGCGCCGCCAGACAGCCACCGTCTACGCCGGTGAGCTGTACGACGCCGGCGCCTATTACGGCATGGATGAGGATCTGCTGCGCCGCAGCTTCAGCCTCATCGTGGGCACATGGAGCAACTGACAAGGAGGGGACTCAATGAAAAAGGTACTGGTACTGGAGGACGAATCCAGCATCCGCAGCTTTATCGTCATCAATCTGCGCCGCGCCGGTTATGAGGTGGTCGAGGCGGAGAGCGGCGAGGAGGCGCTGGAAAAGCTGAAGCTGCACAGCGACGTGCGCGTGGCGCTGCTGGACATCATGCTGCCCGGCATCGACGGCTTTGAGGTCTGCCGCCGCATCCGCGCCACCAACGCCGCCATCGGCATCATCATGCTCACCGCCCGCTCTCAGGAGATGGACAAGGTCACCGGTCTCATGACCGGCGCCGACGACTACGTCACCAAGCCCTTCTCCCCCGCGGAGCTTACCGCCCGCGTGGACGCCCTCATGCGGCGCAGCGGCGGCGCTGCCGTGGAGGCCGGCGAGATCAACCAGCCGCCCTTCCTCCTGAATACCCGCAACCGTACCTTGGAGAAGAACGGCCAGCGCATCAAGCTCACCCAGGTGGAGTACGCCATCATGAAGATGTTCATGGAGAACCCCGGCAAAGCGCTCTCCCGCGAGGAGATCCTCGACATGGTCTGGGGTCACGACTACTTCGGCGAGCTGAAGATCGTGGACGTGAACATCCGCCGCCTGCGGCTGAAGATAGAGGACAACGCCACGAATCCGACCTTTATTACTACAATCTGGGGCTTCGGCTACAAGTGGGGCCTGTGACAGCGGATCTTTTCCGCCAGTACTTCGTTGCGTCGGCTTGACGTACACACGGTACGCCTGCGCCGCCGCGTCTCGTCCTGACGAAAAATCTCCCGCTGTCCCGCTGCGCCTCGTCTGGAGAAAAAATCCACGTATTACATGGGCGTCGGCTTGACGTACACACGGAACGCCAGCGTCTCCGCGTATCATTCTGCCCGAAAGGAGATGCTCACCTTGGCAAAAAAAGTGAAAAAGGTACAGGGCCTGAAGCGCCGGTGGCTGACCGGCAGCATGGGGCCCGTGCTGGTGATACTGCTGCTGGTGGGCGTGCTCATCTCCGTGGGCTTTGCCAGCAACTACTACAACAGCGCCCGCTCCACCCTGCGGGCGAAGGCCGCCGCCGGCGCGGACTATTTCAACACCTATGTGATGACCAGCTACCGGGAGTATTACCGCAGCGCCACGGTCTACGCCGCCGCCTTCGATGACGGCGACCGGATCGAGCTGCAATTCCTCAACAGCTCCGGGCGGGTGGAGGTCACCACCCGGGGCGTTACCGTGGGAACCTATCCCGGAACGGACGAAATATACAGCGCCATCGAAAGCGGCGAGGTGAAGGACTACGTGGGGCGCGACGCCGTCACCGGCGAGCGGATCATGGCGGCGTCCAGCCTGCTGAAATTCAACGGGCAGGTGGTGGGCGTCATGCGCTATGTTACCGCCATCGGGAACATCGACCGGCAGGTGCTGCTGACGGTGCTGCTGGTGGCCGGCGTCATGGTGGCGGTGGTGGGGCTGATCGTCCTGTCCAGCATGATCTTCATCAACAACGTGGTGGCGCCGGTGTCGGCGGTGTCGGAGGCGGCCAAGCGCATCTCCGGCGGCAGCTACGGCGTGCAGATACCCAACAAATACTCCGATGAGATGGGCGAGCTGGTGGACAACATCAACGACATGTCCCGGAAGATCGGCGAGAGCGAGCGGATGAAATCCGAGTTCATCTCCTCCGTGTCCCACGAGCTGCGCACACCGCTGACGGCCATCAACGGCTGGGGCGAGACGCTGCTGGAGGACGAGTCCAACGATGTGCAGCAGCTCAAGCGCGGCGTGCAGATCATGGTGAAGGAGTCCCGCCGCCTGACCAACATGGTGGAGGAGCTGCTGCAATTCTCCCGGCTGGAGGACGGCCGCTTCACCTTACAGGTGGAGGACACCGACCTGCAGGCGGAGCTGGAGGACGCGGTGTACAGCTACCGGGAGCTGTTCCGGCAGGACGGCATCGCGCTGGAGTATTCCAGCGACCGGGCAGAGTACAGCGAGGTCATCTCCGGCGACCCGGAGCGGCTGAAGCAGGTGTTCTGCAATCTGCTGGACAACGCCGCCAAGCACGGCGGCAGCGGCAAGCGCATCACCGTGCACCTGACCCAGCGGGACGGGGAATACGTGATCACCATCCGGGACTTCGGCCCCGGCATCCCGGAGGCGGAGCTGCCCTATGTGAAGCAGAAGTTCTACAAGGGCTCCTCCAAGGCCAGAGGCAGCGGCATCGGTCTGGCGGTGTGCGACGAGATCGTGCAGCGCCACGGCGGACGGCTGGAGATCGCCAATGCCGAGGGCGGCGGCACCGTGGTAACGGTATACCTGCCGCTGAAAAAGCAGACAGAGGCGGCGCTGTAACAGCGACCGAAAAAAGTGAAAATAAAATCGAACAGGTGTTGCATTTTTGAAACAATTGTGCTATGCTTGCGACAGAAAGGAATTTAGCAGACCTATGGAGAAAAAGAAGGGCGGTTTCCGCACCAGTATCGGAGGGCAGGCGCTGATCGAGGGCATCCTCATGCGCGGGCCGGAGAAGGACGCCATCGTCGTCCGCTCGCCGGAGGGACTGGTGACAAAGGTCACGGAGCGGAAATTCGTTAAGGATAAATACCCCATTCTGGGCATCCCCATCCTGCGGGGCGCGGTGACGTTCATCAGCTCCATGATTACCGGCGTGAAGGCACTGATGTTCTCGGCGGACTACTTTCCGGATGATGAGAACGCGGAGCCGGGCAAGCTGGACAAGTGGCTGGACGAGCACATTCCGGCGGACAAGCTGCAATCGCTGATCGTGGCGTTCTCGGTGGTGCTCAGCATCGGGCTGATGCTGGTGCTGTTCATGCTGCTGCCCACGTTCATCGCGGGGCTGTTCCACGCCGCCAGCCCGGCCATACACAACCTCATCGAGGGCGTGGTGAAGATCGCGGTGCTGCTGACCTACATGATCCTCTGCTCCAAGCAGAAGGACGTGTACCGGGTGTTCTGCTACCACGGCGCGGAGCACAAGACCATTTTCTGCTATGAGGCGGGTCTGCCGCTGACGGTGGAGAACGTCCGCATCCAGCCCCGGCACCATCCCCGCTGCGGAACGAGCTTTCTATTTGTGGTGATCTTCGTGTCCATTCTGGTTTCCAGCGTGGTGTTCGGCATCTGGCCTATTACCAATGCCGGACTGCGGACGCTGGTGCATCTGCTCCTGCTGCCGCTGGTGGGCATCACCTATGAGTTCAACCGCTGGGTGGGCCGCCATGTGCAGGACAGCAAGCTGGCCCAATTTCTGACGGCCCCCGGCCTGTGGATGCAGAATTTCACCACCAACGAGCCGGATGACAGCATGATCGAATGCGCCATCCGTTCGCTGGAGTTGGTCCTGCCCGACGAAAAGGGCAAGGACGCGTGGTGACAATTATAGAAATACTTCTTCCGCAACCAGCGAAACGTTTGCGGAAGAAAAAGGAGGAGCAAGGGAGTGAACGCAGTTTTTGCCACAGGCAGAAACGAAGTTCAGCGGACTTTGCGACGACGCATGGCGATCACATATAATGACTTGTTTTTGGATATTCGCCGGGAACTGAAGCAGGGCGGCGTCATCGACACCACCTTGGAGGCCCGGGAGCTGACCTGCTTCGGGGTCAACAAGACCCGGGAGGAGCTGACCAGGGACGGGCGGCTGTACGCCCCGCCGGAGCTGGAACGCCGGGTGCGGGAGCTGACAGCCCGCCATCTGGCGGGAGAGCCGGTGGCGTATCTCATCGGTGAGTGGGAGTTTTATGGCCTGCCTCTGGATATTTCCAAGGAGGTGCTGATTCCCCGGCCGGATACGGAGGTGCTGGTGGATCAGGCGCTGCCCTATGTGCAATCCTTGGGCAACTGCCGGGTGCTGGACCTGTGCGCCGGCAGCGGCTGTATCGGTCTGGCGCTGGCTTCACAGGCTCC